>Ga0183101_1000860_pt1 | contig 10622 bp, 8 predicted proteins | sample Biomet3_FD_127790 | JGI IMG/M metagenome (GOLD analysis project Ga0183101, IMG submission 127790) | Microbial communities from bioreactor (seeded with sewage sludge) at LBNL, California, USA - Biofuel metagenome 3 | ecosystem: Engineered > Bioreactor > Anaerobic > Unclassified ... | reverse complement strand
AAAATGCTCAAAGAGAAAGTTCTGCTTACCAAATGTAAAATTTGGAGCATCACTTTTCGATTCTCACTTTTTGAACTAGCACATTTGGAACAACTTATAGCCAAAGAATCACATCCATCAAAATTACCAATGAAACATTCCACAAAAGTATATCACTCATTTCTGGTTAGAAGATATTTCATAGCATAAGTATAGTTTATGATTGTGATATCTATATTTTTATTACAAAGTAAAAATTAAATTATATTTATTAGCATTTTAAAGAGTGGCTAATAAAGATCTTATAAATTGAGTTGTTCAATTTTGCATAATGCAAGCAAAGTTGAACAACTTTTAATATTTTATAGATTATAATACTTTCTTAAATCAATTATTGATTTATGTCATTCTAAAAAGTAAAATAGATATATAATTAATTTCCAATATATGAAATTCTTTATTGGAAAGCTATATAAAATAAAAAGGAGACAAAAATATGAAAGCTTATGAACGTTTATTAAAATACGTTAAGGTATATACTACCTCAGATGAATCTTCAGAAACACATCCAACAACTAAAAGACAATTTGATTTAGCTAATATATTAGTTGAAGAAATGAAGGAGATTGGACTTCAAGATTGTAAAGTTGATGAACATTGTTATGTATATGGAGTTATTCCTGCAACAAAAGGATATGAAAATAAAGCAAGTATAGGGCTTATAGCTCATATGGATACAGCACCAGCGGCTAATGGAAAAAATGTAAAACCACAAATCATAGAAAATTATGATGGCGGCGATATTATTTTAAAAGGAAATAATAGCATTTTGTCACCTAAAAAATTTCCACATTTAAAAAACTTAAAAGGCAAGACTATAATTACTACAGATGGAACATCATTACTTGGAGCTGATGATAAAGCAGGTATTGCAGAAATACTTACTGCATGTGAAACTATAATAAATGAAAATATTCCTCATGGGAAAATATGTGTCGGATTTACTCCAGATGAAGAAGTTGGACTTGGAGCGCATTTATTTGATGTAAAAAATTTCGGGGCAGATTTTGCATACACAATTGATGGAGGCGAGGAAGGTGAAATTTCATATGAGAATTTCAATGCTGCAGCAGCAGAAGTGAATATTCATGGGGTATCAGTTCATCCAGGGTCTGCAAAGAATACAATGATTAATGCAACAAATGTAGCTATTGAATTTAATTCTATGCTGCCATCATGTGAAAGACCTGAGCATACAGAAGGATATGAAGGTTTTTATTATTTAGATAGTTTTAATGGAAATACTGAACATGCATCACTAAAGTATATTTTGAGAGATCATAATAAGGAAAAGTTTGAAAATAGAAAATCAACAATGCAATTAATAGAAAAATTATTGAATGAAAAATATGGTGAAGGAACAGTTAGGGTTACATTAAAAGATCAATATAAAAATATGGTTGAACTTATAAAACCTTGTATGCATTTAATAGATAACGCTACAGATGCTATGAAAGATTTAGGTGTTGCTCCAATAATAGAACCTATTAGAGGAGGTACTGATGGTGCTACTTTAAGTTATATGGGACTTCCATGTCCTAACCTTGGAACAGGAGGCCATGCTTTCCACGGTGAATTTGAACATATTGCAGTTGAGAGTATGGACATTTGCACTGAAATTATAATAGAAATTCTAAAGAGATATGCAAATCAATAAATGAGAATATTTAATTTGAAGTAAATTTTTTGGATTAAATTACAAGTGAAAATATGAGATTATAAAAAATGAATTATTAAATTAAATATTATACCTCAGGTTTTTAATTACATTAAGAGCCTGAGGTATTATTATATTATTTTATAAAATGCAGAAAATATATAAGTTCTTACTAATGAATACTTTTTTAATGGAAGATGTATTTAAATGAAACTTTTTAAAAAGTCGAGAATTTAAGAACTTAAGAATTTAAGAATAAAGGAATATAAGAATTTAAATTTTTAACAATAAAAAAACTTAGAAAGTTAATAATTTATAGGGAACATAAGGGTTTGTAGAGTATATAGAAATCACCATAAATAATAGATTTAAGTTATCATGCTTAGAATAGTATAAAAATTACTAATATAGCTTGTTCGAGCTATTCTATTTATTTCTATTAGATAGGTAGTTCTTGTGAATAGCATTAAAGAAAAAGTCGGTAATTTCTTCATTAATTTTATCATTAGAATTATTATGGACTTGATTATTTTTCTTTTTTAAACAAGGAGTATGTTCATTAGATTTTTGCTTTTTAGCTGAATCGAATTTTATTATTTTTGAATTGCTCATTATAATATCATCTCCGTTCTTTATTATAGAATGTCTTTCGCCATTTATATATTTTACATACATTAATTCCATGAACGCACCGCCTTATACTTATTAATTAAAATAAAAGTATTAAATAAATTTACTGATAACTAAATATATGAGTCTAGCTTATGAAATATTACATAATAATATTAAAGTAATTTTTATCACCGATATGAGTTATGGTATAATTTTCATGTAATCTTATAAAGGAATAAATATATTTAATCATAGTTATATTATTAATAGGAAATATTTTTGCAGTTAAATATTATATTAGTATATGGAGTGGGATAAATGAAAAATAATGCAGCACAAAGAGAATTTAAAAAGTATAAGGGTCAGATAAATCAAATAGAAGAAATAGTTGAGCATTCAAAGCCAGGAGCATTATTAGAGCATGAGAGTTCAATAAGAAAGAAACTTAGACATCTTAAGGAATTAGAAAATCAGAGTTTAAGAGATTTTAATGAGGTTTATGAGAGATATGAAGAGCTATTAGAAACTGTTTCAAAGAAAATGCTTGATTACTATAATAAAAATAATAATACAAGTTTTGATTTTTATGAAGTAGTGCGTGGAAATTATAATAGTTTTTTAAATCAAGGACTAATGACAATATTAACTAAACAACATATTCCCAAATTAGTTGCAAAAGAATTTGAAGAAAATTTCCCAAGTAATCCTAAAGATGAGTATCGTCAAGCAAGAAGCATGAAAAGAAAATTCTACATACATTTAGGCGATACAAATACAGGTAAAACTTATAATGCTTTAGAACGTCTTAAAAGTGCAAAAAAAGGTGTTTATTTATCACCACTTAGAATTCTAGCTTTAGAAAATTTTGAAAAGTTAAATAGAGAAGGAGTAATTTGTGATCTTTTAACTGGTGAAGAGGAAATAATAAATGTAGGATCTACTCACACATCATGTACAATAGAGAAAGTTAATTTAAAAGAACATTATGATATAGCTGTAATTGATGAGATTCAGATGATAAGTGATCCTTTTCGTGGAATGGCATGGAGTAAAGCTCTACTAGGGCTTCAATGTGATGAAATACATATATGTGGAGCTGCTAATGCTAAATATATATTAGAAACAATTATAAGTGATTGTAAAGATGAATATGAAATAAGAGAATATATAAGAGCTATACCATTAGAAGTTGAATATAAGAATTTTAGTTATAATGATGTTCAGGAAGGTGATGCTGTTGTAGTCTTTTCTAAAAAAAGAGTATTAGAAATAGCAGAGGAATATTCAAGTAGAAACATCAAGGCAAGTATAATTTATGGTGATTTACCACCTGAAGTTAGGAAAATGCAATACGAACAGTTCATTAATAAAGAAACAAAGATTCTTGTGACTACTGACGCAATAGGAATGGGAGTCAATCTTCCTATTCGAAGAATTATATTTATGAGTATAAGGAAATTTGACGGAGAAGAAGTAAGAGAGTTAACTTCGCAGGAAATAAAGCAAGTAGGAGGGCGTGCTGGTAGGCTCGGTATTTATGACGTTGGGTATATTGCCAGTGTTGGCGGCAATGCAGATATAATTAAATCTAAATTAGAAACAGAAGACGAGGTTATAAAACAAGCTGTTATAGGGCCATCAGAAGCAATACTTAAGATTAGAAGTCTGCCTTTAAATGAAAAATTAGCCCTTTGGAGTACAAGAACAGAAAAATTAGATTATTATACTAAGATGGATGTAAGTGAATATATTTTGATCTTGGATAGGCTAAGGAAATACAAGCTTAATGAAGAAATTCAATGGGATTTACTGAAAGTTCCATTTGATGTGTCTAGAGATGAACTTATGAATGCATTTTTAAATTATGTAGATGAACTATTTGTGAATAAACAGAAAGAATTATTTAAACCCCAAAACTTTAATGGTGGTTTGGATGATTTAGAGATTTATTATCAGAAGATAAACATGTATTACTCATTTTCTAAAATATTTAATTTAAAACTAGACGTTCAATGGGTTTATGATGAGAGATTAAAAGTAAGTGAAGAAATAAATGATATATTATTAAGACTTTAATAATATCAATAATTAATGATGTAATAGGTAATAATAAATTGAGTATTAAGCTTACTTAAATTTGTTATTACCTATTATTTCGTAAAAACACATTTCAAAATAAACATTATAAAATTAGCAACCTAAGAAAGATTTAAAATTAGTAACAAAATATGATAAGGGACAATAATATGAGATTGAAAACATAGAGTAATAATGTTAATAGATAAATTTGTCCTATTTCAATTTTTCATGAAATATTGGAGGTAGCTGATTGAGTAATAATATTATCGAAATGAATAAAATTACTAAAAGTTTTTTTATAGGGAAAGAAAATCAATTAGATATACTTAAGGATATTGATATTAATGTACAAAAAGGTGAATTTATAGCCATTGTTGGCTCATCTGGATCTGGAAAGAGTACATTAATGAATATTATAGGAGTACTTGATAGACAAACATCAGGTCAGTATGTTCTTGATGAAATAGATGTTAGTAAAGTAAGCGATAATAAATTAGCAGAGATCAGGAATAAGAAAATTGGATTTGTATTTCAGACTTCTAATTTAATAGCTAGAACAAATTCTATCCAAAATGTAGAGCTGCCAATGCTATACTATGGAATGGATAGAAGAACAAGAATTAATAGAGCAAAAGAACTATTGGAGTTAGTTGGAATGGGAGATAGGTTAACTCACCTGCCTAGTGAGCTGTCAGGAGGGCAGAAGCAAAGAGTTGCTATTGCTCGTGCATTAGCAAATGATCCAGATATTATACTTGCTGATGAACCAACAGGAGCGCTTGATTCAGAAACAGGAAGAATAGTCATGAATTTATTTCATAAAATACATGAAAAGCAAGGAAAGACTATAGTGCTAATTACGCATGATAATAATTTAGCAAGTGAAACCCAAAGGATATTAACTATAAAAGATGGAAAAATTATTGGGGAAAAGCATCTTTGTTAAAAAATATAAACTCAAATTATTTATTGATATTTCATATTAAATAATTCCGTATTATTGTAATAGTATAGCACATTTATGAAATGTTGTTTACAAATACCAATAACATCGCTAAAGTAATATACGAATTTGAAAATTTATCTCAATGATTATATTAAAATGGAATTTTATAAGGAATTGAAAAGGTTAACTTTAAAATTATCATAAAATTTTCTTGAAAATTGTAATAATATATTTATATATATCCAATTTTGAGGTATACTTTAATTGTTTGAGTTTTTTTATAATAATAAGCCGATTTACAAAATAATTTAAAAAGGGGAACGCAAATGAGTGAATTAAATCATGAACTTGGAATTATAGCATTAGAAAGTTGTTCAGAATTAGGAAATGCTATAGACAAGTATATCCAAAAAAACAGAAATTGTACTGAGTCATTCTTAGTGCCACTTGATGAAATACGATTTTCTAATGGAGAAGGAAAAGTAAAAATTTCTGAATCTATCAGAGGAAAGGATATTTATATTTTATGTGATGTTGGAAACTATAGCTGTACATATAAGATGTTTGGGATTGAAAATCACAAGGGTCCTGATGAACATTTTCAAGATATAAAGAGAACTGTTGCAGCAATTAGAGGTAAGGCAGCAAGAATAACTGTAATTATGCCTCTTTTATACGAATCAAGACAACATAGACGTAAAGGTAGAGAATCTTTGGATTGTGCTTTAGCACTTCAAGAACTTGAAAGATTAGGTGTTGATGAAATTATCACTTTTGATGTACATGACCCTAATATTCAAAATGCTATTCCTTTACTATCTTTTGAAAATGTATATCCAACATATGATATTGTAAAGGGAATCTTATCAAATGAGAAATCATTAGAATTAGATAAAGAAAAGCTACTTGTAATAAGTCCCGATACCGGAGCGATGGATAGGGCTATATATTACTCAAGTGCTTTAGGAGTAGATGTTGGCTTATTCTACAAGAGAAGAGATCATTCTACAATTGTTAATGGAAAAAATCCTATTGTTCAACATGAATATATGGGAAGAGCTGTTGAAGACAAAGATGTATTAATAGTTGATGATATGATAGCATCAGGAGAGTCTGTTCTTGATATAGCTAAGGAATTAAAGAAAAGAAATGTTAAGAATATATATGTTGCAGCAACTTTTGCTTTCTTTACAGAAGGCGTTGAAAAGTTTAATAAGGCTCATGAGGAAGGTTTATTAGCAAGAATATATTCTACTAATTTAACATATATACCAGAAGAGTTAAAAGACTCAGCTTGGTTTAAGAGCGTTGATATGTCAGAGCTTTGTGCTAGAATTATCAATAGATTAAATTATGGAAGATCAATTGCTAAATACATGGATGCGACAAGAATAATACATAGCTTATTAAATAAGTAATTACTTTATATCTATATTTATAAGAAAAGAGCTACTTAGGTTTTTAAATGAAATAACAATTTCATTTAAGTAATTAAGTAGCTCTTTTTAATAGTTATAGTAGTGAAAGTAAATTTATATAATAAAGCAGTGTACATACTACAATAATGTTAATTATAAAAATGTTCTTCTTGATGCTATTAATCTAAGCTCAGTAGCATCTGTTATATCATAATTATATTCACTACCTTTAGAATGTGCTGAATTTTTATTGTAAATATATTCTGAATTACTGAAAAGTGAATTTAAAACAGACTTACATAGTTTAAATGCATAATTTAGAATTTTAGATATACCTTTTGAAACTTTATTAAGGGAAATATTTTTGTTAGTTGTATAGGTTACCAATTTAAAATTAGATTTATTAATAGCTTTACCGTTCATAATAATCCCTCCAGTTTAAAAAATAATTTGTATTTTTTAATGATACTTAATTTTTTATTACTTCTATACTAATAATATAAATCATTTATATAAAAACTGCATCCTCATATAAATTCCCATTTGGTAAAATTGTAGGCAATTTTCTGAAGATATTTATGAAAATAAATTTAATATTATCTTTATAGTAATAAAGGTTTGGTAAATGTTAATAATTAATAAATTTAATACAAATTTCTTCTGAAATGGATTAAAAATTTAATATATTTTAGTAACAATACAGTAATAAAAGTTATGATTAGTTAATATATATAATGTGAAAGAGAATTAAGTAAAATAACTTTTTATAAAACTATATAATATCAAGTGAAACTTGATTCAGGTGGGGAATACCCGGCTAAATCGTAGTTTAACTTATCTAGGTCTACCCACAGTTTCCACCCGCTTAAAAAGTGAGTGACAAATGTGACTAGACATCAGATAAATTATGTTGTTATTGTTAGTTAAGAATATTCATATATTAAGATTTTGTTTTTAGAATGTCGAGATTCATATTTAGTAGATGCCAGGGGAGGATAAGATGAAAATTAGGTGTAAATTTGCGTTAATAGTAGCTTTACTATTTTTTATGACAATGATGAGTAATGAATTGCCAGCTTTTGCAGAACCTGAACTATCACTCGAACAAGCTATACAAAACATTCAAGAATGTGATAGCAAAATTGATAATAATATAGACAAGCTAAATAAGATTAAAGAAGAAGTTTCTCAAAAGGAAAAGCAAATAAAGGATAATGAAGAACAATTAAAGATAGCTAAGGAAGATGTAGAAGAGAAAGATAAGAAATTAGCCGATAGATTAAAAGGTATACAGTTAAATGGAGGTGTTGAATCAACAACGCTTCAATACTTAGATGCTTTAATTTCTTCGGGAAATGTTTTAGAAGCAATGAATAAGGCATCATTAATATATAAAATATGTGAAAATGATAAAAATATGATTTTACAAGCAAAAGAGTCAGAAAAAAGGATTATAGAAGTAAATGAAGAGATAGAAAAAGGAAAAGCTGATTTGCAAAAAAATGAAAACGATATTAGAAATCAAGTTGTAGAATTAGAGGATCAAAAAGATAAACTATTAAAATATATTAAAGATAATAATATATTATTGAGCAGGAATACAGGCATAACTGTTCCGGTTACATTATCATCTGATATTACTGGTCAGAAAAGGTCTCTAATAGAAGAAGCTGAAAAATATTTGAAAGTTCCTTATTTATGGGGAGGAGAGTCACCATCAGGCTTTGATTGCTCGGGTTTGATTCAATATGTATTTAAGTCGCAAGGGATATATATACCTAGAATATCACAGGACCAGCAGCGTTTTGCGAAAACAATTAGCATATCTGAAATTAAACCAGGAGATTTGGTATTTAATAAACCATCAGAATCTACACACGTAGGGATGTATATAGGGGATGATATGTATATTCAAGCGCCTCGAACTGGAGATGTTGTTAAAATAAGCAGATTAAGTAGGTCCAATATGAAATATGTTGGAAGAGTATTAGATTAGAGTCATATTAAAAATTACAGCACATAAGGTACTTAAAATATTAATAGCGGCCTTATGTACTGATATTAAAAATATTTAATCATATATATCAGAAAACTCTATTTTTATTCTTTGAATATTACTTTCTTTTGCTAAATCCTCATCTGAAGTAGCATTTTCGCTTTCTGGCAAAACTTTAACGGGAAGCTCTATTATAAACTCACTGCCTTTGCCATATTCACTATTGATTTTAATTGTACCATTGTGAAGTTCAACAAGAGATTTTACGAGAGAAAGTCCTATGCCACTTCCTTCTCTTTTTCGCGAAAGTGATTTATCTACTTGAACAAATCTCTTGAAAATAGATAATTGTTTATCTTTAGGGATACCAACACCAGTATCTTTTACTGAGACCATAATGCTTGAATCTTTATCTAATATATTTACAAATATACTTCCTCCAGAGGAAGTAAACTTTATGGCATTTGAAAGAAGATTAAGCATTATTCTTTCGATTTTATCTGCATCACAAGCCATTGTCTTCTCTTCAACGTTTGTATCAAAAATAATATCTAAACCTTTGTTTTTAGCATAATCAGTTACAGATAAAGTTATATCTTCTATAGTGGATATGATATTTTCATTTTTTAAGTTGAGTTTAAAGTACTCAGCATCAATTTTAGTAATATCTATTAAATTATTTACCAGCCTCAACAACCTATAGCAGTTTTGCTTCATAATATTATAGTATTTGCTTATTTTGTCTTTGCTATCTGTATTAGTTTTGTTTGCTCCGATTAAATTTAGAAGCTGAAGAGTGCTAAGCATTACGTTAAGTGGAGTTCTAAATTCATGAGACAAATTTGCAAAAAATTCTGTTTTAAGTTTATCATATTCTGCTGCTTTATCTAATAATCTGCTTTGCTCTTGGATTTTTAATTTAAGATTTTCAGATTTTTTGTGTTCAGAAATATCTCGAATAACACTTAGTATACATGGATTGCCTTCATATTCAATAGCTCCAGAGTATATATTTACTGGAATAATATTTCCATCGAATTGAACCATTTTTTCTTCGATTATAGGTACTGATATATTATGCTTAAGCACTTTTTCAAATCTATTAAGTATAATATCTCGATAATCCTTATGAACGATGCCAATTTCAAATAAGTCTCTACCTAGAACACTTTTAAAATTGTTAATGTTTAGTAATTTTTCCACGCCTTTATTCACAAAAAGTATTTTATAATTTGTGTCTAAAATAAAGACTCCCTCATAAATACTGTCTAATATGTATAAGAGTTGCCCCTTTTTCTTTTCAATTAATTTATAAGTATCTTTTAGTTTTTTATATTTCTCTTCTCTGAGAAATTTTATATTGCTAATTTTTTTCTTATTTTTTAATTCGAGCTTCCAATCAAGTATAATCTTTTCAATAAACATATGGAAAAAATCTAAACCGACAAAAAAAGAATCGTAAGGTAAGTTTAAGTTGTTAGCTAGCATTTGAATTTCTTTTATACTGTCCTCATAAATTCCTGTGTCTAATAGGAGAAGCTTATTGGGTTTCCTATCTAATATAACTGAAGTATTATCTTTATCCATGTTTTTAAGCCAGCCTGATGTTATAACATATGAATTTGTATTTAAAAGATTATTAACTACATCTTTATTAATAAATAAGTTAAGGCAGTGTTCCATTTTATAGAGTGTGCATTTTTCTTTGTTATTAATAAGATCTTCCAAGTTAGAGCAGCAACAATTATTCTCAATAATAATAAAAGTTTTATTACATCTTTCTTCACATAAATTAATAGCTTCTATTAAACATTGATTTTTTTTGTTTGTTACTTTTGAACATGTAGATGCAAATGGTATAATCATAACATTTTT
>Ga0183101_1000180_pt2 | contig 10639 bp, 9 predicted proteins | sample Biomet3_FD_127790 | JGI IMG/M metagenome (GOLD analysis project Ga0183101, IMG submission 127790) | Microbial communities from bioreactor (seeded with sewage sludge) at LBNL, California, USA - Biofuel metagenome 3 | ecosystem: Engineered > Bioreactor > Anaerobic > Unclassified ... | reverse complement strand
CGGCGCCCCCCCGGCCCCCGCGCGCCGCCCGCGGCGGCACGTGGGGGCGGCCGCGGCGGCCGGCCGCCGCCGCCGTACCTGTGCAGGAGCTTCCGTTCACCGTCAGGCTGCAGCTGCCGGGGACCGCCGTCACAGCGGCGTCCTGGCAGGAGGCCACCGCGCAGCGGGAGGCGGTATTCCAGGAGACGCTCCAGCCGCCGCCCAGCGCCGCGCACAGCGCCCGCAGGGGCGCCATGGTCACGCCGCCGGACACATAGGAGCTTCCGCTCAACAGCACGCCGTCCACCGTCACGGGAACGGTCCGGACCGCTCCGGCAGGCTGGCAGAGCAGCGCCGCCAGCAGGCAGGCCAGTATCAGGGCAAATCCTCTCTTTTTCATGGGAATCCTTCCTTCCTGTGGTGAAATCTTTCTTTCAGCATACAGGAAGTAACAAAAAGTAACAAGCCTTAAATGCTGGAAGAACTGGAAAGCAGACCCTGCAATTTACGCAAAAAGACGTAAAATGGACTTCCCTTTTTGAAATGCGCAGCCTATAATAAAGCTGTTAAAAGGCCGGGCCGGCGGACCCGGGGACGAGGGGGAAAAGGGCCGGATGATCTGTTCGACGCTGTGCTATCTGGAGCGGGGAGACGAGTACCTGATGCTCCACCGGGTCAAAAAGGAACATGATCTGAACCACGACAAGTGGATCGGGGTGGGCGGAAAGTTTGAGGAGCGGGAGAGTCCCGAGGACTGCATTCTGCGGGAGACGCGGGAGGAGACCGGCCTGACGCTGACGGACTACCGCTACCGGGGGCTGGTGACGTTCGTCTCGGACCCATGGCCCACGGAATATATGCACCTCTTCACGGCCACCGGCTGGGAGGGAGAGCAGAGCGAATGCAGCGAGGGTGTGTTGGAGTGGATCCCCAAGGCAAAACTCCGCGCTCTTCCCATGTGGGAGGGGGACCGGATCTTCCTGCGGCTGCTGGAGGAGAACGCGCCGTTCTTCTCGCTGAAGCTGGAGTATCAGGGAGAAAAACTGGTTTTGGCCGTGCTGGACGGGAAGAAGATCGTCTTGTGAGGAAGGGAGCGAAAGCATGAAGATTTTGGTATCCGCGTGTCTGCTGGGCGTCAGCTGCCGGTATGACGGCTGCGGCCGGGAACATCCCGACGTGGAGCGGCTGGCGGAAAAATATGAGCTGATCCCGGTGTGTCCGGAGCCGCTGGGCGGCCTGCCTACTCCGAGAGAACCTGCCGAGCGGCGGGGCGACCGGGTGGTGAGCCGCTCCGGCATCGACGTGACGGACAAGTACCGCCGGGGCGCGAAAGAGGCGCTGCGCCTTGCGAAGCTTCTGGGCTGCACCGCGGCGGTTTTGAAAGAGCGCAGCCCCTCCTGCGGACGGGGAGAAATCTACGACGGCACCTTTACAAGAACGCTGACGGGCGGCAGCGGCGTGGCAGCGGAGCTACTGGAGGCGAACGGAATCCGGGTCCTGACGGCGGCGGAGGCCGTGCGGGAGCTTTTGTAAGCGGAGCGGACCCGGAATAGTCCGGCCTGCGCCGGGACCTGCCGCCGCAGGCAAAGCAAATGCCCGGCGGACGGGCATGGACCGCCCGCTGACAGGGGCCCTGTGCTGGAAGTCCCCGCGGGCGGGGGAGAAAGCCGAAAATCCTGTTCAGGACTAAAAACAAACGTCCCCTGGCGTAAAACGCCAGGGGACGTTTATTTGATGTTCAGACGAATGTACGGCTTATTCGCGGTGGGTGCCAAAGTGAGCTACCACCAGCATATCCGGGCCGGTGTGCGCGCCGATGATGGGGGAGAGGGAGATCAGCTGAAACTGAGTGTCGGCGGGAGAGACCTCCCGCACCATCTCCAGAAGCTGAGCGCCCGCCTCCGGCACGCCGGCGTGGCCGACAAAGACGATATGCGCCGCGTCGCCGAAGCCGAAAGATTCGGAATAAGAGCGGGTCAGGCTCTGCATGGCGGCTTTCTGGCCCCGGGCCTTTCCAATGACCTTCAGCTTTCCATCGTTTCCGATAATCATGGTGGGCTTGATTTGCAGCTTTCCGCCCAAGAATGCCAGCGTGGGGGAGATCCGGCCGCCGCGCTTGAGAAAATCGAGATCGCTGACGGTGAACCAATGACAAAAGTGGACGGCGCTGCTCTGGAGCCAGTCGGCGTTCTCCGAGAGGCTCATGCCTTTCTCCCGGTTCAGCGCGGCCTGCAGGGTGATGAGCCCCTGTCCGCCGCTGGCGCTGAGGGAGTCCACACAGCGCAGCGTGCGCTCCGGATACCGCTCCGACAAAGCTGCGACGGTGGACTGGACGTTCTGCCAGGTGGCAGACATTCCGGAGGAGAAGCAGCAGTACAGAATATCCCGGCCCTCTTCCAGGACCGGCGTAAAGGCGGCTTCAAACGCATAGGGGGTGATCTGCGAGGTGGAGATGTCCGCTCCCGACCGCAGCATATCGTAAAACCGCGCGCACAGAGTCTCCCGGCCCGGGTCCTCCGGACGGAAAGTTCCGGCCTGGCCGGCCAGCAGGTAGTCCATCGGAATGCCGTGGATATCGTATTGCGAACAAATTTCCGCGGTGATGTCCGCACCGGCGTCGGTAAAGATAACGTAGTTATCCATGCAGGGCGATCCTCCTTGGTAAATGCGGCGGAACACAGTGATTTCCGCTGCTGACTGTTTCCCATAGAATACCACAAAATCCGCCCGCAGTAAACGGGGAAAAACGCGGCGGCGGCAAATTTTTACCGATTTGTGCAGATTTCCTATAAAAATACACGGAAAAGGCCCTTCCACCGCAGACTGCTGCGGCGGAAGGGCCGGCGCTGAATAGAAAGAGAAACCTTACAGGCTGTTCGCCTGCGCCACGACCTGGCGGATGGCGTCCGCCGCGTCGGCGGGCAGCTTGTTGAAGCCGCCCTCGTCGGTATCCAGCTTTTCGACATAGGCGAGCCGGTCGGACATCCGGGCCTTGAGCTGCGCCACATAGTCCTTGTCGTTCAGATCGGGGACAAAGCCGGGCCACTCGCAGATCTCGATGTCGGAGAAGGGGCCCCACTTGACGAATTCGGCGCGGCCCTCCACCACGGCCTCCAGAATGCCGAGGGTGTCATCCTTGCCGACCTTCTTGCCCATAAATTCGCCGGTGTTGATGATATAGCAGGCCACGTCCTTCTCCGCCACCAGCTTTTTGAACTTTTCAAAGTCGTTTACCAGCGGATAGGTGCGGAACGGATTGGCGTAGGGTTCAACCACCAGCGCGTTGGGATCGACGCCGGCCTTGAGCCGCTCGGCGGAGGAGCGCTTGGTGGCCAGGGTGGCGCCCATGGCGGAGGCCAGGGAGGCGCCCTTCAGGCGGACGATGGGCGGAATGGTGGGGTCCTTCATGATCCAGAAGATGGCGTTCACGGGGGAGTCGATCTTGTCCACCCGGTTCGGGGACCAGAGCTTGGACTTGATGGCGCGGCCGTTGCCGTTGCGGACATCCTCCGTCACGGGAACGATCTTGCCGTCCTCATCCAGCGTGGCGGAGCAGTTCTGGATCGTCAGCAGGAACTTGTTGTCCGGAGAGTTCACGGGATAATCGGCCGTCTTATCGAAATAGGTCGGCTCCAACGCAATGGAGGCGCAGCTCTCCGTGTTGATGATGAACGCGTCGTCGTGCAGCACCTTGATGGCGGGATACTTGCCGCCGTGCTTGGCATGGGTCAGCGTGGACTTGCCGGAGCCGGACAGGCCGAACACCGCCGCCACGTACTTGCTGCCGTCGTTCAGGGTGTATTCCTTCTGACCGCCGTGGCAGGAGGCGTAGCCGTTGCGGTTGGCGATGGCCCAGGCCAGCGTCAGCGTGCCCTTTTTATGCTCGCCGAAGTACCGCATACCCAAAATCGCCGCGCAGTTGGTCTCCGTGTTGAAATAGCACAGGCATTTGGGATCGCAGACATCCTCCTGGCCGGGAGCGCCGGTCCACTGGGGATCAGAGAAGATGTAGATATCCGGCTCTTTTCCGCCGCCGACGGGCTTGGAGTCCTTGTACATTCTCACGTACTCGGTGGACAGGTACTGGAAGTTCAGCATCCAGTTGTAGAGCAGGTTCTCCTCCCCCTCGGGGATCAGCAGATGGGCTTTCACCATGAACTCGGGGTCCAGGCCGATATAGACCTCCGCATGGTACATGGTTTTCCAGCGGGAGTCGTAGACCGCGTCCATAACGATCTTGTCCAGCTTTTCGCAGTTGACGCCGGGCTTTCCGGCGATGCGGCGGGCGGGAGCATAGCGGCCGGTGATGGAGCCGTCGTTGAACATCAGCACCTTGGCGTCCGGCTCCAGGCCGAACTCCTCGCCGCGGTAGACCGGAAGATCGGTCACAACGGTGCCGGGGGAGTTTTTGGCCAGATCATAGGCCTGCCGCAAAGAGTTGATTTTGACAACGTTATTGCCGTAGAACGGCGCTTCAATAATGGAACGGGTCTTGGAGAAACCGACCTTGCCGGGCCCAATTTCATTTCTGGAATAGTAAGCCTTGGTTGACATTCTATCTCCTCCTGAACGTATTGCGGCTCAAAAAAGACGCCGCGTAAGATTGGACCTATGTTACAGCAAAACCACAAAAAAAGCAAGAAAAAAACGATTACTTTTGAGCAGTTAATAAAATTTCAGAGAGCTGAGCAAAATCCTGGAGCGTGAGACGCTCCCCGCGGACATCGGGCGGAAGCCCGCAGGCCGCCACGGCGTCCGCCACAGCCTCCCGGCTGAAATTCAGAGAGTGGGAGAGGCTGTTGACCAGCGTTTTCCGCCGCAGCGCAAACGCTCCGCGAATGGTGCGGAAGAAGAACGCCTCATCCGCAACCGTCACGGCGGGAGCGGGGCGGCGGACGCACCGCAGAACGGAGGAAGTCACTTTCGGGGCGGGACAGAAGCAGGAGGGAGGCACGTCAAAAAGCAGCTCCGTCTCCATGAAATACTGCATGAACAGGGAAAAGGAGCCGCACTCCGAAGTGCCTGGCGCCGCGCAGATACGCCGGGCCACCTCCCGCTGGATCATCACCGTGACCGTGCGGAAGCAGTTCGTCTCCGTCAGGCGGGTCAGCACCGGCGTCGTGATGTTGTAGGGGAGATTGGCGCAGACCATGGGGGAGAGACCGGAGAATTTCTCCGCGCACAGGGCGTCCAGATCCAGCTTCATCACGTCGCCGGAGAGGATCTCCACGTTTTCCCGGCCGGCCAGCGTTTCCGCCAGCACGGGGAGCAGAGTGCGGTCCAGTTCCACCGCCGTTACGCGCCCGGCGCGTTCCGCCAGCTCGGACGTGAGGGAGCCCACGCCGGGGCCAATCTCCAGCACGCCGCAGCTCCGGTCCGCGCCGGAAGCCTCCGCGATGCGGCGGGGGATCTCCGGGTTGATGAGAAAATTCTGCCCCATGGATTTGGAGAAATGAAAGTCGTGCCGGGCCAGCAGGGTCCGAATTTCACTGTAATCGCAAAGGTTCACGCAGTCCGCCTTTCAGGGCACCCGGAACCGGGGCCCGATTAAAAATTAGCCGCGGCAGCCATACGGGCGGCCGCACCGGTAAAAAGCGCTCTCTGAAGGAATATGTCCCCGCGGGCAGGGCCGTGCGGCGCTTTCGGCGGCGCGGCCTAAAATCCAGGCGCCTGCCCGCACAAGCGGGCAGATGCGCGAATAATAGCCGCTACGCGGCTATTATAGCATGATGATATCATGCTATAATACGGCCGTGCGGCGCTTTCGGCGGCGCGGCCTAAAATCCAAGCACCTGCCCGCGCAAGCGGGCAGATGCGCGTATAATAGCCGCTACGCGGCTATTATAGCAGGAAACAGTCGTCATTCCAAGAGAAAAGTAGTTCCGCGCCGTACTGGGAGGAGATACGGAATCCCGGATGCGAAAAGAAAACTGTCCGCTCCGCGTTTATGGCGCGGAGCGGACAGCTTTTCAGCTTACTTTCCGAGAATATAGACGGTGCAGGTGCGGCGGCCGAAACTGATGCACTTCTGATAGGAATCATAGTACAGGTCCAGTCGGTTTCCTCTGACGCCGGTATCCTCCGCAACGGCCACTCCATAGACGACCCGGCCGTTGCTGGTGACGATATACATTTTTGTGCCCAGCGGAATCACGCTGGGGTCCACCGCGACAGTGCCGACGCCGACGCAGGTTCCGGTGGCGGTGATATTGTCCGCTCCGCCGTAGCCGGACGTGTAGGCGGTGGCGGTCATGCTGCGGACGGAGGAATACTTCATGGTTCCGCCGGATTTGAAAGTCAGCACACCGCCGCCGGCAGCATTGGCGGACACGCTGGCGATCCGGTCGCTGGAGCTGACGCTGGAAACCGCCGTGCCGCAGGCCACGATCTCGTCCACGGACGTGTCTCCGTCCGCCGCCACCAGATCCCGGGAAGCGAGCTTCCCATCGGAGTAAGTGACCTCGTAGACCGCGGTGCGGACGCCGTCGGACCCCTGCTGGGTGACCTGCTCCGTTCCGGCGGGCAGATCGGCGCTTGCAACCCGGAGCGTCTGATGGGAGACGGGCTCCACTACCGTGTCACGATAGGTCAGGTTTGACGTGACATTCAGCGCCACAGCGGTGCCGGACACATCCACGCCGATCATTTCGTCGTCGTCCGCCGTTACGTGCATCCGGGACAGAAGTCCGGACACGGTCTCTCCCGCCAGCGCCGCGGTCGAGGCGGTCGCGCCGTCATGCGTGACGGTGACGGCCTGCCCGGCAGTCAGCGACAGCGTGTAGCCGCTGGAGTTCCCGGTGACGCAGATCAGCTTGGAGGAAAAGTCCTGAACGGCCTGCGTGCTTTCGGCGCTTCCGTCCAGCACGATCGCGGAGTCCGAACCGCCGGTCAGAATATACAGCGCGGCGGCACGGCTGGCGGTTGCCAGGCTGAGAGCCAGTACGGCGACCAGAACGAAGCTGCGCAGAGCATACTGTCTCCACGCCTCAAACGGCCCGATCCGATATTTAAATGTTTGCAAGGATTCACCTCCTATGAGAGTTATCCAGGTCCAATCTTTCCCGCCTCTGGAAAATCTTATGCAGCATCCGGAAAGGAAAGAAACTTTTTGTAACTTTTGTTACTTCCTGAAAAACTGGGCTTAGTATACATCAATCACCCACCTGTGTCAAGCTTTTCAGAAAAACAGACGTTATGTCCCCCACTTTTGCAAAAAAACAGGACCGAATGACTGTTAAAAAATGGAATATACAATTAAAAATGTAACAAAATTAAAACAAGTTGGCAGTAAAAAAGACTCCCTGTACCGGCGGTACAGGGAGTCTCGGCCGGACAGGCCGTCCTTACTGATTTTCTCTGGGCGTGAAGCCCAGGTCTTCCAGCGCGGAGAGGGCGGCGGGCACCTGATCGTCTCCCACCTCGACGGCTTTCCGCTCCAGCGAGACAGAGAACGTCAGGCCGGCGGACTGAAAGGCCTCCGTGATCCGGCGCACGCAGTTGGCACACATCATGTCGGGTACAGAAATGGTTTTCATGGTTGTTTCTCCTTTTTATTTCATCATTTTTTGAATGGTGGACAGCAGATCGTCGATGACTTCCAGATTTCCGGCCTGCACGTCCCGGACGACGCAGGTCTTGATATGATTGCTTAAAAGCTCTTTTGAGAAGGCGTTCAGAGCCGCCTGCACGGCGGAGACCTGCGTCAGGATATCCGTGCAGTAGGCGTCCTTCTCCACCATGCCGCGAATGCCGCGGACCTGGCCTTCAATGCGGTTCAGGCGGCGGATGAGGCAGGCGAATTCCTCACCGTCCCGATGCTTGTGGCGCATGGAGCCGCTCTCCTGACAGCAGCAGGACGCGGCCTCCTCCGAGGAGGGGTTCTCCTGCGGGACAGGGGTTGTTTCTTTTTCGTCCAGATCAATCCCTCCTTTATAATTTTTTCGTGCGCAGCCGCAGCGCGTTGCTCACCACGCAGATGGAGCTGAGCGACATGGCCGCGCCGGCGATCATAGGCGTCAGCAAAATTCCGGCGGAGGCGTAGAGCGCGCCGGCGGCCACGGGAATGCCGACGGTGTTGTAGCAGAACGCCCAGAACAGGTTTTCCTTGATATTGCGGATGGTCAGACGGGAGAGGCGAATGGCCCGCGGCACGTCCTGCAGGTCCCCGCGCATCAAAATCAGGTCTGCCGACTCGATGGCGATGTCGCTGCCGCCGCCAATGGCGCAGCCCACGTCGGCCTGAACCAGCGCCGGAGCGTCGTTGATGCCGTCCCCCACCATCATGACAATTTCACCGGATTTTTGAAGCCGCTCCACCACACCGGCCTTGTCGGCGGGCAGAACCTCGGCGATCACCTGGTCGATGCCGGCCTGCGCGGCGATATGCCGGGCGGCGGCCTGAGAGTCGCCGGTCAGCAGGACGGTTTTCAGTCCGGCCTCCCGCAGCGCGCGGATGGCGTCCGCGCTGGTGGGGCGAATGGGATCGGCCACGCTGATGATGCCCAGCAGCACGCCGTCCCGCGCAAAGAACATGGGGGTCTGGCCCTGGGCGGCCAGCCGCTCCGCGTCGGGAAGAAGAGGGGCGGCGTCCACGCCGTTCTCCTCCAGCAGGCGGCGGGTCCCGGCCAGCAGGACGCCGCCATCCGGAAGGACGGCCCGCAGCCCCCGGCCCGACAGGTTCTCAAATTCGGTGATCTGCGCGGAGGGCTGTACGCCGGCGCCTGTTCCGTGCTCCACAATGGCTTTTGCCAGCGGGTGATCGGAGACGGACTCCGCTGTGACGGCCACGCGCAAAAGCTCCCCGGAAGAGATGCCGTGGGGAAGAAGCTCTGTGACGGTGGGCTTTCCGGCGGTCACTGTGCCGGTCTTGTCCAGCACCACGGCTGTGACCTTATGGGTGATTTCCAGCGCTTCGCCGCTGCGGATCAGGATTCCGCTGGAAGCGCCCAGGCCCGTGCCCACCATGATCGCGGTAGGCGTTGCAAGACCCAGCGCACAGGGACAGGCGATCACGAGCACGGAGGTAAAGATCCGCAGCGCAAAGGCCAGGTCCTTTCCCAGCAGCAGCCAGATTACGGCGGAGAGGAGCGCAATGCCGATCACGGCGGGAACAAAAACGCCCGCGACCTGGTCGGCCAGCCGGGAAATCGGCGCTTTTTTGCCCTGCGCGTCTTCCACAAACCGGATGATCTGCGCCAGTGTTGAATCCTCTCCCGTGCACGTGACCTCCACGTATAAAACGCCGTCCTGAGCTACACTGCCGCCGATCACGGCGCTGCCGGCCTCTTTTTCCACCGGCAGGCTCTCGCCGGTGAGCATGGCCTCGTTGACGCTGCCGGAACCGCGGACCACCGTGCCGTCCGCGGCGATTTTCATGCCGGCTTTCACCAGGATCACATCGCCCTTTTTCAGGGAGGAGGTGGAAACCTCGGCTCCGCTGTCCGCCAGCACGGCGGTATCCGGCTGCAGTGCCATCAGACGGGTGATGGCGCCTTTCGTTTTTTGGACGCTGCGGCTTTCAAAGAACTTACCCAGCATGATGAGCGTCAGCACGATGGCGGCGGATTCATAATATAAATGATGGACATGATGGGGAACGTCGGAGATCAGAAACGTCATCGCCAGACTGTAAAGGAAGGAGCAGGAACTGCCGATGGCCACCAGAGAGTCCATATTTGGCACGCGGTGGAGCAGAGCCGAAAACCCGCTGCTTAGATAGCCCCTTCCGAAGAACAGCACCGGCACGGTCAGCAGCAGCTGAAGGACCGCAAAGTTGACCGGATGCGTCTCCATGGAGAAAAGCCCGGGCAGCGGCGCGGGGGTGGGAAGCATTTGTCCCATGGAGACATAGAGGAGGAGCACAGAAAAAACAGCCGCTCCGATGAGACGATTCTTTTGATCCCGCAGGGCGTCTGCCGCCGCGTCGCGCGCTTCGGCGGGAGGCTGCTGGGCCGCCCGGTCCGGGTGAAGCGCGATGCCAAAGCCAGCCTTCCGGACTTTTTCACAAATCTGCTCCGGAGTTGCCTGCTGCTCGTCGTAGACGATGTCCATGAGGCCGGTAGTGAGATTCACGTCGCTGCGCTCCACACCGGGCAGGCGGCGCGTGACCTTTTCTACGGAGGCGCTGCACGCGGCACAGTGCATTCCGGAAATCTCATATTTTTCTTCGCGCATGAATATCTCCTTTTCGTTTAACCGCCAATATACCCCACACGGGTATTTTCACACTTAACATATACCCAAGTGGGGTATCTGTCAAGACCTTTCTGATAGCTTTGCCGGATTTTGCAAAAACATTTAAAACTGCTGTGAATCTATTATAATGTATATAGATGGTCTCCAACTGCAAATCGCCCCGCGAAAGGACCTGGCTGCACCGGCTATTTTCAGAAAAAATCAAAAAAGCGCGAAAAAAGGGTTGACTTTTGCCGCCTGGTCTGGTATTCTAACAAAGCTGTCACCGCATGGGACACAACAGGTTGAAAGAAAAAGAAAAAACTTGTTGACAAACACAAAATCCTGTGTTATGATAACAAATGCCGCTGAGAGCGGGTTGTACCTTGTAAATTAAACAACGTAACGAAAAGAAAGCACCAGACAGAGCGCTGGACTGTGAGAAATCACGGAACGGCGCACTGAGAAGTTGTGGGTGAGTAACGGG
>Ga0183101_1002103_pt1 | contig 10645 bp, 9 predicted proteins | sample Biomet3_FD_127790 | JGI IMG/M metagenome (GOLD analysis project Ga0183101, IMG submission 127790) | Microbial communities from bioreactor (seeded with sewage sludge) at LBNL, California, USA - Biofuel metagenome 3 | ecosystem: Engineered > Bioreactor > Anaerobic > Unclassified ... | reverse complement strand
CTGGCTCGCGGAACCGTTCTGGGGCCGGGGGATCGCCACCGATGCGGTCCGTGCCCTCGTCCCGGTAGCGTTCGATCGGATGGGAATGGTCCGGGTCGAAGCCGGGATACATTCGGATAACCCGGCATCCATGCGGGTGCTGGAGAAATGCGGGTTTACCCGGGAGGCCGTCCACAAGAAGGCGATCACGAAGAACGGGCGGCTGCTTGATGAAGTCGTGTACGTGCGGTTCGCAGAAGAGGAGTAATTTTTCACCCGGAATTATCCGGTTAGCCCGGCGTGTGCGCCGACAGGCACCGGCCCGGAAGTATTCCCGGGATAGTATCGTGAATTTTTTTAAGGATTACCTTTCCCGTTTTCTCCCGAACGTGTTGAAATTTGCCGGGCGCGTTGTATTCCCTAAAAAAAATATCCCGTTTCCACAGTAAGCGGGAAGTAATTTGTTAATAATTAACTGGATGCAATATCTGCCAACTGCTGTTTCAATTCAGGAATACGTTGTTTTGTGGAATTAACATGTTCGCGCATATCGTCAAAAAGGTCATGTAACATAGTAGCCCGGTTCTCTTCCAATGCCGTATCGTTTGGATCTCTCTCAACCATCTTGTCATAGTACATGTAGATCTGTCGTTCTGTTTCTGCGGTCAGCACATCCTGATAAAATATCGAGAGACTGGAGGATAAAGCCGGACTAAATTTATTGATATCCTGCCTGTTTGAGTAATACATGCCCCAGTCCGGGTAAAGCGGAGTAATCCAGACGAAAGTCTCGTTAAAAAACGGGGAATCCGGATTACTATAATCCATGGTCGGGTCGTTTAGAGAATTTTCAAACAGGGATTCCTGGAGTTCGACATAGTCTATGTCATAATAAAATTCATTTGCCAGATGTTTTTGTTCGTTTTTTGTATTTTGGGCTGAAGTATACTGGAACGTCAGATAACTCACGCATACCGGAAGAATTATTCCCGAGATGAACAATGCGATTAATGCCTTGTGGGGAATTTTTGCGAGAAATCCCTCTGGAGCGACTTGTTTGTCCTGCGATTTGCGAAGGAAATGCCGTTTTTTTGGACGGTTCGTTGTTATAGTAAATTTTTTTCTATTTGCCATATGTGGATAATTTGTTTTTTTACGTTTAAGGCATATATTTTTTTAGAATTGATCGTGTTTTATGGGAACCGTATGATTTTGTTTTTACGAGTGCTCTTTGATCCGGCTTAACCGGTGAATGACGAGAAGGACAATGGGGATGCCGATACCGAGCCAGAAATCCAGCAGGTACGTCAGGGTCCCGGAAAATGTGGGGATAATATGCGGCATGAACAGGACCGGCCCGAAAAGGTAGGCAAAATAAAGGATAACACAGGCTGTAATGAGTTCGATCTTTTCCCGGTATTTCAGCGCCAGCAGGGCAAGAAGGAGCGCAACAAAACCCTTGCAGAACAGGGAGATCCCCGCCGGCAGGCCGTCAAGTTTTATCCCCATGAACCGGTCTTCCCAGTTGATGATGAACACAAAAAAGGACATCAGCGCCGAAAGCAGGGTGATTATCACGAGATAATTTGCGAGGACTGCATCGACAATATTGAAAATTTTTCCCTTTTCCACGATACACACCGTTTTTTTTATTTTTGTTTTTCCCGGATAGAGTTATGTGGTGCTTTCTGTCGCCCGGGGAGATTCCCGGTTGTGACTATGTGTAATGCGCTATATATTCGTTCTAGCCAGGATGTTTACCAATCCCGGACCCGGCAGATCGTCCGGCCTGAAACCGGATGACCCTTCAGGCAATCTGAGTTTCCTCTAAGTTTGGAGATGTACGGGTTTACACGGGGGGTCATCCACAAGAAAGCGATCACCAAAAACGGGCGGCTGCTGGACGAAGTCGTGTACGTGCGGTTCGCGGAAGCGGTGTAATTTCTACCGGGCAAAACCTGCGTAAGCCCGATCCCTCAAAAGATCCGGATATACCTGTTTTTATCCCGGACCTATCATTTATCAGTCGGGATTAATTTCCCAAACTTAATCGGGCAGTGCCTCCCTAAAAAGAATAGTAGAAATGAAGTGCTCTTTATGAAACCAATCCTGTCCATTACTCTGGTTTTTCTCTGTGCATGTGCAATCCTCGCGGCCGGCTGTACGACTTCAACGGCACCGGCCCCGCAGTCCCAGGCCGACGCCCTCTTTAGCCAGGGCGAACAGGCATTCAACAGCAGCAATTACCATGCTGCGGCGGACCTGTTTGCGCTCGCAAAAGAGAATTATTCCGCGGCCGGCGACCGGGCCGGGTATATCCGGGCCCGGGATATGGCGTTTCTGTCCACGGGCGTTGTGAATAATTTCCCGTATAACCGGAGTGAGATTGAGACTGGGATGGCACAGGTTTTTCCCAATGCAACGGCTGCCCAGCGCGACGCGTGGCTGGACGCCCCGATGAATGCAACGCTCAAAAGCGATGGCGAAACCTGGTACTACGATGAGACCATCCACAATATCAAGAACCACAACCCGTCACTTCTCCGGGAAGAAAACGCACTCGCCAACTATACTCCCCTCTATGACGAGCTCATGCCCGTGATCACCGCATCGTGGAAGAACGGCACCGGGACCTACGGATCGCCGGTCACGTACATCGGATCCACGAACCTGGACATCCCCCGCTCGGAGCTCCCGGCAAACGGCACGCTCAAAGTCTGGCTGCCCGTTCCTGTCGAGACCGGCTCGCAGACAAACGTGACAATCATCTCCGCCGAACCCTCCCGGTACGTGAAGTCCTCGACCGGCACCGGTGCCGACCTCGGCCTCGTGTACTTCGAGATCCCGCTTGAAGAGGTCACCGGTCCCTTCCTGAATTTCTCCGCGAAGTACCGTTTCGTCCAGCACGAGCAGCGCTTTGTCATCGACCCGGCAAAGGTGCTGCCGTACAACACGAGTTCGCCCGAGTACCTGGAGTATACGGGTTCTTCGAGAAATGTCAACGTTACTCCGGAAATAAAAGCAAAGGCGCTTTCCATTATCGGAAACGAGACAAACCCCTACCTGCAGGCCCAGAAGATCTACTGGGACGTTGTCTCCACCCATCCCTACAGCCATGCGCCGCACTTCTGGATTGAAGTCACCGGGCAGTCCGAATCGCAGTATGTCCTGACAACCGGCATCGGCGACTGCGGGTCACAGAGCATGTACTTTGCCGCTCTCTGCCGTGCGGTCGGCATTCCCGCCCGGGCTATCGGCGGCTACCAGATGATAATGGGCACGCCCGGCACCCATATCTGGGCCGAGTATTACCTGGAAGGCTACGGCTGGATCCCGGTCGATGTCACGGCAGCGGAAGGCGGGGACGCATCGTACAATGCAACTCCCGAAGAGCTCAAAGAATACAAGACCTACTTCTTTGGCAGCCTCGACCCGTACCGGTTCGTGATCCAGAAGAGCCTCGACCTCCCGCTGGTGCCCGGTGCCGGTAATGAGGTTGTCTCGCCTGCCGGCTGGGTACAGCTGCCAAAGCTCGTGTGCGATACCTGCCCGGATAACCCGATGGTCCTGTCGTATGAATATTCGCACGTTGCAGTCGAAAAAGAGTAATCCTTTTTTCCAGTTCGGTCACATACTTTTTTTAAATCCCTGTTAAAAAGAAAAAATTCTAAAAAAAGCCCGGGAATTTTTTTTACTTCCCGAACAGCGGTGCGAGTTCCACCTTCTGCCAGGGCTGGTCCATCACGTTCATCCAGAGCGTCTGCGTTTTTGGCAGGTATACAACCTGGTGGTTGGTCGAATAATTGATGCCTCCCATGTTCGTGTGGCAGAACTTCGAGCCGCCGTTCTCGATACAGACATCGCGGATCGCCCTCATCTTTGCAGCATCGATCGCTCCCTTTGCTTCATCGGCCTGACGGAGGAGATTGTTGTACCGCGAGAGCGAATGACCGGGCGGGGCCGACAGGTTCCACGAAGGATCGATGAAGTGGTTTGATGCCGCAACAATCCCGTCGCCCGTTCTCTGCAGGGTCCGGTTGGTTGATTTCTCGTACACGTATGCATTGTCCGGTCCTGCCACGTCCACGATCCATGCTAATTCCGGGGCTGTCCCGCGGATGGCAGCGTCGAGGGAGGCAAGATCGGAATAATCGAACATGAACCGGTAGTATTCCGTGATAAATTCCGGCCGGGTTTCCGACGCAATCTCGACAAAGCCGGCATTGTCATCGGCAATAAAAAGCCCTTTGTCGTTTAAGAAAGTCTCGGGCCGCGCCCCTGCCGGACTCCAGGTTACAACCGCATTGCTGCCGTCCGTGGGGCGGTACACCGCAAGGACATACCATTTCGTTAACGGCATCACCACATCGTCAAGGTCCCAGTTGCGGGAGACCACCATGGAGCCATCGGTTGTGTAGTTTCCCCACGTGGCAAGGTACGAGCAGGAGGCCGAAGTGGAGACCGGTGTGGCAGTGAGCAGGAAGATGGGGCCGTAATATATGACAGCGATATCTTCCGGTGAAAGGCCCGAGGTCTCCGACATGCCGGTAAAGATCTCTTTTACCCGCTGCGGATATTTGGCGACTACACTCTTACCTCCCTCCCGTATTTCTTCCTTTGAATAGCCCCTCTCGCTGAAGGTATCCATGAGGAAAGTGTATTCCTCGTTAAGTTCGGTCTTCATCAGGCCGCCGTACTGCCGGCCCATCTCCCGGTAGGAACCGGAAAGGACAATCACCGGGTAATCGTCGGCCTGGTAGCGCTGCCCGCCTTCGAACGTGGCAACGAGCGGGAGATCGGTTGGCGGGGTGTCTGACGGGGACGAAAGCTGCGGCAGGGAAAAGGCGGCAGCGGGGATGGCGAGAGTACCGAGCATGAACAGGAGGAGCAGATATTTCATGAAGGGTTGTATATTTGCGTCGATTAATAAATGCCGGTGGTTTGCAGATCGCTAAAATACGGGCCGGGAAAAGAAGAAAAAAATGTCTTATGGGAAACTGACCACGGCCCAGTTCTCCATGAGCCGGTTTTCCTGCGAGACCGGATTGGAATTGAATTCAACGAAATTTCCAAACTCCGCCCAGAGCCGGTCCATGGAAAGTCCTTCTGACTCTACCATCCGGTCTGCCCGGCTCTGGTTGACCTGCCCGATCACGGAAAACGAGCGGTACACATGCGGGTATCCATCTGCGCCAAGAAGCGAGGGCGTGCCGGTCACGACCTGGAAGTGGAGGTGCGGGATATCGCTGTTCCCGCTGTTCCCGACAAGCCCGATAACCTCGCCTTCGGTCACGGTGTCGCCGACCTTTACGCGGATGGACCCGGGGATGAAGTGGCCGTAGCAGGCATATTTTTTGTCGCCGATATCGATGATGACATAGTTCCCCGCGAGCGTTTCAAACGAGAGCGATTCCTGCTGGTAAACAACCGGGTTGTCCGGCACGCCGTCATAGACCGCGGCAATGGTACCGTTTTTCACCGCGTACACCTCTTTTCCGTACCCGTAGTAATCTTTTGAGAGCGTTGCATTGCCGGAGACTGCCTGCCCGGTTGCCGGGTCGACAAGGAAAAAGTCCTGTGCGTACCGCTGGGGAGTCCGGGTGACGCCGTTTGCGGTGATGGGGGCAAGGAAGTGGTGGGTGTCCGGGGCGGTGGTCTCCATAGCGGTCCAGCCGACACCTTTCAACGGCGAGCCGACGATAACAGGCGCAAGGTCTTTTCGCACCGTAACTTCGCCGCCGGTCACGGTGATCGGGGAGAGTCCTTCTGCAGTGCGGTTCAGCGTGAGGCGGTGGACAAGGCGGTCGGGAACGGAACTGGCATTGACCACAAACCAGACGGAGATCCGCGGGGCAATGGGCTCAAGCGATCCGTTCACAAGCTCGTCCGGCGGGATCGGGGCATGCGCCACGAGAAAACTTTCGGCAAGCAGATCTGCTGACGGGGTATAGACAATGTTCCCGGTATCGGCGTCGATTACATCGAGATGTTCCGGGACAAGGGTCGTGTTGTCCGTGACATTGAGTTCGATCTCGTAAGCGATGTTGACGCCGTTTGCGCTCTCGACCGGTACGGGCCCGAACGGCACGGTCATGGTTATATTTTCCACCGGTGCGATCTTATCGGATGCATTTCCTTCCGGTAACTGCTGGGTACACCCGACGGAAAGAATGAGAACAAGGGTGGCTGCGATAAGAAAAAACACGATCTTCCGGGACATGGCGAGGACAACCGGAGATTGTCGTACCGCCCCATAAACCCGCTGATTTCGGTCGGAACGCCGGGCCGCTTGAGCCTGCACGAAAAAAATGGATTATACCCGGGTAAACGGCCCGAATTCATCCGAAGTAAAACCGGTAACGGTTCCGGCCGGGTTTTTGGTAAACGTGATGTACCCGGTCGTGTCGTCCGGGTTTGGCCACGAGAGGTACCAGGTATCGTTTGTCTGGTGCATGATGGTTCCCTCGTACCCGACCGGGCCAAGAAGCACGGTCATGTTCCCGGCATCCGCATCTTCGCGTATGGTCATCGTGCCGTACAGGTTGCTTGAGTAGTTTCCGGCAAGAGCCGAGGGGGCAATCGTTGATGGGGTTGCATCTGCAGGAACGGTGATTGCCTTGAGGAGCGTGTACCAGCCCTGCTGGTTATACTTCTCTTTTGCCTGCAGGTCTACGCCGCTTTTCCCGACATACCGTTCAAGGAATTCGTCCCGTATTGTTTCGGGAAATACCGTCAGCTGTTTGTTTGCGATCACCACGAGGCCGACATTCTTTCCCGGGACAAGGATCACGATCGACCGGACCCCGTCCAGCGCCCCGTTCTTCTCGATAATCCGTTCGCCAAGGAAATAATACGAGTCGCAGCCAAGGCAGACGACACCGTTCGGATCGGACAGCGGCCCGCTCTTCCCGGCAACCAGGCTTGCCGCGTGGATATTGGTTACGGTCTTTGCAGAGAGGACCTGTTTTCCGTCAACCGAACCGTTGTTGAGCATCATCCGCAGGTACTGCGTCATGTCCCGCCCGGTGGAAACGACCTGGCCGGCAGCAGGGAACCCCGCTTCTTCGTGCATGATGGGAGTGACGTTCCCGTCAATCTCCTGGTACCCGGCAACATGGTTGTCGTCGAGATAGAGGGTCTCGGGATGCGCGCCCGAGCGTGTCATGTTGAGCGGCCGGAGGATCCGGGCATCGGTTATGTCCTCCCAGCTCCGGTTGTCCACCGCTGCCGCAGCCTCACCGGCAATGAAAAATCCTGCATTGGAATACTGGTATTTCTCGCGGAACGAGGTTCCGAGCGGGAGATACCGCAACCGCTGGAGCATCTCGCTGTCCGAGTACCCGAGTCTTCCCAGGAGATCGCCATCGTACTGCCGGAACCCGGTCCGGTGGGCAAGAAGGTCGCGGAGGGTTACGTGTTCGGTGACATAGGAATTGGCAAGCGTCAGGTTCGGGAGGTAAGCGATCACCGGGGTATCCCAGTCCAGTTTTCCTTCGTCAACGAGCGAACCGACCGAGGCTGCGGTGACGTACTTGGAGACCGAAGCAATCTGGAACCGGGTGTCGGGATCGACCAGCTCCGGTTCGCCGAGCTCGCGGACACCGAATCCTTTTAAGTACACGACAGAGTCGTTCTGGACAATGCCGACAACGGCGCCCGGCACCTGGTATTCTGTCATCTTTTCCGTGACAAACGCATCAAAGCCGTCAAGTTTATTGGCGGAACTGTTATCTGCAGTTGTCTGGGTGCATCCGCAGAGCAGGATCAGGGCAGCAGCAACAAGGATAGGGAGAAGCAGGACCTTTTTTGACATGAGCAATTCAGTGCTCTTTTTTTGCAACGGATTAATTATGCGATTTTTATTTTGGGAAAAACCGGGTGCAGGCATCGGTTCTCCGGTTCATGGCGGTCGTTACCGGGAAAAATTATTTCATATGATTTATAACCGCAAAAAGGAGATATCCGAGATGATCGTATGATTCCTGATATACGCCGACAATACCTGGCCGGTATCTTCATTGGTTTCCTGCTCGTTTTGCTCATCATCTCCGCAGGATGTACCGGTACAGCCAACACGACTTCATCATCCTCATCGGCACTGGAGAAAAATATCTCTTCGATCACATCGGCTCCGCAGTACGCCCACGCGAGCTGGGGACTGATCGTTGTCGACCCGTCCACCAACCAGACGCTGTACGAAAAGAATGCCGACGAGATGTTTACTCCCGCATCCACGACCAAACTCTTTTCAACGTCTGCTGTCCTTGCCGCACTCGGCCCCGATTACCGGATTACGACTCCGGTGTATGCAACGGGAACGCTCGGAGCGGACGAGACCCTTGACGGGAACCTCGTGCTCGTGGCAAAAGGCGACCCGACCATGGGCGGGCGCACACTTCCCGACGGGACAATCGCGTTTACCAATGCCGATCATTCCGAATCGGGCGGCAGCCTCACGACACCCGATCCCCTCGCGGGCTTAAACGACCTTGCAAAGCAGGTGAAAGCCGCGGGCATCACAAAGGTCTCCGATGTGGTGATCGACGACCGCCTTTTTACAAACTACCAGGGAGATTACATGGCGCTCCTCTCGCCCATTGTCATCAACGACAACCTGGTCGACCTGAGTGTCACCCCGACCACGCCCGGCTCTGCGCCTTCCGTGGTCATGAGGCCGGAGACCTCCCTGTACAAATTCGACAACCGGGCCACCACCGGCCCTGCCGGTTCCGTGACCGCGCTCGATGCCGGTGAAGAGGCCGGGACCGTCATTCTTGTAGGAAATATTGCAGCCGATGCCGGGACGGTCAACACCACCGCAGCGGTCACGGATCCTGCCGCCTTTGCCCGCTCGCTCTTTATCGGGGCACTGGAGCGCGAGGGAATAACCGTTGGAGCAGCGGCAAACGGTGATAACCCGTCCGCAAAACTTCCGGCTGCGGGAACATACAGCAGCGCAAAAGAAGTGGCAAACCTCACCTCCCCGCCGCTTTCAGAGGACGTGAAGCTGACGCTCAAGGTCTCGCAGAACATGCACGCCAACTATTACGTCATACTGCTTGCCCTTTCCGAAAACAAGACAAGCTTCTCTGATGGCATGACAAAAGAGGGCAATGTGCTGCGGTCGCTCGGCCTCGATACGTCCGGGGCAATGCTCGGCGACGGTGCGGGCGGGGACCGGGTGGATCATGTCTCGCCGCGTACCGTTGCAGAACTGCTCTCCCTCATGAGCAGACAGTCGTATGCCGACCGGTTCAAAAATGCCCAGCCGGTTCTAGGGGTTGACGGTTCAACGGTCGGCCACTGCGCTGCCGGCAACCCGGCCTGCGGCCACGTGTATGCAAAGACCGGGACGTACAATTATCCGGATCCGCTGAACGGCGGTAACGTCCTGTTATCCAAAGGCCTTGCCGGGTATGTGGACACAAAGAGCGGGAAGCAGCTGGTCTTTGCCGCGTATGTCAACAACGTGCGGCTTGGGGACAATGTCACCGCGGATTCCGTTGGTACGGATCTCGGCAGCATTGCCGGGATGATTTACGGGAATTACTAAAATATCTGCTCTGTAGAAAACCTTCACAAGAAGAAAAAGTAAGAACCTGTGAAGGTTGCAGACAATCATTTTGTTAGCGATTTCTTTGATTTGAATTCGGAATTTTCTCGCTTTGAGATCGCCGTTGAACTTTCTTTTCAGGACCGAGAATTTGGTTTCCACGAGTTGACGTCGTGGATAAACAACGTGATTGAATTGAGTAGCCATTTCCTGACGGTAGGTACCTCCAACGATCTCGTTATTCCAGGAACGTATCGGGATAACTGAATTTGCGTGAAGGTATTCTCGAATTAACCGGTGAATCGCCTCAGAGTCGTAACCTCTGTCCATGACGTAACACTCGGACTTTCGGAGCTTGTGACATTGCCGGAGTAACTTGTCGGCATGTCGGGTGTCATGGACTCGACTGTTTGAGGTGATGAATCCGGTAATTACCTGTTGTTCGGTATCGACAGAAATCGAAGTTTTCAGGAATTGTTTGCGGAGTTTCCCGGTTCGTTCTGAAAAATAGTGACTGCAATACCCGCTGGTAAATCCTGACGAATCAATAGCGGTTATGGAGGTTGCCTTGTCTGTGGCGTAGAACAGGTTCACCGTTTTTCTGAAGGTGATCCGAAGATACTGGGATTTAATCCGACAGAGGAATTTTTGTAGTGTGGTAAAATGGGGAACCTCGGTGAGGCCCAGGCACTCCCGGATCTTTTCCATATCCCCGATATCTTCAATGAACTCTCGGTAATGCTGGTTGCGATAATCCTTGAATAAGAGCAGAACGAGATGTTGGTACTGTGTATAGATCCTCTTCGAATATTTGCAGGAATACGGCGAGAGTCTCGTTGACCGAACTACTGACTGCGCTAGTTGGATAAACCTGATATTCCGGCTTGTCCTCTTCTTACTTGTCTCCTTCTCTTTTGACCACACATCAAACGAAGGAGACGCTCTTCCTTAGATCTTTCGGTCGAGAGTACTATCTCTTTTGGATTAGGATTTCAACAGAGCACGGCCAAGAGAGATTCTTGCGGTTTATAATATAGCGATGAACAAGGGGATTCAATACTCTCTATTCGCAGAAAGTCCAGAATCCTCCTAAATTTTACCGGATTTCTTCTG
>Ga0183101_1000274_pt5 | contig 10654 bp, 10 predicted proteins | sample Biomet3_FD_127790 | JGI IMG/M metagenome (GOLD analysis project Ga0183101, IMG submission 127790) | Microbial communities from bioreactor (seeded with sewage sludge) at LBNL, California, USA - Biofuel metagenome 3 | ecosystem: Engineered > Bioreactor > Anaerobic > Unclassified ... | reverse complement strand
ACTTCATCGTACAAGAAGGGTGTTTTTTGTGTATAACACTTTATTTCCACCCGCATAGCGGGTGGTTCTCTGTTTCGCGCACAAGTGCGCTCAACCGGCTAAAGCCGTAATAAAAAAGGGCGGGGAAAACCCCGCCCTTTTTCTGTTACCGCAGGCACGAACACGAAAGCATGTGCGCCATTTTTTCTTTTTTGGTTCGCAAATAATGCTCGTTTTCCGGGCAGGCTTCCATTTCAATGGGTACCCGCTCGACAATTTCGATGCCGTAACCGGAAAGCCCCACAATCTTTTTGGGGTTGTTGGTCAGCAGGCGAATTTTATGAATGCCAAGGTCCACCAGCATTTGCGCGCCGGTGCCGTAATCGCGCAAATCCGGGGGAAAGCCCAGCTTGCGGTTGGCTTCCACGGTGTCATAGCCCTGATCCTGCAAGGCATAGGCCTTGATTTTGTTGGCAAGGCCAATGCCGCGCCCTTCCTGCCGCATATAAAGCAGCGCGCCGCGCCCTTCTTTTTCTATCTGGCGCAGGGCCGCGCCAAGCTGCCCGCCGCAGTCGCATCGCAGCGACCCCAGGGCGTCGCCCGTGAGGCATTCGCTGTGAATGCGGGTCAACACGGGATCAGAGCCGGTAAGATCACCCTTGATCAGCGCAAGGTGGGTGCCCGGCTCGTTTTCGCTTTCATAGGCGATAACGGTAAAGTCGCCAAACCGCGTGGGCAGGTGAGCCTGGGCCACGCGCCGCACGGAAACCTGGCCCCTGTCGAGGCGGTAGCGGATAAGGTCTTTGACGGCCGCGATCTTGAGGCCATGCTCCTGGGCGAAAATTTCCAGGTCGGGCATGCGGGCCATGGTGCCGTCGTCCCGCATGATCTCGCAGATCACGGAGGCGGGCTTGAGCCCTGCCAGGCGGGAAAGATCAACGCCGCCCTCGGTTTGCCCGGCGCGTGAAAGCACGCCCCCGGCCTTGGCCCGCAGGGGAAACACATGCCCTGGCGTTACGAGATCGTCGGAGCGCACGTTGTCGGCCACGGCGGCCTTGATGGTGGCGGCCCTGTCCGCGGCGGAAATGCCGGTGGTGACGCCCTCGCGCGCCTCAATGGAAATGGTGAAATTGGTGCCGAAACGCGACCCGTTGCGCTGGGTCATCAGGGGCAGCTGCAGGCGGTCGATGAGTTCCGGGGCCATGGGCAGGCAAATAAGCCCCCGGCCGTATTTGGCCATAAAATTGATGGCTTCCGGGGTTACGAACTCGGCTGCCATGGTCAGGTCGCCTTCGTTTTCGCGGCCTTCGTCGTCCACCAGAATGATCATCTTGCCCTGCCGGATATCGGCAATGGCTTCTTCAATGCTGCACAGTGGCATGTCGCTTCCTTCATTGTCCGTGTGGGGACGGGATTTGTGTACTCGTTCAAAAGTAGGTACGGCGCGGGATTCTGTCAACCACGGCGGGCCAATGCGCCCACCGTCTTTTTGCCGCCCGCGCGCATTCCGACCGGGCAGCCATCCGCTCTCACGCGGGGCGCGACAGGTCAGCCGGTTATCCGTTGTTCTGGCTGGGGCGCAGTCCCACCTCGGCCAGCAGCTCCCGCAAGGAACGGCCCAGCAAAAACGGCAGCATGGCAGCGGGCACGCCCGCGCGCTCCACGCACAAATCGCGAAAAGCCGCATCCGTGCGGGCCGCCTCGCCCAGCCGGGCAAAAGCCTGCGCCTGCGCCTCGCCTTGCAGCCGGGGTTCTCCATCTGCATCACGCGCCACTTCGATGCCGTGCCCTCCGCTGGGCACAAAGCCCAATTGCGCGGCCAGCGCAAGCACGGGGCGCACGGGGTTCTGCTCTTCATGCGCGCGAACAATATCGGGCAACAGCGCCACCGTGGAGGCCCCCAGCCCGGAAAAACCCGGAATTTCAGCGCCAAGGGCCTGCAGCGCGGCCACCCGCCCAAGGTACGCCTCGCGCTCAAGCAGGGCCTGCAACGGCCCGGTATCCATGCAGAACAGCGCGGCGCACTGCGCCGGGCGCTGGGCATAGATGGTGCAGCCCGTCGCCTCGCGGTAAAAGCGGCAGCGCCAGGGGTGCGCCCTGCCGCCCAACCCGGCCACCTTGATGCGCTCGCCTTCAAGCGGCCGCAAAAGGCCCTGCGCGTCGTCGCGCGCCCATTCTCCCGCGCGCAGGCACACCAAGGCCTCCAGGGTCATGTCGCCGGAAACCAGGCGCGCCGCGTCGCAAACCATGAGTGTGGGACCGCCCCGCAGGCAGCAGGTGCCGCAACGGCGGCAGGAAGCCCCCTCGCCCGAGGCGGCGGAAACAGCGGATATCGGCGGGGTGTGCATGCTCATGAAAACCTCCGGGAACAGACTGGTGAGGGAAGTGGGCGGCAAGGCCGCAAACCGGGGCGTGCCGCTTGTTCTGTTGGCGGCGTCCGCCCCATAGGCGGCCCAGACGATGGCGCAAGTCCCCTTTGCCGCACGCTCATGATACAGCTCTTCGCCCGTTGCGAAAAGCCCATACCACCCAAGAGGCAATCCCAACCAAAGGGAGCGGCCCCCAAAGCCCAGTTTGAGCGTGTCGGCACGCGCCGCCGGGTGTGCGCGGCAGCGCACCTTGGCTGTGGCAACGCCGGGTTGGACGTGCGGAACCAGCCTGCGCAAGGCCGTAACGCTACGGGAAATTATCCCGCAAGCTCCCGCACCAGCAGCACCAGCCCCAACGCGCAGCAAACCCCGCCAATGAGATTGCGCAGCACGCCGGTGGGCGTGCGTTTGGCCAACGCCAACCCCACGGCAAAGCCCGCTATCTCAAGCCCGCAAAGCGCGGGCAGCAGGCCAAAATTCACATGTCCGTCGCCAATATTGCCCAGAGTGCCAAACAGGGCCGTCACCACCTGATAGGGCATGGCAAGGCCCACGGCCGTCATGGGCGCAACGCCGCCAGCGATCATCCAGGGAATGGAAAGCACAGGGCCGCCAGCGCCAGTCATGCCCGCCAGCAGGGCCGTTACCGCGCCAATGCAGAAAAAGCCCGTGCCGCTTTGCCAGAAGACCCCGCCATTTCCTCTTTGGGGAGGGCGCATGGCGCAGTAGCCAGCGAACAGGATAATGCAGGCCAGCAACAGCACCAGCAGCGAAGCATTGATGCGCGCGCCAAGCATGGCGCCGGGCAGAGCCGCCAAACCGCCGAGCATATAAGGAAGGGCCTTTGCCCAATCCACATGGCCAAGGCGGCGATACAGCAGGGTGCCCGCCACGGCAACGGGCAAAAAAGAAGCCAGGGCCGTGCCCATGGCCTCATGCGGATCAAGCCCGCTCAGCAGGATAAGCGCGGGTGGAACAAGAATGCCCCCTACGCCCGTCAGCCCCACCAACACGCCGACCAGCAGACAAATGGCGCACAAGACCGTTAGCAGCATTTCACCCCCGAACCGCAACATAGCGGCAGGCCAGGGTGACCAGCCACAGCGCCGCTCCGCCATAAACGGCGCTAAACCGCAACAGCTCGCAGAGCGCCAGCAGGCGCGGCGCGTCCCAGGGCGCGGCCTCGGCCGGTTCCGGCCCAAGCCAGGGTTTGGGCGTAGGCGTGCCGAAATATACGGAAGGCCCCGCCATGCGCGCGCCGCACAGCCAGGCGCAGGCGGTCATGGACCAGCCGGAATTGGGGCTGGGCATGCCAGCCGCCTGCCGCGCAACAAGGCCAAGACCGGGCCAGCGCCCCGCCCACGCGCGCGGCCGCAGCCAGGCCCCAGGGCGGCCAGGGCGCATCAGGGCGTCCGCCAGGCAGGCCATGCAGGCCGCCAACCGCGCGGGAACAAAGGCCAAAATGTCGTCACCGCGCGCACCCGCCCAGCCCAGCCAACGCCACTTTTCCGCAACATAGCCCCACATGGAATCAGTGGTGCTTACGGCCTTATAACACCACAAGGCCACCGGACCGCCCATAAGCAGCCAGAAAAACGGAGCGGCAAAAGCATCCGTGAGGTTTTCGGAAAGCGTGTCGGCCAGGGTTTTGCGCATCAGGGGCCTGTCCATGGCCGCCGTTTCGCGGCTCACCAGCCAGGAAAGCGCCCGGCGGCCTTCCGGTTCTTCCAGGGTTTCCACCCTGCGCAGCACTTCGCGCCCCGTGCGCAGCAGGCTGCCCATGGCAAGACCGGCCCAGGCCAGATACAGGGCCGCCACCGCCCCCAGCAGGGGCAGGGAAACCAGCGCCCAGGCCGCAAGGCCCGTCAGCGAAACCAGCACGGCCAAGGCCACGGCCCCGGCCAGCCGCCCGCGCGCGCGCGCCGCTCCGGCGCGGCCGCCGTGCATGAAGCGCCGGGCGGGCGCTTCGAGCGCGTTCAGCAAGTTGCCGACAACGCAGACAGGGTGCCGCCAGGGCAGGTTGGGATCGCCAAACAACAGGTCCAGCGCCAACGCCAGAGGGGCCAGCCACCAGCATTCCCACACGGAATACGGGAACAGCCCGGCAAGGCTCATGCCCAGTCTTCCATCAGGCCGGTGCGGGCCAACGCCAGGTACAGCACGATGCCAGCGGAGGTCGAAAGGTTCAGGCTGCGCACGCGGCCCTCCAGCATGGGAATGCGGATGCGGTGGGGCGAAAGTTCCAGAATTGCCGGTGGCAGGCCGCGCGTTTCCGGTCCAAAAACCAGACAATCCTCCGGCTCAAAGGCAAAATGGTGCGCGGCAATGCTGGTCTGCCCTTTTTTGGCGGAGGTGAGCACCAGGCGCGCGCCTTGCCGCCCCTGCGCCTCAAAGGCCGCCCAATCCGGCCACACCCGCAGCCGCACGTTGGGCCAATAATCCAGCCCCGCCCGCTTGAGGTAACGGTTCTCCAGCTTGAAGCCCAAAGGTTCAATGAGGTTCAGCGTTATGCCGGTCGCGGCGCACAGGCGCGCGATGTTGCCCGTGTTTGGGGGAATTTCCGGTTCAAAAAGTACTATCTGCATTGCACTGTGGGGTTGGGGTTTTGGGCGCGGGCACAGACGAGCGCGCCAGACGGCGACAATGCGGCATGCCGCATGCGGGCTTTGGCTATGCCTTCAGATTGCCCATGGAATCGGCCCGCCCTGCCACCACCATGGTATCGCCCCTGCGCAGCATGGTCATGGCCGGGGGCACAAAAATGAAGGATTGCTTGCCCGCGGGGCGAATGCCCATGACCATAACATTGAACTGCTGCATCAGGTTCAGCTCCACCAGGGTTTTGCCGTCCCACTGCTCCACCCGCAGCTCCTGAATGGCAATGCCGCCGTATTTGGGGATAAGATCCAGCATGCCGGGGTGCGTCAGCTGGTGGGCGGCCATAACGGCGGCCTCGGTTTCGGGCACCATGGCGCGGGTAACATGCAGGCGTTGCAGAATCTTTTTGTGCTCTTCGTTGGAGGCCTTGACCCATATTTTGGGCCCGCCAAGCTCCTGAAGGTTCAGCGTGATGCTCAGCGATTGTTCCACGCTCTGCCCCACGCTGATGACCACCCAGTCCAGATCCTGCACATGCAGGGAACGCAACACGGCAATGTTGGTGGCGTCGGCCTTGTACACGCTGTCCAGCGCATCTTCCGCACGCTGCACGCGGGTTTCGGACATATCGATGCCCAACACGGTGTGCCCCAACGACACCAGCGTGGAGGCCATGCGCAGCCCGAATTTGCCCAATCCGATCACGCCGATTTCCAGTTTTTTCTCCGCCATATTTCCCTCTCTTGCCGGGGCCGCGCGCGGCGCGGCATGCTCCGTTTCCCTTCCGGCCCGCGCAAGCGGATGCCCGGTGAAATTTTTGCCCGCGCAAGCCAATGCGCGTAACAATCGCGCCCCAACCGCCCACAAGGCAACGAACCCTGTTGGCCGCCAGGCCTTGCAGGCCCACGCGCCTAGCCGATGGGCAGTTGCGCCTCGGCCACGCTATAGGGCTTTTTGGCCCGCATGCTTTGCACGGCCATGAGCAGACTCAAAATACCCACCCGGCCCGCAAACATGCTGATGATGATAAGCCCTTTGCCGCAGCTGCTCAGATCCTGCGTCATGTCAACGGAAAGCCCCACCGTGCCGAGGGCCGAAACTTCTTCAAAAAGCAACCGCAACAGCGAGGGGCTTGGTCCGTCCCGGCCGGTAAGAATGCCGTCTTCCGTTATGGTCAGCAGAAAAACGGAAACCCCCACCAGCAGCGAATAAATGAAGAACAACGTCAGCGCGCGCGTAACGTTTTCGGCGGTCACGCCGCGCCCTTCCAGCACAATCTGGTGGTCCCCCTTGAACTGGGCCGCGATATAGCCCACCAGCACGCGAAAGGTCACAACCTTGATGCCGCCCGCGCACGAACCCGGCGCGCCGCCAATGAACATGAGCATCATGAGCACCAGCAGCGTGGCGTCGCCCAGGGTGGCAATGTCTATGGTGCTGAACCCGGCCGTGCGGGCCACCACCGAATGAAAAAACATGGTGATGGCCAGATCCGTGCCCCCGGCCAGGGTTCGCGCTTCGCTGCCCCGGCTGAATTCTATGGCGAACATGAGCGCCCAGCCAAGCACAATAAGCATAAGGCTTGTTTTCAGCACCATGCGGCTGAACCGGCTCAGGCGGCGCACGGGCGCGCCCATGCGCCCGCCGGTGCAAATGCCCAGCAGTTCCCGCAGCACGCCAAAGCCGATGCCGCCCAAAATCACGCTGAACGCGATGATCAAGTTCACGGTCAGATCATCGCGAAACAGCCCCAGGTTAATGGTGCTGAGCGCGAAACCGGCGTTGCAGAAGGCCGAAACAGCGTGAAACAACGCGCTGAAGGGATAAAAAAACACCGGATCGTGCAGCCACAGCAAAAAAGCGGCCACGCCCTCTATGCCAAACACAAGCCCAAGAATCTGCCGCAAAAAAGCGGCCAGGCTAAAGTCGCCCCACAGCAGGGCCTGGCTCACGGCCTCGCGGCTGTTGAACGGAACGTTGCTGCGCCAGAGCAGAAAAATAATGCTCGTATAGGTCATGACGCCCAGGCCGCCAATCTGGATAAGGCAGAGCAGCACCCCTTTGCCAAAGGGGCTGAGCACGGCGCTGATGTCCACAGGCGAAAGACCCGTGACGCAGACGGCGGAGGTGGCGAGAAAAGAGGCGTCTATGGGGCTTATGCTGACCCCGCGCTGCCAGCTTGCGGGCAGGCTCAGCAGCGCGGCTCCCAGGGCGATGACCACAAGAAAGGAAAGCACTGGCCAGGTGAAGGGGCTCAAAAATCGTTTGCGCGGCATGCCCCGTGTATGCCAGTCGGGGCGGCGAAAAGCAAGGTGCCGCCGGGGCGCTTTACAGACGGGCACGGAAAGGATATGAAAATAATCGTGCTAGGGGAGCCGCGGGCCGCAAGGTCTGGCGGCTGAGAGTGGGCCATCCCAGACCCTATGAACCTGACGCAGTTCGCACTGCCGTAGGGAAGCCGCGGCCACGACGCTAAACCCGCTGCTTGTGGCTTTTTTTGCGCCCTGCGTCGCAACCCGCGAGGCACCTCATGTCTGCAACACTTCGTTCACAGAATGCCGCTTTGAGCGGCCTGCTGGACAAACACCTCTCCAGTCTGGCCGAGGAAGAGCAACTTTCTCCCCAAACCATCACTGACGCCATTGAGGCGGGCACCATGGTGCTGCTGGGCAACCCCGCGCACCAGGATCTCAAGCCCATTCTTGTGGGCCAGCCCGCACGCATCAAGGTTAACGCCAACATTGGCACCTCGCCCTTGTGCAACTGCCCCAATACCGAAGAGCGCAAGATCAAGGCCGCGCTGGAAGCCGGAGCCGACACGGTTATGGACCTTTCCATCGCGGGCGATCTGGACGCGCTGCGCCGGGGCATGCTCAAGGCCTGCCCCATGCCGCTTGGCACCGTGCCGCTGTACGCCGTTGGGCAGCAGATTCTTGATGCCGAACGCGACATCGCCACCATGAAGCCCGACGACCTTTTCAACGAAATCGCCAAGCAGGCCGAACAGGGCGTTGACTTTATCACGATGCACTGCGGGCTTTCCAAACGCGGCGCGGAAATGGCCGTCAAGGACAACCGCGTGCTGGGCATCGTTTCCCGTGGCGGTTCCATGCTGGCCCGCTGGATGCTTGAAAACAACCGCGAAAATCCGCTGCTGGAATACTATGACCGCCTGCTGGAAATCTGCCGCCCCTACAACGTCACCCTTTCGCTGGGCGACGGCCTGCGCCCCGGCGCGGGCGTGGACGCGGGCGACGCCGCACAGTGGGAAGAAGTCATCAACCTTGGGCAGCTTGCCAAATACGCCCTTGAACGCGGCGTGCAGTGCATGATTGAAGGCCCCGGCCATGTGCCGCTCAATCAGGTGCGCACGCAGATTCAGGGCATCAAGCGCCTCACCAACAACGCCCCGCTGTATGTGCTTGGCCCCTTGTGCTGCGACAGCGCGCCCGGCTACGACCACATCGCGGGGGCCATCGGCGGCGCGCTGGGCGTGGAAGCCGGCGTGGACTTTCTGTGCTATCTTACCCCGGCGGAACACCTCACCCTGCCCGACGAGGCGGATGTGCGCGCCGGTGTTATGGCCTCGCGCGTGGCCGCTCATGTGGGCGAGGTCGCCCTGGGAAGGCCCGCCGCCGTGGCCCGCGAGGCGCTGATGAACTCCGCCCGCAAGGCCCTGGACTGGGAAAGCATGTCCAAGGCCGCCCTTGACCCCGAAATGCTGGCAAAACGCCGCGAAGACCACAAGACCGAAGAAGTCTGCGCCATGTGCGGCAAGTTCTGCTCGGTCAAAATGCTGCGCGGGCACTAGGCCGCGACACAGAAAACAACAGACAGCTTCGGGCGGCGGCGCGCATGCCCCGCCGAACCGACCGCCGTTGTGCGTGTATAAAACAGCCGGCGCACGTTGTTGCCCCTCCACATGAGGGCGTGAACAACGCGCGCCGGTTCTTTTTAGCCTTGCCGCGCCGCGTGGCCGCAAGCCCCCACCCGCCCGCATTGTCGCTTGTGCCATATATCCCAATATAGTTGCCAGACATGTCGGCGCAATCGACGCATGAATCCAGAAAAATTGGCTTCAGCAAAGGGCCATTGCGTGTTTTGCCATACGCGATGGCTTGGTGCGCCTAGAGCCTGCTTCTTGCGTCACGCGCCTTGTGTCGCCCGTGGCAGCCAGCCGAAAACCCTACGCCGGGCCCGCAACAAGACGGGAAAAATATTTGCGTCTCATGCCTTTTGGCTGCTCCCCCTTACGCAGGCATACTTTATTTTTCTTTTTTTCCGTTACGTTACGACGCCACCGGGCAGAGTGATTTTTTTCTAAAAAAAATGATTGTGTGATCAAAGAGCTTTACTCCCCACAGCGAAAGCCGTATAACCAACTCATGTGAAAAAAATAACTATATTATAAATAAAAGCCGCCTTCCGGCGACATCACCGCCTACACTGGAGGAAACCATGTGGGACGAAGCAAGCGATTACATGAATGTGCGTGAAATTCGCGTCAGAACCACCGCATATCTGGGCGTTGGCGCCATTGATAAAATTGACGACATCCTCACCCAGCTGAAGGCCGAGGGCGTCACCGCCGTGCTCTGCGTCTGCGGCGGGCACTCCTATAAGATAACCGGCGCGTGGGACAAGGTGACGGCCGCCGCAGCCAGGCAGGGCATAACCCTTGCCTTGTACGACCACGTCACCCCCAACCCCACCACCGACAGTGTGGACGAAGCCGCGGCCATGGGCCGCGCGGCCAAGGTTGGCGCGGTGCTGGCCATCGGCGGGGGCAGCCCCATAGACTGCGGCAAAAGCGCGGCCATTCTGCTGGCCAACCCCGGCAAAACCGGCGACGATCTTTACTGCTTCCGCTTCACGCCCCAAAAGGCGCTGCCGCTCATCGCCATCAACCTCACGCATGGCACGGGCAGCGAGGTAAATCGGTTTGCCGTGGCCACGGTCACCAGCCTGAACTACAAGCCCGCCATCGCCTATGACTGCATCTACCCCCGCTACGCCATTGACGATCCGGCGCTCATGACCGGCCTTTCGCCCGACCAAACGCGCTATGTTTCCATCGACGCGGTGAACCACGTTATCGAGGCCGCCACCACCACCGCCACCAACCCCTTTGCCATCATGTTGGCGGCGGAAACCATCCGGCTTGTCCACACCTGGCTGCCCGCCGCGCTGGCGGATCCCGGCGACCTCAAGGCGCGCTACGAATTGTGCTATGCGGCCATGCAGGCGGGCGTGGCCTTTGATAACGGGCTGCTGCACTTCACCCATGCGCTGGAGCACCCCCTCAGCGCGGTCAGCCCCAACCTGGCGCACGGCCTTGGGCTGGCGGCGCTGTTGCCCTCGGTTATCCTGGAATGTTACCCCGCGCGGCCCGACGTTCTGGCCCACATTCTCGCGCCCTTGGCCCCCGGTCTCAAGGGCCTGCCCGAAGAAGCCCCGCAGGCGGCCAAGGCCGTGGAAGCCTGGCTGCGCAGCGTGGGCGTTTCGCAAAAGCTGGCCGATCTGGGCGTTCAGGCGTCGGATGTGGACAAATTCTGCGACCTGGTGGAGCAAACCCCTTCGCTTGGCTTGCTGCTTTCCGTTGCCCCGGTTGCGGGCACGCGCGAGCGTGTGGCCCGCATTTATACCAACGCCCTGACGCCCATGGCCTAAGGTGCAAGATCAAACCCGGCGCGCCGCGTTGCGGAGCG
>Ga0183101_1000090_pt10 | contig 10667 bp, 7 predicted proteins | sample Biomet3_FD_127790 | JGI IMG/M metagenome (GOLD analysis project Ga0183101, IMG submission 127790) | Microbial communities from bioreactor (seeded with sewage sludge) at LBNL, California, USA - Biofuel metagenome 3 | ecosystem: Engineered > Bioreactor > Anaerobic > Unclassified ... | reverse complement strand
CTTGATATGGCGAAAAAGGGTGACTTAGCCCTGATGGATTTAGGGTCGCGCGAGAACTATTACTGCGCCGATATCACACGCACGGTCCCCGCGAATGGCCACTTTGATGAACTTCAAAAGACGGTCTATGAAATCGTGCTCGGCTGTAACAAGATGATTGCTTCCTTAGCTAAACCCGGCCTCACGATTAAGGACCTCCAGAACGCGACGGTTGAGTATCTCGGAAGCGAATGCCTCCAAAAAGGCTTAATCGCCAAGAAAGACGATATCGTGAACTATTATTTCCATGGGATCTCGCACCATATCGGTCTTGATACCCATGATCCGGGCGATCGGACCGCGCCACTCGAGCCGGGAAATATCATCTCGGATGAACCAGGCCTCTATATGAAAGACCGGGGCTTAGGCATCCGGATCGAGGATGACCTTTTGATCACCAAAGACGGTTGCGAAGTCCTGAGCAAAGACATCATTAAAGAGACGAAAGATATCGAGCTTTTCTACAAGAACCGCTAATGAATGAACAAGAAGTCCGCCACGCGATAACCACCCTCCCTCGGACTTCTTTTCTTTCGTTTACGGTCGCCGTGAACGCGTCAAAAGAAACCGTGCTTGGGGTCAAGGTGCCTTCCTTACGGGCTTTCGCCCACCAAATCGCGGGCGATACCGATCCTTCATCTTGGCCGATTGGCGAATCTTTTGAACTCGATCTCATCCATGAAGAAATCGTTTTGGCCCAAGAGAAGAATGAGCGAAAACGCTATCAATTCGCGGCTCTTTTCTTAGCGAAGACCGATGGCTGGGCTCTGGTGGATAATCTCGCTTCGCAATTCAAAATCAAAGATTTGGATCTCGCTTATTCGATGAGTCAACGCTTCGCTCATTCCCCTCATCTGTGGGTTCGGCGATTTGCCTATAGCCATCTCATCACCTCGGCCAAGAACCTTTCGGCCGAGCATCTCATGTCTTTAGTCGTCTTAAACGAAGCCGTCGACGTTCAAAAGGCCGAAGCCTGGCTTTTGGCTGAAGGACTGATCTATCATGACGAGGCCCTAAGAAACTTTCTTAGTCATTGCCCCGATAGAGCATTAGTTAATCGGACCATTCAAAAAGCGGTGGAATCTTTTCGTATTAGTGATGCCCAAAAAGCGTTATTGCGAAAACTCAAGCGATAACTTTATCAAAAACATATTAAATGATAAAACAAGGTATGTACTGAGAGGGTGAACTTTCTCAGCACCTACCACAAGTTCTTTGCGCTCGATCCTCATCTTTTCGAGGAAGACTACACCGAAAGACGCCATAGTGGAAACGCCTTTATTTTTTCGATACCTGTCGGAGGTCCTAATTCTTTTTTCTATTACGACAAAGCCGTATTCGCTCTGGCTTTGTCCTTAAGCCAAAAGAACGCGAAATTTCAGGAACTCTATCGGAGTCTTCCTCCTCTAGGGCAAGAACAGTTGATTCAGCACTTCTTTCTCGCTGACGTTCAAGCTTCTAACGAGATTGAAGATCTCCCCAGCACGAAGGAAGAACTCTTTTGTCTATTGCAAAAGAAGGAGAGCGTGGATCGCTTTTCCCTTATCGTTCGCGAGTATTCTTTGCTCTCTCAGCATCGGGCTTCCTTCCCAAAAACGCTTGAAGATATTCCGGCCCTTTATGACCAATTGATTGGGAAGATGGACACGGATAGTCCGATTGAAAAACCGGATGGTCAGCTCTTTCGGAAAGGCTCGGTCGGTATCTATGGTGGATTGGAGCTTTCTCCTATTCATGAAGGAATCCTCGGAGAAGAAGCAATCGGGAAGGCCCTCCTAGAAGCCCTACAAATCGCCCTCAACTCGGAGATTGATTTCTTTTCTCGTTCGGCCTTATTTCATTTCTTCTTCGAATCGATTCACCCCTTTTATGACGGGAATGGCCGAACCGGACGTTTTCTCCTCTCGATTCAATACCAAAAAGAAGCAGGGGATCTTGCCCCCTTTATTTTGTCCGCGGCGATTTGAAAGCATCGGCCTTCATATCATCGTGCTTTCAAAGAAACACAGGATCGGCGGAACAAAGGAGATGCGACGACTTTTGTCTACCCCTTCCTCAAAATCATTGAGTCTGGTTACGATGAGACGATTGCGTCGATCCAAAAGAAAATCGAGTTGGCCGAACGTTTAAGCCAAAAAGGTTTAGCCTTTGTCAAAACTCGTTCGGAGAAAAAACTATTAGAGAGTCTCGTCGAAGCTGCCGTTTATGGCGATTTTGGTTTGACGGTTGAACAACTGGGGAAATCCGGCAAAGTCGCTCCGGCCACGGTGAACCGTTTCTTAGCGAAAATAAAGAAAAATCGGGTCTTGCGAATCACCCGATTCGGTAAAAAAGATTATTTCCTTTTTCCGATGGCGAACACCTCTCTATAATAGAGCCATATGAAGAAATATATCTTGGCCATCGACCAAGGCACGACTTCAACCCGTGCCATTTTGATTAACTCCAAAGGCGAAGAGGTTTATAAAGCCCAACGTCCCGTCGATTGTCTCTTCCCGAAACCCGGTTGGGTCGAAGTGGATCCCGACAAGATTTGGATCAGCGTCATCGACGTTATTAACGAACTCATGGTCGTCTCTTCGTCCACCCTCGACGATGTGGCAGCGATCGGACTCACCAATCAACGGGAAACTACGGTCATTTGGGACAAAAAGACCGGCAAAGCCGTTGCCAATGCGATCGTGTGGCAAAGTAAGCAAACCCAAGAGATTTGCGATGCTCATGCTAAAGATACTGACCTCATCCAAAGCAAGACCGGTCTCAGAATGAACCCGTATTTCAGCGCTTCGAAGATCCGCTTCATCCTCGATCATTTGAAGGATGGACAGAAGCGGGCGGAGAAGGGCGATTTACTTTTTGGGACCATCGATACTTGGCTCATCTATAAAATGAGCAAAGGCAGCGTCCACGCGACTGACGTTTCCAATGCTTCGCGAACGATGCTCTACAACATCTTCAAAATGGATTGGGATCCCGATTTGCTGAAGCTTTGGAATGTCCCGGCCAAGATGTTGCCCAAAGTATTGGATAACTCCACCGACTTTGGTGAAGCTTCCTATTTCCCCGGCCATGTTCATATTTATGGGGTCGCCGGTGACCAGCAAGCCGCTTTATTCGGCCAATGCTGCTACAAGGAAGGCGACTCAAAGAACACCTACGGAACCGGCTGCTTCATGCTGATGAACATCGGGAACAAACCTTTCGTCTCGAAACAAGGGTTACTCACTACGGTCGCGTGGCGCGAAAACGGGGTGACGACCTACGCCTTAGAAGGCTCGGTCTTTATCGGTGGAGCGGTCGTGCAGTGGCTCCGCGATGAAATGGGCTTCTTTAAGCAGGCTTCCGAATCCGAAGAATACGCCAACCGAGTCAAAGATACGGCCGGGGTGTATGTGGTTCCGGCCTTTGTGGGTTTAGGAACACCGTACTGGGATGATGAAGCTCGCGGAGCGGTTTTTGGATTAACGCGCGGGGCCGATCGTCATAACTTTGTCCGGGCCAGTATCTTCTCGATCGCCTATCAATCGATGGACGTGATCGAGGCGATGAAAAAGGAAGCACACTTGAACCTCAAATCCCTCCGAGTCGATGGTGGGGCTTCTGCCAATAGCCTTTTGATGCAATTCCAAGCCGACATTCTCCAATGCGAAGTCCACCTTCCGAAGTTCCTAGAGACGACGGCCTTAGGGGCGGGGTATCTGGCGGGACTTGGTTGTGGCTTCTGGAAGAGCAAAAAGGATATTGAACGGAACCACGCGATCCAAAAGAAGTACAAGCCGAGCATGGCGCCGGAACAAGCGAAAAAGCTCTACGATGGTTGGCTTTGCGCGGTCAATGCGACCCGGGCTTACAAACCTCCGCGGGATTAAAGAAAACGAAAGGCGAGGCGACTCGCCTTTTTTCTTTCTCTTTAATCTCTTTATATTGAATATTACTTTGCAAAGCAAAATAATATTAGAGTTATGGAGTACCGTCAGCTTTACGAAAACGCGATCATCATCGCCCCCAAAAGTGAATGGGATTACTTTTACGCGTATCGGAAACAATACCCCGAAGCCCAGTTCTCCCTCTATAGTGAAGAAGACCTTGAAAGTTTATTTGCCTATCACTACGACGACCGAACGGTGGTGGCTTTGCTCGAAAAAGGCTTTTCTTATGAACGGACTCTCGATAGTCTGAACGCCATCGCCCTCCTTCATTGCTCCGACGATGCCGACCCAAAGATTCATAGCCTCTGCCTCCTCCGCGATGAATTACGGAAAGCTAGCCTTTTATATGAAGATGTTGCCCCCGAACGGACGTTCTTAGGGAAAAGCCTCGTGATCCATGGTTACCATGATGGCAAACGGATCAGCCTAGCGATCAAAGACCTTCCGAACATGACCATTTCTTATGACCCGGTGAGCCAGCCGAATAGCCCCCTTCCCGAACTTCATCGGTTCGACGATATTTACGGGGAACTCCATTACGTCTTCAACCGAATCGCCGCTCTGATCGACTCCAAAGTAGACCCCGATGATATTTATCTCGCCGGAGTAGATTCCTCCTATACCTATCTGCTGAGCTTTATGGCGACAGCCTATGGTTTTACGGTTGAACTCCCTTCTTCCCGGACCTTAATGGATCTTCCGATTGGCCGGAACTTCGTGAACGAAGTGGCCTTAGTCGGAGTGGATACCGCCTTAGAAAATATTGCCAAACGTTATCCTGATGACCTGAACTTACCTCTTCTTCATACCATGGTCCTCCGTTATCGGATTGCTCGGCTCGATAATGAAGCCCAAGCGAATCTCTATCGCGACATTTTCCTTTCCTTACGGGAACATAAGCCGAAACTAAGCCATGCCGTTCACGTGATGGGCGATTGGTATCCGCCGGAGCATGCCCATATTTTCTTCTTAGGTTTTGCTCTCGATAATGCTCCGCACCGCCATAACGATGATGACTTTCTTAGCGATAGCGAAAAGGCCCGGCTCCTCTTAGCGACGAGCCGCGATCTTTTCCTCGAAGAAAAAGCGGATCTGATCGCCTTGCTCCGTTCGGGCCAAATTGAATCGCTCTCCTTTAAGGCCAAAGCTCCGGGCAGCATCTATTTCGATTCCCCCTTGGTGAGCGAACTTGGTCTCACTAACGCCTCGAGCAATGAACTACCCTATGAATATTCGAAGCCGTTCGCCTCGCTTTGGCTCTCGAGCCTCAAGGATAGCGAAGACAAATACCTCAAGACCGATAAGCGGATTGCCTTCCTTGAAGATAGCTTAGGTTCCGATTGGAAAAGTTACGATTATCGTTACACCCCCTTCGCGGTTTTCGCTCCGAATAGTCCGCGAAAGTATTCCTATAGTAGCGTCGAAACCTTCTATCTTTGCCAGTTCCGCTATTACCTGAGCTATGTCCTTCAGATCAATGACGAGGAACCGATTTTCAACGCGAAATTCGGCACGGCTTTTCACCAAGTCCTTCAGCATCTCTATGATCCCGATTTCAATTTTGAAGCGGCTTGGATGGATGCCTTAAGCGACATCGAAAGCAAACCGCAGAATGGTCCGTTCACCCCGCGGGAGCAAGTCTTACTGATTCGGCTCCACGATGAACTCCTTTCGACCGTCAAATTCTTGCAAGCCCATGAAGCCAAGATGACCTCGCCGCGTTTCCTCACCGAAAAAGGTTTTCGTTTCCCCTTGGCTGCCAATTCGGAACTGATTGGACGGATCGATAAGATCGTTGCGACCGGTCCCCATAGCGAATACCTCACTTTAATCGACTACAAAACCGGGGCCGAAGACTTCGATGAGTCTCTCTATGAGTTCGGCTTATCGCTGCAATTGCCCCTATACGCCTATGTCGCTCTCCACGATGAGGACTTTAAAGATGGGACCTTGCTCGGTTTATTTATTGACCACATCCTCGCGAAGAAGCTCGTGAAATCTTCGGGAACGGACTACAGCAAATTCCATGATGATCAATTGATGCTGAAGGGCATTTATCTCGCCGACGAAGAAGCGATCAAAACTTTTGAACCCGATTATGCCAAATCGACATTTATTCGTTCGCTAAGTTGGACCGAAAAGAATGGCTTCTCCCGGAAGGCGAAAGGCCCGAAGAGCGCCGAAGAGCTGCAAGCCACCGCGGACTTTGCGTTCCAAAAAGTTCAGGAAGCCGACCAGAAGGTCCGGGCTTATGACTTTACGATCAATCCGAAGAAATATGGGAGCAAAGTCGACTCCTGTGGCTATTGCCCGTTCCGGGATGTTTGCTATGTTCGCGATGAAGCCCGCCTGATTCTCCATAAGAAGAAAGCGGACGGAACCGAAGAGAGTGGAAACGAGGAGGATAACGATGAGTAGCCGTTATTGGACTGAAGCTCAACGCGAAGCTTTCTCGGCGAAGAAAGGGAATTTCCTCGTCTCGGCTGGAGCCGGCTCGGGCAAGACCTCGGTTTTGACCCAGCGGATTTATGAACTTGTGAAATCGGGCGAAGCCAAACTCGAGAATCTTTTGGTTCTCACCTTCACCAATAAAGCCGCCATGGAGATGAAAGGACGGGTCCGTGATCTCATTAAAGGAGATCCGGCGACCGCGGCTCTCGCCCCCGAAGTGGAATCCGCCTCGATTATGACCTTCGACGCTTTTGCCTTAAGCTTGGTTAAAAAGTACCACTACGAACTCAACCTCAGCCAGGATATCGCGGTGGTGGATGCTTCAATCTTCACCGTCGAAAAAGAAAAGCTTCTCGACGCAATCTTCGACCGGTATTACGCTGCCTTCCTCGCGGGGGAAGAGCCCTTCTTTGGTGACCTGGTCTATCATTACGCGATCAAAGACGATCACGACCTCAAGGATTTCGTGATCGCGGTCGATAACCTTGGCGATCTCCAAGCCGATAAGAAAGCCTATTTCGCGACCTTCCTCAATACCCATTTCGATGACGAATTCATCAGCAAATCCCTCGCCGATTTCGAAAAGATGATTCGAGATGGCCTCAATGATTTGATCGAGCAAGCCAAGGCCGGCTATAGCGAAGCAGAACTAGCGGATGCCGACATCGACTTCCTCTCCGAGATTTTGGCTTGCCCCGATTACGACACACTCTATAGCAAGATGAAGGATCTCGATTTTGTTCGAAAGGCAAAAGGGGTGGGGGACGAGGCGGATAAGAAACTTCATGCCCGCTTTGGCAAACGCTACAAAGAACTCCGGGCCAACCTCGTCGTTGGGGACTCGGCGACCATCAAGGCCCGCTACCGCCAGACCGAACCCTATATCGGCTTGATTCTCAAGATACTTAATGAACTCGACGAGGCCCTCGATGCCTTTAAACGCCGCTACGGGGCCTTCGATTTCGCCGATATTGCTTCCTTAGCCCGTGAAGTGGCCCGGATCCCGGCGATCAATCAGGAACTCAAAGCCCGTTATTCCTACATCATGATCGATGAATATCAGGACACGAGCGACCTCCAAGAGGCCTTCATTTCGACGATGGCGGACAATAACCTCTTCGCGGTCGGCGATATCAAACAATCGATCTATCGCTTCCGCAACGCGAACCCGAGCATTTTCGCTTCACGTTTTGATGCCTTCTCCCACCAGCAAGGTGGAAAGCTCATCACCTTGGCCGAGAACTTCCGGTCCCGGAGTTCGGTTCTCTATGATATCAATTTGATCTTCCAAGCTTTGATGAGCAAAGAAGTGGGCGGGGTGGACTACTCCAATGGCCAAGCCCTCATTTATGGCAATAAGAGCTATGACAGTAGCGAGTCGCTCGAGAACCATCATTTGGAGATTCAAGAATACGACCCGATCGAAGGGATGGAACCCGGACAAAATGAAGCGAGCTTGATCGCCCAAGACATCCTGGAAAAAGTCCAGGCGGGATTCCTTGTTCAAGCCGGGGCGGAAACTAGACCTTGCCGTTACAGCGACTTCGCGATTCTGATCGATCGGAAAAAGGATTTTGGCCTCTATAAGAAGACCTTCACCCAATATAAGGTTCCACTCATCGCGACCGATCTCGGCGAGACCAGTTCCGAAGACGTCGTGATCGTGTTGAAGAATTTGGCCCGGCTTTCTTACGCTTTAAAGAGCAATCCGAATGACCCGAGCATTCCCCATTTATTTGCCTCACTCGCTCGGAGTTTCGTTTTCAACTATGAGGATGAAGAAATCTACCGCGCGATCAAAGAAGCGACTTATTCTTCGTTCCCGTTCTACCAAACCTTGGTCGCCCATTGCGACGCCCTTAGTGATGGTAACCTCGAGGATGTCCTTAATTTCTATATCGTCGAATTTGGGATTTTGGAAAAGATCACGACCTTAGGCGACACCAAGGCGAACTATGAACGGCTTCAGGGCTTCCTTAGTTTAGGGAAGATGATGGGCCGCTTTGGCTGGGGCCTTTCCGAATTGGTCTCCTACTTTGGCGACCTCGATAAATACGATGTTGAAATGACCCTCGAGACCAGCGAGACCGAACCGACTTCGGTTGCCTTAATGAGCATTCACGCCTCCAAAGGTCTGGAATTCCCGATCGTCTATTACCCCGGTCTCATGGGCAAATTCAATTTGCGGGACACCAGCGGCAACTTCCTCGCCTCCAACCGCTATGGCCTCATCCTTCCGGTCAATGACAACCTCGAAGCCAAGAACATCTTCCATTTCCTTTCGAAGAATTATGAAACCGGCGAGGAGATCAGCGAGAAACTCCGCCTCTTCTATGTCGCCCTCACCCGGGCCAAGGAGAAGATGATTTTGCTAAGGCCGGCTAACCCCGAACCCAAAGTTCCTCTTTCGCCAATCGGGGCTCGTTACTTCAATGACTTTTTATTGTTATGGAATCCTGATCCTTCTTTCATTCATCACGTTTCGCTCCATCCCCTCACCTTGACTCCAGCCGCAATGCCTTTATCGTCCTTCGCCCTCAGCTTTAAGTCGGTGGTGGCGCCAGCCGTAGCGGCTTTAAGCGCTCGCGCGTCTAAACTCAGCCCCGATCTCCCCGATGAAGGGGCGTTACGCTATGGTGAGAAGCTCCACCGTTATTTGGAACTCGTCAACTTTACGAGCAAGGATACGAGTTGGATCAAGGATCCCGAAGATCGGGCGCTCATTAGCCGGGTCTTAGCGCTTCCGCTCTTTGCAAAAGTGGGGGAGGCCAAGCTCTACCACGAATATGCTTTCTATGATCAAGAAGCCGACCTCCATGGGGTGATTGACCTTTTGGTGGTCTATCCCGATCACATCGATCTCATCGATTACAAAGCCAAAGATATCGATGACCCCGCTTACGTGAAGCAGCTCGACGCTTATTCCACCTATTTGAAGAAAGTGTTCGCCCGCCCGATCTCCCGTTATCTTCTTTCGATTAGGGACGGCGTAATAAAGGGTGTAAACTGAAACCATGGAAACCCCGACTCCCGATAACCAAAAACAAAGCTACTTCGCGATGCTCGAAAGCCTCAAAGTTCCTAGCACCGTCGATAAAGACTTTTTGTATGCGACTTTTCTCTACACCCTCGAAGGGGCGAAGAACCTCAAAGAAGAATCGATGATCGTCGGTTCCTTATCGATCAATGCGGTTCAGCTCACCCTCTATCTGGTCAATGAACACATCTTCTATCTTTTTACCCACTCCGATAAGAAGGAAGCGGATCTGGTGAAAGACCCAGGCTACCAGCAATTCCTCGCTTCGGTGAGCCTCGATAAGTACTTCACCAATGAGCACCTTTCTTACCGCTCGGGTTCTTTCGTCACCCGCTTCGCCCCCGAAATCTCGACGATGAACCTCTATTTGAATTTCATTTTGGGCATGCTTTCCCGCTACAAGCAAGGCGACCCGAAAGAAACTTTGGTAGTCGATATCCTCCAAAAGGGTTTCTCGATGGCTAAATGCATCGTCGATCTCTTGACCAATGGCTTTGAGACCGAGGCTTTTTCAACTTGGCGCACCCTCCACGAAAACGAGTGCATCCTTCAGGTGATCGTCAAATATGGCCAAGGCGTCATCGATGAATACCTTAAACATCTGAAGTACGCCCTCGCTTTTCGCGGCGCCCTCGGCAGCAAAGAGGAAACCGACAAAACCTTCGAGGAGATCAAAGTGGGCATGCGGGCGGTGGATCTCAAGAGCAAGGACATGAAACGCTACATCGAGTATGGCTGGCTTTTAGGGGTGCCGAACGTGATGCAGATGGAAGGCTTCAAGTTTAATTTCCGCGACGGAGTCGAACGCTGCGCGGGTTTGCGGGATTATTCCAAAGTTTACGAGATGTCCTCCGAAATCGCCCATTCCTCGCCCTTGCTCATCTATTCGCGGAAGAACTATTTCTATTTGATCACGATGCTCAACCTTTATGAATCGTTCTTCCGGCTCGAGAAGATCTTCTCGACGATTTATCTTTCGACGGTCCCCGAGAGCGACCAAAAACAATACGTTTCGATGCGAAAGCTCTATTTCTCGGAACTCCTAGCCTGTTACGAGCTCGAGAAGAAACGTTTTGCGGAACTGACCTCTTCCGCGAAAGGGGAGGTCCCGCCAGCGAATCCGAATGACGATTCTTCCGAGGAGTGAGCACCCTTGTTGTTTTTGACTCTCTTTTCCGTCAAGATGATGGCGGAAAGAGGATTCCTCAATG
>Ga0183101_1000039_pt15 | contig 10671 bp, 8 predicted proteins | sample Biomet3_FD_127790 | JGI IMG/M metagenome (GOLD analysis project Ga0183101, IMG submission 127790) | Microbial communities from bioreactor (seeded with sewage sludge) at LBNL, California, USA - Biofuel metagenome 3 | ecosystem: Engineered > Bioreactor > Anaerobic > Unclassified ... | reverse complement strand
GCAGAGCAGAAATCACGTGGGACCGCTGCGATGGGGACGAAAAGGGGGGGAGGGGGGCGGCGGCGGGGCCCCGGGCGCCCCGCTTTTATGCTTTCGGAGGAGAGCTCAGCCGGCGGAAAGAGGGCGATCCAACCGGAAAAACAGCGGGACGGCGGGGTTTCCTGCGAGAAAGTTCAAAAATAATTTATACGGAATATATTGTATATTTATTGAAACAGTGCTATACTGAGCCATGCTGAACAGCGGCGCAGTATTCTAGTCAGAACTGCCGTTTCCGAAGGAGGGCCCAAAAATCCTCTAAAGGGCACATCGATGAAATCTCTGGTGCTTGCTTGATACGCCCAGTTTCGGGTGGGTGCTGGGGGGAAGCGCGTGATCGCGCTTGCGGACTCAGGGCGATTTCCAATGGCATGGTTACCCCGTCCCTGTTTCCGTGGAGACCTGTTCTTGTGCACAGACGTACTCCCTTGTGGTATTTCGGCCTGTGTACGAATCAGATTGTGAACCTGCAATGCGGTGCATCGGGCGCTTGCGCCCGTAACGCTGTGTGCAGACGTAGCCTGCCTTGCGTGGGTGTGGTGGATGGGAGGTTCAGGCGCTGTCAGTTCCGGCCGGAACGACTGGCGCCCCTGCTCCCTGAAACCACGGCTGCAAAAGAGGCTAAGAAACGGACAGGCTGCGGTGGAAAACACCTAGGCTGTCCATACAGGGGCAGAAAAAGGATTGCAGTGCGGACTGAGTGGCAGTCGGGTCGCGCGGAGCGGCAACCCCGCGCCGCGGCACCAAAGGGGAAACCACCTGATCGGCAACGAGAGGCGTGCCGTGGGGAAATCCAACCCGTACCTAAGCCGTAAGATTTACTTTTTCTGCTGCCGCTGTTTCAGCATCTGCTCTTTATAAAAACAAATTTTTATCCGGGCGCCGCCCACTGGAAAAACGGCCCCGGCAAGAGTTCAACGGGAGGATTTTTTGGACAAGAGTGAAAAGCCCCGAAAAAAGGGAAAGAAAGCGGAGGCGGCGCATGACCGCTGGGTTCTGCGGATCTTTCTGATCGCCATTGCGCTTTCCGCCGCCCTGAGCCTGCTGTCGGAGACGACGCTGAACGGCGCGGGCATTCTGGTGGCGGTGATCGTGCTGGTGATTTTTATTCTGCTGGGTATTCTGTTTGATATTATCGGCGTGGCGGTGACTGCCGCGGACGAGCGCCCGTTTCACTCCATGGCCGCCCACCGGGAGGCGGGGGCCGGCGAGGCGCTGGGGCTTCTGCACAATGCCAGCCGCGTCAGCAGCTTTTGCAACGACGTGGTGGGAGACATCTGCGGGATCGTCAGCGGCACCACGGGAGCCGTGATCGCGGCGCGCGCCCAGAGCGCGCTGAATGCCCAGACGGTGCTCTTTTCCGTGGGAGTGACGGCGCTGATTTCCGGTCTGACCATCGGCGGAAAGGCGCTGGGCAAGAATTTTGCAATCAGCCGGAGCACGCAGGTCGTGTTTACGGCTGGAAAATTTTTGCACTTTTTCCACCGCTCCGGCAACTGACTTAAAGGAGAAAGACATACTGTGATTTTAGAAAAAATCCATTCTCCGGAGGATGTAAGGGCGCTGAGCCGTGAGGATGCAGCCGCGCTGTGCGCAGAACTGCGGACCTTTCTGGTGGAAAACGTCTCCAAAACCGGCGGACACCTGGCGTCCAATCTGGGCGCGGTGGAGCTGACGGTCGCCATCCACCGGTGTTTTGACACCTCCCGCGACCGACTGGTTTTTGACGTGGGACATCAATGCTATGTCCACAAGGCGCTGACGGGGCGGCAGGAGATGTTCTCCACGCTGCGCCAGTTCGGCGGGCTGTCGGGCTTTCCCAAGCCCTATGAGAGCGAGCATGACGCCTTTATCGCGGGACACGCCTCCAATTCCGTCTCCGTGGCGCTGGGAATGGCCCGCGCCCGGACGCTGCAAAAAGAGAATTACAGCGTGCTGGCCCTGATCGGCGACGGCGCGCTGACCGGCGGTCTCGCCTATGAGGGGCTGAACAACGCCGGCGCCTCCCGGGAGCCGCTGATCGTGATTCTGAACGACAACGGCATGTCCATCAACCCCAACGTGGGCGCCATGTCCAAGCACCTGGCGCGCCTGCGCTCCAAGCCCGGATATTATCATTTTAAAAAGTGGTACCGGAGCCTGTTCGGCGAACACCCCATGCAAAAAGGGCTCTACCGCTTCAACCATCGGCTCAAGACCTCATTGAAACGGTCTTTCTGGCCCGGGAGCACGCTTTTTGAAAACATGGGCTTTACGTATCTCGGCCCTGTGGACGGCCACGATCTGGACCGGCTGTGCAACGTGCTGGAGTGGGCGAAGGAGCTACGCTGCCCCGTGGTGGTGCACGTGAACACCGTCAAGGGAAAGGGATATTCCTTTGCCGAGCAGAACCCCGGCCGGTTCCACGGCGTCGTTCCCTTCGATCCGCAGACAGGCCTTGCGCTGCATCCGTCGGGAGAGTCTTTCTCCTCTGTTTTCGGAAAGACGCTGACGGACTGCGCTGCGCAGGACGCGCGGATCTGCGCCATCACTGCCGCCATGGAGGCCGGGACCGGGCTCACCCCGTTTGCCAGGGCCTATCCGAACCGCTTTTTCGACGTTGCCATCGCGGAGGGCCACGGCGCGGCCATGGCCGCTGGTATGGCAAAGCAGGGGATGCTGCCGGTGTTCGCGGTGTACTCGAGCTTTTTGCAGCGCAGTTATGATATGCTTATCCACGACATTGCCCTTCAGCAGCTCCACGTGGTGCTGGGAGTGGACCGGGCGGGCCTTGTGGGCGCGGACGGGGAGACGCATCACGGCTGCTTTGACGCGCTGTTTCTCTCGGAGATTCCGGGCTTCACCGTTTTTTGCCCCTCCAGCTTTGCGGAGCTGCGCCATATGCTGCGCCGGGCGCTGTTTGACTGCGCGGGCCCTGCCGCCGTGCGCTATCCCCGGGGCGGCGAGGGGGCGTTCCGCGACGACACGGGGGACGCGGTGCTTGTCCGGCTGCGGGAGGGGAGAGACGTGACCCTTCTGACCTACGGCATCCTCATCAATCAGGCGATGGAGGCCGCGGACCTGCTGGAAAAGCGGGGAATTTCCGCCGAGGTTCTGAAGCTCAACCGCATCTCGCCGCTGGACGGCAGCGAGATCGTGGGATTTTTCGGCAGTACGGACTGCCTGCTGGTGGCGGAGGATTCGTTCGGCGCGGGCTGCGTGGGGCAGCGGATCACGGCGCTGCTGGCGGCGGCCGGAAAGGCACCGGAAAAGCTGATCCTCCAAAACCTCGGCAAGACCTTTGCACCCGAGGGTACCGTGGCCCAGCTCCAGCAGAGCTTCGGGCTGGATGCCGCGGGCATCGCGCTGGCGGCCGAAAGCGGATTTCACGCCCTTCAGAGCAGCAAAAAAGGAGCGGTGGCGGAATGAGCGATAAAATCAGGCTGGATGTCCTGCTGACAGAGCGGGGACTTCAGGAGAGCCGCCAGAAGGCGCAGGCCACGATTATGAGCGGCCAGGTTTTTGTGAACGGACAGCGGGTGGACAAGCCCGGAACCTCCGTTCCCGGCGGCGCGGAGGTGGAAATACGCGGCGGCGGACTGAAATACGTGAGCCGGGGAGGCCTGAAGCTGGAAAAGGCGATGGCCTCGTTTCCCATTACTCTGACGGGAGCCGTGTGCGCCGATATCGGCGCCTCCACCGGCGGGTTTACCGACTGTATGCTGCAAAACGGGGCGCGGAAGGTCTATGCGGTGGACGTGGGCTACGGGCAGTTCGCCTGGAAGCTGCGCACCGATCCGAGAGTCGTATGTATGGAGCGGACCAACGCCCGCTTTTTGACCCACGAACAGATTCCGGATGAGCTGGACTTTTCCTCCGTGGACGTGAGCTTCATCTCCCTGAAGCTGATCCTGCCCGCCCTGAGCGGACTTCTGCGGGAGGGCGGCGAAGCGGTGTGCCTCGTCAAGCCGCAGTTTGAGGCCGGACGGGAAAAGGTGGGCAAAAAGGGCGTCGTCCGCGACCCGGAGGTACACAGGGAAGTGCTGGAACACTTCCTTGAGTACGCGAAGGAGAATAACTTTACAGTACTTGGGATGACGTACTCTCCCATCCGCGGACCGGAGGGAAACATTGAGTATCTGGGCTATCTCCGCCGGGAGGACGGAGGAGAGACGGCCGAATTTGATTTGAGCGGTCTGGTGGCCGAATCCCATCGGGTCCTGAAAGAGCACGGAGGCGAACCGGTATGAAAAAAATAATTCTCTGCCCCAATCCCAGCCGGGACAAGGAGATGACGGCCACGCGCACAGCCGGCGCGATCCTGCGGGAGATCGGCTTTCAAACGGTGGTCTGCTCCCCGTTCCGGGACCAGAAAGAGGGGACGTTTGAGTCCATCGAGGTCAAGCCCCTGGTGCAGGAGATGCGCTCCGCGGATCTGCTGATTACTTTCGGCGGAGACGGCACCATTTTGCATCTCGCCAAGCTCGCGGCGCTCCACAAGCTGCCGGTGCTGGGCATCAACATGGGCAGCCTCGGCTTTGTGGCGGAACTGGAGGCGTCGGAGCTGGAGACGCTGCGCCGGCTCAAGGACTGGAATTTTGAAACCGAGTCCCGCATGATGCTGGACGTCTCCGTGCTGCGGGGCGGCAAGCAGGTCTATACGAATCTGGGGCTGAACGACGCCGTGATCCGGGAAGGTCCCATCTCCCATGTGATCCACCTGAGCATCGCCTCGGACGGACACCATCTGGCGGACATTGCCGGCGACGGCGTGATCGTCGCCACGCCCACCGGGTCCACGGCGTATTCCCTGTCGGCCGGCGGGCCGGTGGTAGAACCGGTGGCGCAGGCCATGGTGGTCTGTCCCATCTGCACGCACAATATGCGCTTTTCCTCCTATGTGCTCTCACCGGACCACACCCTGACCATCGAATCGATGCGCAGCGGCCGGAAGCCGGTGTACCTTTTTGTGGATGAGAGCCGCGCCTTCTCCCTGCGGCCGGAGGATCAGGTCTGCGTCAGAAAATCCAGGTACGTGACGCGGCTGGTTCGGCTGTCGGAGAAGAGTTTCTGCGAAATTTTCGCAAAAAAAATGCTTCCGGGAGGCATGGACAATGAAAAATGACCGTCAAAGCAAGATTCTGGAGATCATTTCCGAGGAGAATATCGAGACGCAGGAGCAGCTGCTCTCACGTCTGCAGGCCCGCGGAATTTCCAGCACGCAGGCAACCATTTCCCGCGACATCAAGCAGATGCATCTCATCAAGGAGCCCATGGGACAGGGGGCGTACAAGTACGCCGTCTCCGGCAACCGCACGAAGCTGAACTTTGCGGAAAAGCTGCGCACCATCTTCCGTGAGAGCATCACCAGCATCGACTGCGCTCAGAACATCGTCGTGGTCAAAACCATGCCCGGCCTGGCCTCCGCTGCCTGCGCGGCCCTGGACGACATGGACATCAGCTTTATGCTGGGCAGTCTGGCGGGGGACGACACGGCGTTCCTCGTGATGCAGGACGCGGAATCCGCCGGAAATTTCTGCCGTGAGATTGAAGAAATGCTGTAAAGCAGGAAACTGTTTCAACAAGCGGGAGGGAGAGCGGGATGCTTTTACTGCTGCACATTGAGAATATCGCGGTGATCGAGGAGAGCGACATCCAGTTCCAGCCGGGCTTCAACGCCCTGACGGGCGAGACGGGCGCGGGCAAATCCATCGTGATCGACGCGCTGGGCGCCGTTCTGGGAGGACGCACCTCCCGGGACCTCATCCGCACGGGGGCGGAGAAGGGAGTCGTCAGCGCCGAGTTTTCCGACGTCCCCGCGGATCTGCCCGCGCTGGCGGACAACGGCATCGAGCCCGAGGACGGAACGCTGCTTTTGCAGCGGGAGCTGAACGCGGACGGACGGAATCTCTGCCGGGTGAACGGGCGGCCGGTGACGGTGGCGCAGCTGCGCCAGATCGGTGCGGAGCTGCTGAACATCCACGGCCAGCACGACGGTCAGCAGCTTCTGGACGAGGAGCGCCACGGCGGCTATCTGGACCGCTTTGGCAGGACGGAGCCGCTGCTCGCGGCCTATCGGGAGCATTACCGCGCCATGACGGCCCTGCGGGAGCAGCTGCGCTCGCTGGAGATGGACGAGTCGGAAAAGGCGCGGCGGATGGACTCGCTCCGCTTTCAGATCGAGGAGCTGGAGCGGGCGGAGCTTCAGCCCGGCGAAGAGGAGGAGCTGCTGGAGCGGCGGAATATCCTCCGAAACGGGGAGAAGTACATCTCCGCCATCGGCGGGGCCGACTACTGCCTCAGCGGGGACGACGACGTCCCAGGCGCCGTGGCGCAGCTGCGGGAGGCGCAGGAGGCCCTGAACGGCGCCCGCGGCGTGGGCGGAAAGATGACGGAGCTGGTGGAGCGTCTCTCCCAGGCGTACAGCGAGATCTACGATCTGGCGGAGACACTGCGGGATATGAAGGCGGAATACGATTTTTCACCGGAGGAACTGGACCGGGTGGAGGCCCGCTCCGACCAGCTTTACCGGCTGAAAAAGAAATATGGCCCCAGCGTGGAGGATATGCTGGCCTATCTGGACAAGTGCCGGAACGATCTGGACGACATCGAGGCGGCGGACGACACGGCGGAGCGCCTGAAAGGGCAGCTGGACAAGACCCGCGGGAAGGTGCTGGAGGCCGCGCAGGCGCTCAGCGCTGCCCGAAAGGCCGCGGGAGCGGAGCTGGAACGCCGCATATTGAAAGAGCTGGCGGACCTGGATATGGGTCGGGTGCGCTTTGAGATCCTCTTTACGCCGCAGGAGCCCGGACCGGACGGATGCGACGGCGTGCGCTTTTTGATGTCCGCCAACGCGGGCGAGGAGCTGCGCCCCATTGCCAAGATCGCCTCCGGCGGCGAGCTGGCCCGCATCATGCTGGCGCTGAAAAATGTGCTGGCGGAGCAGGAAGCGGTGGCTACTCTGGTGTTCGACGAGGTGGATACGGGCGTTTCCGGCCGCGCCGCCCAGCGGATTGCGGAGAAGATGGCGCAGGTTTCCCGGCACAAGCAGGTGTTGTGCGTGACCCATCTTCCCCAGCTTGCCGCCATGGCGGACACCCATTTCTCCGTGGAGAAGGGAGAGCGGAACGGCCGCACCTATACCAGAGTGGCGCTGCTGGACCGGGAGAAGCGCAAGGCGGAGCTGGCCCGCATCACCGGCGGCAGCCGGGTCACGGATGCGCTGATGCAGAGCGCGGGGGAACTGCTGGACGAGGCGGAGAGCTACAAGCGCGCGCTTTGAACGCGAGAGAGAGAATTGCCGCGCGGCAGTTGACAATTTCGCGCAAATCGGATAAACTATACCGCGTATACAGTGATGAAGCGGAGAAGTAGCCGGAACGGCGCTGTGCAGAGAACCCCCGTCAGGGTGAAAGGGGGAGAGCGGCGTCCGGGGAATACACCGCGGAACTGGCACCCCAACGGCCTCACGGCCCAGTAGGCGTGCTCCGGGTGCGCCCGTTACCGCGCAGTCGTGTGATTGCACGACCTGAGGCGCCGAACCGCGAGGCCGGCGCGAACCAGAGGTGGTACCGCGATTCATTCGCCCTCTGTCCTTGCCGGGACAGAGGGCATTTACTCTGTCGCAGAATCTGAAAGGAGAGTAAAAACAATGACTTGCTATGACGAACTGGTGGCCCGCGGCCTGATCGCGCAGGTGACCGACGAGGCGGAGATCAGGGAGCTTATCAACAACGGAAAGGCCGTCTTTTATATCGGCTTCGACCCGACGGCCGACAGCCTGCACGTGGGCCATTTCATGGCGCTGTGCCTGATGAAGCGGCTGCAGATGGCCGGCAACCGGCCCATCGCCCTGATCGGCGGCGGCACCGGATATATCGGCGACCCCTCCGGCCGGACGGATATGCGCTCCATGATGACGCCGGAGACCATTCAGCACAACTGCGACTGCTTCAAAAAGCAGATGGAGCGATTCATCGACTTCGGGCCGGGCAAGGCCATGATGGTCAACAACGCCGACTGGCTGCTGAAGCTGAACTATGTGGATCTGCTGCGGGAGGTGGGCGCCTGCTTCTCCGTGAACAATATGCTGCGGGCCGAGTGCTACAAGCAGCGTATGGAGCGGGGCCTTTCGTTCCTGGAGTTCAACTATATGATTATGCAGTCCTACGATTTCTATCATATGTTCCAGACCATCGGCTGCAATATGCAGTTCGGCGGCGACGACCAGTGGAGCAATATGCTGGGCGGCACGGAGCTGATCCGCAAAAAGCTGGGCAAGGACGCCTATGCCATGACCATCACCCTGCTGATGAACTCCGAGGGCAAGAAGATGGGCAAGACCGCCAACGGCGCCGTCTGGCTGGACCCCAGCAAGACCAGTCCCTTTGAATTTTATCAGTACTGGCGCAACGTCGGCGACGCGGACGTGCTCAAGTGCATCCGGATGCTGACGTTCCTGCCGCTGGAGCAGATCGACGAGATGGACAAGTGGGAGGGCAGCCAGCTCAACCACGCCAAGGAGATCCTGGCCTTTGAACTGACCAAGCTGGTCCACGGAGAGGCCGAGGCACGCAAGGCGGAGGAGACGGCCAAGGGCCTGTTCTCCGGCTCGGGCTCTGCGGAGCATATGCCGTCCACCGCGCTGAAGAGCGAGCAGTTCACCGACGGGAAGATCGGCGCGCTGAGCCTCCTCGTTGCCTGCGGGCTGTGCGCCTCCAACGGCGAGGCCCGCCGCCTCGTTCAGCAGGGCGGCGTCACGGTCAACGACAAAAAGGTGGAGAGCCCCGACGCTCTGTTCGACGAGGAGGATTTCTCCGGCGAGGGCGTCATCATCAAGAAAGGGAAGAAGATCTTTCACCGGGCCCAGGTGGGTTAATTGCAATCAGCAGGAGACAGCAGGCACCGCGCCCGAGAGACGCCGCGCCTGCTGTCCTGTTGAAATATAAAATAAACAAGAGGAAATTGCATCCATGATTACAGTCACCGATGTCAGCCTGAACTTCAGCGGCCAGCTTTTGTTCAGGGATGTCAACCTGAAATTTACTCCCGGCAACTGCTACGGGATCATTGGCGCCAACGGCGCCGGCAAGACCACGTTTCTGCGCATTCTCTCCGGCGAGCTGGAGCCCACCACCGGCGAGGTGGTGATCTCCGCCAACGAGCGGATGTCCATTCTGAAGCAGGACCACTTCCAGTATGACGCCTACACCGTGCTGGATACCGTCATCATGGGCAACCAGCACCTGTACGATGTGATGAAGGAGAAGGACGCCCTGTACGAAAAGGACCCGTTCACCGATGCCGACGGCGTGAAGGCCAGCGAGCTGGAGGCGGAATTCGCGGAGATGGACGGCTGGGAGGCGGAGTCCAACGCAAGCCGCCTCATTCAGGGGCTGGGTCTGTCCAACGATATCCTGTACAGCGAGATGAGCAGCCTTACCGCCAAGGAAAAGGTGAAGGTTCTGCTGGCGCAGGCCCTGTTCGGCAAGCCCGACATCATCCTGCTGGACGAGCCCACCAACCATCTGGACTTACAGGCCATTGAGTGGCTGGAGGACTTTTTGATGGAGTACGAGGGCCTGATCCTCGTGGTCAGCCACGACCGTTATTTCCTGAATACCGTCTGCACCAACATCGTGGACGTGGACTACGGCCACATCAAGATGTATGTAGGCAACTACGAATTCTGGTATGAGTCCAGCCAGATGGTGCAGAAGATGATGCGCGACCAGAACCGCAAGAACGAGGAGAAGATCAAGGAGCTGCAAAGCTTTATCGAGCGGTTCTCCGCCAACAAATCCAAGTCGAAGCAGGCCACCTCCCGCCGCAAGCTTCTGGACAAGCTGACGGTGGAGGAGATGCCCGCGTCCTCCCGGCGCTACCCCTTTGTGGGCTTCGCCATGGAGCGGGAGCCGGGCAAGGAGATCCTGACGGTGGAGAATCTCAGCAAGACGGTAAACGGCGTTAAGCTGCTCAACGACGTTTCCTTCCGGGTAAACCGGGGCGACAAGATTGCCTTTGTGGGTGAAAACGAGCTGGCAAAGACCACGCTGTTCAAAATCATCATGGAGGAGCTGGAGCCGGACGCGGGCAGCTTCAAGTGGGGAACCACCATCACCACATCTTATTTTCCGCTGGATAACTCCGCTTTTTTCAATGACTGCGACCTCAATCTCGTGGAGTGGCTGGGCCAGTATACCACCGAGACCACGGAGTCCTTCATGCGCAGTTTCCTCGGCCGGATGCTGTTCTCAGGCGACGATGTGTTCAAGCCGGTGAAGGTGCTCTCCGGCGGCGAAAAGGTCCGCTGCATGCTCTCCCGCATGATGCTTTACGGCTCCAACGTGCTGGTGCTGGATCAGCCCACCAACCATCTGGATCTGGAGTCCATCACCGCCGTGAACAACGGCCTGATCGACTTCAAGGGCGCGGTGCTGTTCGCCTCCCATGACCATGAGTTCGTGCAGACCATTGCCAACCGCATCATTGAGATTCTGCCGGACGGCAGCATCGCCGACAAGCCCTGCACCTACGACGAGTATATCGAGGAGTTCCGCGACAGAATGCTGACGCAGACCGCCGACTGAACATTCCGCCGCCGCAGGGTAGGAAAGACGCCGCAAAATCTGAAAAAGGGCGCTGTCCCGGCAG
>Ga0183101_1000445_pt4 | contig 10677 bp, 8 predicted proteins | sample Biomet3_FD_127790 | JGI IMG/M metagenome (GOLD analysis project Ga0183101, IMG submission 127790) | Microbial communities from bioreactor (seeded with sewage sludge) at LBNL, California, USA - Biofuel metagenome 3 | ecosystem: Engineered > Bioreactor > Anaerobic > Unclassified ... | reverse complement strand
GCAAAAGTCTCAAAAACTTCATTTTTTAATGCAGTATGAACTGCTCCAAAAATCTTTTTGAATATCATTCTTTCATCATTAAATTTTATTTCAGCCTTTGTTGGATGAATATTAACATCTACATATTCAGGATATACTTCTATAAATAATATAAAGAACGGAAATTTATTTACTGTTGAAAATGACTTAAATGCTTGCTCTACAGCTATTGCTAACGCCCTATTTTTTATGTATCTTCTATTTACGAAAATACTTTGATTATTTCTTGATCCTCTAGCTATTTCCTCAGTTCCTACATAACCATAAACAGTTATTAAATCGGAACTATCACTAAAGTAAAGTATATTATCTGTTATAGACTTACCATATATAGTTCTTATTACATCCTTAAGATCTCCATTACCAAAGGTATGTAATACTTTTTTATGATTGTTATACAATTTAAAACTTATTTTAGGATTTGCAAGTGATAATCTTGTTACTATATCATTTATTAATGAACTCTCTTTTGATACAGATTTTAAGAACTTCTTCCTAGCAGGAACATTAAAGAATAGATCTTGCACTTCTAGTATAGTACCTTTATTTATTCCACACTCTGTTACTTCTGATGCTTTACCGCCTTCAATAGATATTTCATACCCAAAGGCTTCTTCATCCTGCTTAGACTTTAAATTAACTTTACCTACAGATGCTATAGATGGCAGTGCTTCTCCTCTGAATCCAAGAGTATGTATATTATAAATATCTTCTGATGCTTGTATCTTGCTTGTAGCATGCGGAAGAAATGCTTTCGCTATATCATCTTTATAGATTCCGTCTCCATCATCTATTATTCTAATAAGAGAAATTCCACCTTCTTCTATTTCAATGATTATGTTTTTAGAATTTGCATCAATTGAATTTTCAATCAACTCTTTGACTACTGACGCTGGTCTTTCTACAACTTCTCCTGCTGCAATTTTATTTGCTGTGTCTTCATTTAATATATTTATTCTCTTCAAGATGTCCTTTCCTCCTTTCAATGCTTATGGGCGTAAAATGCAAATGAGAAAATCACTTCCCAATAAGCCTTCCTAATGAACACATGAACTTATTTCTAATACATTGTTATTATTACATACTTGTTTAATATATTCAATAATATTGAAATACTGGTATAGGAATGAGTTATAATTCGAATATATCTTTTTGACTATGCTTTTTATTTTATACTCTAAATGATTTTAGTATTTCTATTAATATTTCCATTAGAACAAGATTATATTTAATTTACATATAAGTAACAATCTAAACACAAAATATATTTACAATAAATAATATTTGCTGTTAATATGGTTAAGCTAATATGAGAAATTAAATATTTTCTATAAGGAGGCTTTAATATGAATGATAAAGATTTTTATAATTCAACTAAAAGTGTATCTGATCCAGCATCACAAAATTATAATAAGGTAGTAAAAGAAAAAGCACATCAAGAAAGTCCATTTGGGGAAGCTGAGCCTTCTTCTCATACTGAATTTAAAAAGAAAAGACACTAAAATCATAAATCCACGACAAAAATTAAATAATGTCGTGGATTTATGAACTTTAAATTAAATTATCATCTTTCAACAGATTATATAATGTAGGATTAAAATTAAATTGACCAATTAAATTTTCAACTTCTAATAACGCTTTTTCTTTTTTATCCTTAGATATATTAGACTTAGAGGCTCTAATCAATATATTTTTGGGAGAATGTGCAATATCAATAAATTCTAAAAGTTGTGTTTTGTATCCTATGCTTTCTAAAAGGTTAGCTCTAACAGAATCAGTCATAAGTGCTGCAATTCTTTCTTGAACTATTCCATACTTTGTTAGTATTGACAGTGAATCTGTCTTCATTTGGGCGTTAAATTCATGCTGACAACAAGGGACAGAGAATATTAATTTGGCATTCCATTTTATAGCATTATATAATGCGTAATCAGTAGCAGTATCACATGCATGTAATGTTATTACCATATCAACTTTATTATTATATTTAAATCCATTTATATCTCCAAGTTCAAAGTGTAAATTTTCATAGTTATAACTTTGGGCTATATCATTACATTTTTTTATAACATCGGCTTTAAGATCTAATCCAATCATCTTTACTTTAATATTCTTTATTTCTACAAGGTAATAATACAATACAAAAGTTAAGTAAGATTTTCCACAACCAAAATCTAAAACAGTAAGTTCTTTATAATCATTTTTCTTGATTTCATCATCAATAATTTCAACAAAACGATTAATTTGCTTGTATTTATCATACTTTGAGTTCACTACTTTTCCTTCTTTAGTAAATACACCCAAATCTATTAAGGGCTCAATAATCATACCCTCTTTTAATATATAATTTTTTTCCTTGTTATGAGATTTATTAAGTGTTTTTTGATTATCACTTTTTTTCTTACTTAATAGAACCTTGCCCTTTTTTGATATTTTTACCTCAAAGCTAGCCGAATTTGACCATGCAGAAATTTGCTTATAATTTGGCTCCACATACTCAATAATTCTTTCTTCCAAAATATCTGTATCAATGTTTTCATGGAACACCTGCTTATCAGTATATTTTTCTATTTGATAGTACGTTCTTTTATTATTTTCTTTGAGATATATAACTATTTTATTATATTCAAAATTTTTATTTGTTTTATTGCTAATAACTAGCTTTATAACATTGTCTTCTATTATTTCTTTAATTGCTTTTTTTAACTCTTCCATACTTCAACTCACCTTATATTCAATAATCTTGTTTACTAACAGTATTAATATATTAGTTTTAAACCTATTTTTATATTTTATATTAATTTCATCTACAATACTATGATTATTTATAGATAATTTCAATATTAGGAATTTATTACTCAGGATGCTTCTTCAATTATATTATACCTTTTCTTAATAAGTCCTTGAATGTAGCCCATTCTACAAATTTTCCACCCATACTTTCCAAATGTTTTGTATGCATCTGGCAATCTATAAATATGAAATTTTCGTTTTTTAGTTTTTCTGCAAGCTTTATTAATGCTATTTTAGATGCATTACTTACCTTAGAAAACATACTCTCTCCGAAGAAGCATTTTCCTATTTTGACGCCATATAAGCCTCCCACTAGCTCTTCATTAATGTATGTCTCAACACTCATTGCATAGCCTTTATTAAACAAATTTACATATGCTTTTTTCATATCGCTATTAATCCAAGTTCCCTCATTGTTATTTTCTCGAATATCCTTGCAGTTACTAATTACACCATAAAAATCGTTGTTGAAAGTTACATGAAACATCTCTTTTTTTATAATTTTCTTCATTGATTTAGAAATTTTAACTTCATCTGGTATTAATATAAATCTTGGCTTGGGACACCACCAAAGAATCGGTTCACCTTCGTTATACCATGGAAATATACCATTACAATAAGCTAATAGCAGTCTTTCTAATGATAAATCTCCTCCAATTGCCAAAAGTCCATCTTTTTCTGAAAGCTCAGGATTAGGAAATAATATCTCATTTGTTAGTCTAAATATAGGCATTATATTCACTTCCTTGTATTTTAATTCTTCTTTTAAATCATTCTATCATATTCTAATACTTAAATAATTCTTTGCAAAAAAATAAGCTTGTAAAAGCTTATTTTTGTTAAAAATGCAAAATACTTTATGATTATAACATTTTATAAAAATCTAACATTGATTCCTTTACCAAGAAGTTGGACGCACTATTGACTTTGGTAAGATTGTATTAGAATCTCCTTTCGCTGAATTAATCTGAGATTGCGTAATGAATAAGCTATCTTTAAGATTAGCACCTCTAATATCTGCATCACGTAAGTCAGCTCCAATAAGATCCGCATAACTCAAATCATTTCCTCTAAGATCTGCTGCTATGAGAAATGCCCCCCTTAGGTCCGCGCCTTTAAGATTAATCTTTTTAAGATCTGCACCAATGCAATCCAATCTGCCAGCAATTGTTTTTTTACGTTTTAAGTTAGTTTTACCGTTACCAAGCGCTTTGGCCCTAACCAATTCGCTTGTTTGCCTGAGTAGAGCATTAACATTATCTCTATGGACCTCTATATCTAAAGTCATAAGGAGATCGGGTGCCGATTTAGTAATATCCTCTGTTTTGGCTATTAGATTATTTATTTTATTTTTTATCTTTTCATTAGTTTGAATTGATAAAGCTTGTTTTAGATACCACAACATTTCATGAAGCTGTCTCATAATCAAAAAAACTTCATACATTTTATCGGATAATTCGGGATTTTCTCTCCAATTACGTCCAGCATATGTGATTTGAGCAACCTTTTGTCCAGCACCAAAACAATCGTAAGTTGTACAACCTTTAAGTCCTTTTTTTCTCAAATCTTTATGAATAGAGCAACCAAAATCTGATTGCAAATTTAAACAAGGATTTCCAGCACTTTTATTGTTTGGAAATCCGTCTGAAGCCGAAAAATATAATGCAACACAACAAAAACCAAAGCATTCTTGGCAATTAATTTTTAGATCTTCAAATAATTCTTCTTCAAATGTATTTTCGTTTATATATGTCAAAGTAACTCACCCCGTAATATTATATATAACTCAGTCATAACTTATAGCAAGTAATTTAGTATTAAAATATTGTATTATTTATTTAAAAACTTATGTTCCAACTGCATCTAGAATTATTTTAACATAATTGGAACTATTAAACTACTTTAATAGGATTAGAAAGTTTTTATTTTAATTTCTTAGCTTCAGCAACTAATCTATATAGAGTGTTCATAGCTTCCATAGGATTTAAACTTAATATATCAACTTCGCTAACTTCTTTTAGAAATGCCTCTTTTTCCATAAAAGTAAAATCTAATTGCATATTGTTAGAAGAGTCCTTATTCTTATGTTTTTTAGATGAATTTTCAGTCTTTTCATCAATTCTATGATCATCTTTATTACTTTCTGCTTTATCAAAAGAGTCTTTTGCTTCAACTTTTTCTATATATTGACTCTTACTTTCACAGGCTTTTTCAGTAATAGTAACTACATTATTGACTTGATTTATGTCTACAGCAACCTCATTTTCTATAATTTCTGTATTTGTAACTTTGTGTATATCAAAATTATTTTCGCCTTCAAGGCCTAGAAGAATTTCTTTTGCTCTATTAATAACATCATCAGGAAGTCCGGCAAGTTTTGCAACTTCTATACCGTACGACTCATCCGCACCACCTTCGACTATCTTTCTTAAGAAGATTACGCTATCTTTCATTTTCTTAACAGCTACAGAGTAATTCTTAACACCAGGCAAAACTCCTTCAAGTTTTACTAATTCATGATAGTGTGTTGCAAATAAAGTTTTACATCTTAAATTTTCGTTACCAGTTATGTATTCAATGACAGACCAAGCTATCGAAAGTCCATCATAAGTTGATGTTCCACGCCCTACTTCATCTAATAATACTAGACTTTTAGAAGTTGCATTCTTAAGTATATTTGATACTTCCCACATTTCAACCATAAATGTGGATTTACCACCAGCTAAATCATCAGAAGCTCCAATTCTAGTGAATATCTTATCACAAATTGAAATATTAGCACTAGATGCTGGTACGAAAGATCCTATTTGGGCCATTAACGTAATAAGGGCAACCTGTCTCATGTATGTTGACTTACCTGCCATGTTAGGTCCAGTTATTAATAGCAATTCCTTATCACTTTGATTCAATGTGGTATTGTTTGAAACAAATTCACCTCTTCCAATTACCTTTTCAACAACTGGGTGCCTGCCATCTACTATTTCGATAATTCCATCCTCATTGATTTCAGGTTTTATATAATCATTTTCAAGAGCGATTAATGCCAAGGTGGAAATACCATCTAGATTAGAAATTATTCTAGCACTTTTTTTTAGTCTTGCAATTTCCTTCTCAATGGAATCTCTTATATCAGTGAATAAAGAATATTCTAAGTTTATAAGCTTCTCTTCTGCGCCTAGAATTTTATCTTCCATAATTTTAAGTTCTTCTGTTATATATCTCTCAGCGTTTGCAAGAGTTTGCTTTCTCACATACCTACCTTCTGGAATAGAATTATAATTTGATTTTGAAATTTCTATGTAATATCCAAATACTTTGTTATAACCTACCTTTAAAGATTTGATTCCGGTAAATTCTCTTTCACGATTTTCCAGAGCTGCAATCCATTCCTTCCCATGAAGCTTTGACTGTCTTAATTCATCAACTTCTGAATTATAACCATCTTTAATTATATTTCCTTCTTTTATACTTAAAGATGGCTCTTCTTTAATGGAAGATTCAAGTAATTCTCTTATGTCTGATAGCTCATCTAAATTTTCATAATATTCTTTTAGCAGTTCTGAATTAGCAGTTCCTAAAAGTTCTTTTATAGATGGTAATTTGTCTAATGAAGCTTTAAGAGATAACATATCTTTTGCATTCACATTTTTATTTGAAATTTTACCGACAATTCTTTCTATATCATAAATATCTTTTAAAGAACTTCTTAAATCCTCATTAAAACTAATTGAACTAAATGCTTCGCTAACACCACTTAGTCTTTTTTCTATTTCAGATTTAATAATTAACGGTTCTTCAATCCATTTTCTAATTGTTCTACCACCCATAGATGTAGCACTCTTATCAAGAACCCATAGAAGAGAACCTTTTTTGCTTTTTTCTCTTATACTTTCAGTAAGTTCTAAATTCCTTCTTGAATTTCCGTCGATTGTCATGTAATTAATTATTTCATATTGTTCTAGCAAATTTATATTAGTTAAACTCATTTTTTGAGTTTCATATATGTATTTAAGTAGTACTCTACTTGAAATTTCTCTTTCATTTACTAATCCAGAAACCTCTAAATCCGAAAATTGATCTATAATTTCTTCTTTTGATACGATAAATTCATTAAAGTCTTTCTCTGTAATAAGTGCAGTAGTTATACCCTTTATATCATCTATTAAAGATTGGCTAATGTTTTTATCTACTAAAATTTCTTTAGGTGCAACCTTTGAAATCTCATCTAGTAAGGTTATCTTAATATTATCAAAGGAAGTTGTTTTAAATTCGCCAGTACTTATATCCGAAACTGCTAAACCTATTCTTTCATCACTTTCATATATAGTCATTAAATATGTATTATCATTTTCTAGAGAACTATTAGCATCTATGAATGTTCCTGGTGTAATTATTTTTACAACACCTCTTTTTACAATTCCTTTTGCTTCCTTTGGATCTTCAAGCTGTTCACATATTGCTACCTTATACCCCTTATTAACAAGCCTTGGTATATATGCTGCTGCTGCATGATGTGGTATTCCACACATAGGAGCTCTTTCCTCAAGACCACAATTTTTTCCTGTAAGAACTAATTCAAGCTCTCGAGATACAGTTATTGCATCATCAAAGAACATTTCGTAAAAATCACCTAATCTATAAAATAGAATACAATCACTGTATTCCTCCTTTGTTTTCATATATTCAACCATCATTGGCGTTAAAGCCATAATTAATTTCCTCCTTTTTATGTAGCTAGGTTACACTATTTATCGACCTAGATTTATATATATTTAATTTAAGGGAATATTTATATAAATTTCATTATACATCTAAAAATCCCTAGAACAATTATAACAATTATCTTAGAGATTTTCATTAATATTTTATTTAAGTGAAAATAGATATAAATATTTATCTTAAAAGGATTTTTCTAATTTTAGTTTTTCTTAAAATTGTAATTATTAATGCAGACAATAATAAAGAACAGATAAACCTAAGAAGTGTATTTGCAAAAAGTACTGGTATAAACATTGCAAGCCATATCATAACTATTTGATGAGAACAATATATTCCTAAGCTATATTCCCTGCAGGTTTTAGAAACCTTAGTAGAAATATTTTTTGTGGAATTAATTGCCCAAATTAAGATTAAAGGAGCTGCAATTATTGATGATAGATACATATTAGCGTCCTTAGCAATTCCAGTTTTATTTAATACAAAGGTTTCAATTAAAAGTAATATAATTGAAAGTATACTTAGTAATCCTGACTTTTGTATCTTTTCATTTAATTTATATTTGCTAACGATTGCACCTAAAGATACAAAAAGAATTGATTCAGTAATACCTACTTGTGGAAGCATAAATATTGAAGTATATCCGTTGATTAATGGATTTATCATAGTTTTTTCAAACAACCCATAATAGGTATCTCCAGTTGTCCCAAATAGATATAATGCAAATCCAATTATAAACAAGAAAAACAGCTTGTCTCTTTTTAATAATGGGGAAATTATAAAGATAGTAATAATTAGCGAAGATATATACCAAAGGCTTCCTGTGACCCCTGCAAATAATAATCTCTCAATAATTAAAATAGGTGGAGCACTTAAACTGCTTAAGACAAGTGGAAATAAAGCTATAATCTCAATAAGCACCCATAAAAAATAGATACGTAATAAATGCTTAATAGTTGATTTAGGCTCTTTCTCAGAACCAATTCTATTATATAAAAAATAACCCGAAACCATAAAGAAAAATGGCACAGCGAGTCTAGCAATACCCATACTAGTAGCAATCCATAAGTCATCATTTATGGATTTGAAAGCCATTGTATGAATTGATACAACTGCAATTGCAAAAACTAAACGTAATACATCAACCATTCCATAATGAATATCATTTTTTGATTCCATATCACAACACTCTCCCTGAATATATTAATATTTTAGAGCAGACACTTAGAATTTTAAATGCCTACTCATTAAAATCATTATAAATTACATTTGCATCAGACTGATTGCTCATTTTTTTAACATCGCTGCGTACTTATATAAATATAGTAGTACAAGTAATAAGCCTTAGTTACATAAAACCTCTGAATTATACACTTTTAAAGCTCAAACGTCACTTAAGCTAAATTAGAGAAAAGTATATATCCTAATACCGTGACAACAAAAAATTATATTAATATAAAAAATACACCAAGTTAAATCCAAGAAATCTGAATTCAACGTGGTGCATTTTCTCTATATAGTGATTGTTATAAGATTTTATCATTTTATTTTATATCAACGCAACAAATCTCAAATAATTAAAAGTAGCTAATAATTTGTTGAAACTTTATGTGTCTATCTTACTAAATTTATTACTGTTGCTTTAGGTCTAGACATAGATTCAATTGAATATCTTATTCCTTGAGTTCCTATTCCAGAAGCTTTAACTCCTAGGAATGGGAAATGGTCTGGACCTCTCTCTGTTTTATTATTTACTTGTACTGTACCTACCTCTAATCTGTCAGCTACATAAAATGCATCATCAATATTTTCTGTAAATACTGCACTTTGAAGTCCGTATTCTGATTTATTCGCTATCTCAATAGCTTCATCTTTGTCTTTTACTCTTATTATTGGAAGAACTGGTCCAAAAGGCTCTTCCCATGCAAGCCTCATATCAGTAGTAACATTATCAAAAAGTGTTGGGTATATTAAATTACCTTCTCTATTTCCACCAACAATTAGATCTGCACCTTTATCTTTAGCATCATCTATTAATTCCATAACATAATCGGCCGATTTAGTACTAATTAATGGTACAATATCTACATCTTTTTCTAATGGATTTCCGACCACAAGTTTATTCATTTTCTCTTTAACTTTAGAAATTAATTTATCAGCAACTTTTTCTAATACTAAAATTCTTTTTACTGCAGTACATCTTTGGCCTGAGTATGAGTAACCACCTGCTACAATATTATTAGCTGCAAGCTCTAAGTCCGCATCTTCTAAAACTATAGCGGCATCTTTTCCACCTAACTCCATTAAAAGTGGTACCATGCTAGTTAGTTTTGAAATTCTAACACCAACGTCTGTACTTCCAGTGAAATTAATAAAGTTTACGCCTTTATGAGTAACTGCGTAATCTCCTATTTCGCTTCCTCTACCTGTGATTGTATTTAATACCCCATTTGGTACTCCTGCTTCTTGAAAAACTTTTGCTAAGTATAAACCACATAGGCTACCTTGAGTAGCAGGCTTTAATACTAATGAGTTTCCTACAATTATTGCAGGCGCTATCTTTGATGCTGATAGGTTTATTGGGTAATTAAATGGAGATATTGCAAGAACTACTCCTAATGGCTCTCTATTTACAACTGAGATTTTATTTCTTTTAAATCCAGGGAAAGTATCTCCTGGTATACTTTCACCAGACATATTCTTAGCTGTATCAGCAGTAAATCTTATAAAATCTGCTGTTCTATGGATTTCAGATTTTGAGCTCTTTCTATCTTTACCAATTTCTCTAACCATAATATCAACAAGCTCATCAGTTCTTTCAACTAAAATATCAGCTGCTTTATACAAAATTTCGGCTCTTTCACTTATTGGAACTTTACTCCATTCTCTTTGCCCAGCTTTTGCAATATTTATTACATTATCAACATCTTCCTTTGTCATAGCAGGAACTGTACCAATTAATGAATTATCAAGTGGCGAATAAATTTCAATTACTTTGTTATCTTTACTACCAACCCATTCACCATTTATTAAATTTTTAAAGTTATTATTTTCGCATTTTATACAATTAAACATTCCTTCACCTCTTTAATACAATTTACTAATTAATATTAATTATCATTTAATAAT
>Ga0183101_1000408_pt5 | contig 10677 bp, 5 predicted proteins | sample Biomet3_FD_127790 | JGI IMG/M metagenome (GOLD analysis project Ga0183101, IMG submission 127790) | Microbial communities from bioreactor (seeded with sewage sludge) at LBNL, California, USA - Biofuel metagenome 3 | ecosystem: Engineered > Bioreactor > Anaerobic > Unclassified ... | reverse complement strand
ATCCTTCCTGTTCTGATTCCACCAACGATTCCAAGTTAGCAACTCCTTATACAATAGCTCCAGAAACCATTTCTCTTTATATTGCTTGTATATTGTCCAAACAGCTAAAGCCCCTATAGGGGGCTGCGAACGATCTCTTGATTTAAAATCATTACTATAAAAGCAGTTAGGTACAAATCCGCGTTCCGTTATCGCTTTTGTAATTTCAACAGCATTCGCGTATGCCAACTCCTTATTGCCAACAGCAAGCATCATCGATGCAAAATAGGTATCCCAACAAAACAATGTAAAACCACCAAAATCTTCACTGGCAAACCATTCTGAACTCCAGATACGACTTACGGGAGTAATCACCTTTCTAATGCCGGGGTCATAGATATTATCCCAGGCCAAAACACTCTGCATTGCATTATAACAATCATAATTTTTGCCGAATCGCTTCTGGTTGGAATTAATAAAATTCCGGGCACGGCCATTCATGAAGGAGATAGCAGTATCCAGACTCATATTCTCCCCGCAGCAGATGGCAACAGGTTTATCTAAGGAGAGAAAAAACTCCTTTCCATTCTTTCCCAGGAATCCGCCTTCTATATAAGTTTTTATTTCAACAGCCTTATCACGGGGTGCCAAAGTAAAACCCAAACTATCTATAATAAGAGTATTTCCACGTTTCCAAAGGCTTTCGGGGATAACGACTAATCGCCCTCCTTTCTTTGTTCCTGCCAGTGGGCTAATTAGAATTACATTTTTAAGCCCCATAGCAGCACTCTCCACCTGTAGCCTATATCCACGCCAGCCTACAGTCATTTTCGTATAGAACCCATCAAATGAATGAAACCCTGGCTGTAGCAATGGTGCCCCCTTAGCCCTATCTCCTATTTTGAATTTCTTCACCCGACTTCCATCTATATCCATAATATTCAGGTCTATTGCAAAACCATAGGGAAGAAAAACATGAGTCAGCACACTACGGGTATCCCAAGTGTTCCAACCGGAAGCCAACTGCTTTTGCAGACTCTTATATAATTCCTCGGGAGTATTATCGGCTGCATTAATAGAGTTGGCAGATAATCCTAAAAAAATGAATCCAATCAAAAAATACTTTTTCATAGTTTTCAATGCGGAATTAGACATCACGTTAACATCCCATATCACACGGAAGATTAAAACGGTTCTTTCGTGAATGCAAAATAAATGTCCACAGCTTAAAAATTAGATTCATCTCCTATTAAATTGAGTATTAAAAAGCGCTTAATAATTTAATAAGAAGGAAAATATTTCCCGAATATCCCTTATTAAGCATATATTATGCGTAGATTAATAGCCGATTAATCTATAAAGTAATACGCCTGATCTACTTTTGGCATAATTTACATTCTATTCATTCTACTATCAAATGGAAAACATTATGAAAAAATTTCTTTTTATTCGTATAAAAGTAAAGTCATTCATTACTCTTTTGCTATCAGTGTATTTGTTATCCGCGTCTACATCTTTGGAAGCGAAAGTCAAACTCCCTTCCGTACTTGGCGATAACATGGTCCTACAGCAACAAACTGATATTAAGCTTTGGGGAAAAGCCAAAGAGAATTCTTCAATCATTGTAGAGACATCATGGAACAACAAGAAATACAAGACAACCGCTGACAGCAAAGGAAAGTGGTTATTAAACGTCAGTACACCATCAGCCGGAGGGCCTTATGAAATAAGCTTTAGCGACGGAGAACGTCTAATATTAAAAAATATCCTGATAGGTGAAGTCTGGTTATGCTCCGGGCAATCAAACATGGAAATGCCAATGAGTGGTTTTGATCGCCAACCGGCCCAAAACACAAACGATATCATTGCCAAAGCAAAAGTCTCCACTCCAATTCGTATCTATAATACCGACTCTGAAGATGGAAGATGGGTACGCCAGTTCAGTAAAACACCACAGGAAGATTGCAAGGGTGAATGGTTGGAAAACACCCCGGTCAATGTATCCCACACGAGTGCAGCCGCCTACTTTTTTGCCCGCTACATTCAAGAAGTGTTGGAAGTCCCCGTCGGCATTATAGTATCGAGCCTCGGAGGCTCAAAAGTGGAAGCATGGATGAGCAGAGAAGCTATAACACCATTCAAAAGCATAGACTTATCCATACTCGATAACGACGAACCGGTAAAAAATATATCAGCGACCCCCTGTGTACTTTATAATGGAAAAATTGCACCGCTTACCAATTTCGCCATCAAAGGATTTCTCTGGTACCAAGGCGAGAGCAACCGTGACAACGTCGATTTATACCAAAGCCTGATGCCGGCTTTCGTAAAAGACCTGCGCACCAAATGGGGCAGAGGGAACCTTCCTTTCTATTTTGTAGAAATAGCCCCCTTCAATTACGAGGGAGCCGGTGGCACTTCAGCCGCCCGTATGCGTGAAGTCCAGCAACAAAACATGAAAGACATTCCCAACAGCGGAATGGTCACCACATTGGACGTAGGACATCCTGTCTTCATCCATCCTACGGACAAAGAAACCGTCGGTAACCGGTTGGCCCTTTGGGCACTGGGCCAAACCTATGGAAGAAAAGGATTCGGCTATGCAACCCCTACTTATAAATCTATGGAAATCTCAGGCAAGAAGATATACATCAACATTGATAATGCCCAACGCGGACTCTGTCCCATGTGGACCCCGCTTGAAGGATTCGAGATTGCCGGCGAAGATAGAGTGTTCTATCCTGCCTATGCCGAAATAGAAGAAAAGACTGCCCGCCTCAGCGTATCCTGCGAAAAAGTAGAGCACCCCATAGCTGTTCGATATGCTTATAAGAATTATATAAAAGCAAGTGTATTCAATATATATGGTATTCCTTTGGCTCCCTTCAGAACCGATAACTGGTAATAACATAAGGAAAACAACAAGATGAAAAGAAATATACCTTTATTAGTCTGCCTGCTATACTTTTTAGGATATAGCATGACCGTTCTCCCCCGGAAATATTCCGGTTCAGAGTTTCTGACTAAAACGTTCGTTCATCCCGGTATGGCACAAAACAATCAGGATCTTGATTACATGCGCGAAATGATACTCAAAGATACCGAACCTTGGAAAACTGCTTTTGAAAATTTGAAAAAAGCGACTTCACTCGATTTTATCCCCAAACCATTTACTGAAATCTCCGTAGGCCCTTATGGAGCGAATAGCATTGGCGGACGCGAATTTTCCCAAAGCGCAGAGGCAGTTTACAATCATGCATTGATGTGGTATATAACCCGCAATAAGGCATATGCCCGAAAAGCCATTGAGATATTGAATGCATGGAGCTATGTCCTTCGCAGTTTCGATGCTAATAATGCAAAACTGAATGTCGGCCTATTTGGATACTATTATCTAAACGCAGCCGAAATACTGAAATACACCGACTCAGATTGGGCACTCAAAGATGTCAAACAATTTACTCAAATGGTTCTCACAGTCTTTTATCCCACGATCAAAGACTTCTTCACCGAAGCGAACGGAAACTGGGATGCATCTATGATCAGTACTATGATGTGCATTGGTGTCTTTACCGACAATGCCGAAATATTCAACCGGGCAGTAGAAAGATTCTACCGCGGAGAAGGGAACTCCGGTATTACCCGATACATATATCCAGGCGGACAATGCCAAGAGAGTACCCGTGATTGGGATCATGTGCAATTAGGTATAGGCGAGTTGGCCAAAGCAGCCCAAACAGCCCAAACGCAGGGACTGGATTTATACAGTGTTGCCAATGACAGATTAGCACAAGGCTTTGAATATGCCTCACGCTTTATGTCAGGCAAACCGATTGATCTATTCGGAGTTTTTACAGACAGACAGCACGATAAATTCAAAGACATATACGAGTCAATCTACCATCATTACAAGGATGTAAAAGGCATATTGCTACCCTATACGGAAAAAGTAATCGAACAGCACACACGTCCGAACTCATCCATCGGTTTCCTGACCGCGGTAAAAGCTCCAATTCAGAGTGCTCATACACAAATAACTCCTTACAAAAGCTTCAATAACTTCTTAAAACCAACCGTTATAGGAGCCCTAAAAGGAAAATCGAAAGAACTCCCGACCGGCAGTATACTCTTAAAGCCGGGAGAATCCATACAAAAGGCAATAGATGCTCAGAAAGGTACAGGCAAGTGGATTATTCTGGCAGCGGGAGTACATACGCTGGAAGCTCCTTTAAAAATTTATAGCGGTACTCTCCTCTCCGGACAAGGACGTGAAACGATTCTCTTTCTTTCCCCAGAAACAGAAACGGCAATGACTAATGGCGAAAATGTCCTCACCAGTGTCACCATTCGTGATCTTCTACTGGAAGGCGCCACAAAAGTAACCGAAAACGCCGATCCCAACCATGATCGCCGCAGCCGTTCATATATGAATGCTCCCAGCCGGGAAGGTGTCATTTTCCGATCCACCCAAAAAGATGGCATACGGAATGTCTTGTTAGAGAACATTACCGTCCAGAATTTCACCAAAAACGGCGTAGCTGTAGTGGGCGGAACAGATATAAGTATTAATCAGTGCGATTTCAGTGACAATGGAGCCAGCGTAGTGCCGGGAGCCGGATTCCATCACAACCTCTACTTATCATATATCACCAACTGTGAAATAAGAAACAGTCGTTTCGACACTTCACCCTATGGAAACGGCATAAATATCACTTTTTGCCATAATATTAAAATTACGAATTCAGAAATGGCTCGTAATGGTCTCTCAGGCATTCGGTGTGTAGAATGCAATCAAATAAAAATTAACAACAATCTAGCCGAGGGAAATGGTAAAGACGGAATATCTATTGAACAGCAAATAAATAAAAGCAATCAAGTGTACATTTGCCACAATATATTACAAAACAATAGATATCGTGGTATAGGTTCAACTAACGATCTTGATTTAAATACAAAAAAGAATTCATGCTTTTACAATGGAAAGTCTGGCAGTAATTAACGTAAGTTCGATGAAATCTCTCAGAAAAAAACAAAAACAACAATCGAGAAATCCGCGGGGTGGACTGCAAAATCGCGACCTCTCCCCATAAGGAACAAGAGGGTGTGTCAAAAAGGTACACCCTCTTAATTTTTAACTAAAAAGTCTGAACTTTCCCAAGCTCAGACTTTTACATATTCCCTAAAGATACACTCACGCTCGCTCCTTTTCTTAGTTTACATATGCTGCGTTTTGGTAAATTACCTGAAGTTGTGTGTGCAGATGCCGGTTATGGAAGTGAAGAAAATTACTCCCTGATAGATAAGAACGGCATAGAGGCTTACGTTAAGTACAATTATTTTCATAAAGAACAGAAACGTTCCCTTAAAAATGATCCGTTCCGGTTTTTTACGATTATTCAACGGACTTTTAGAATCGTAAAAGACAGCGCAGGGATAAGCAGGGAGGGGTACAATGAAGTAACGAGTGAATGCCATTCAAGTAACGACTGAATCAGGTTCAACATAGGACAGGGTAAGCCTTGACGTAACGTTGCTACTTTTATCCCTTTTTCTTGCAAAGGTTAAGAAGTAACGTAGCAGCAATTTATTCTTTCCACCGTGGAGAAAGTTTCTTTCCACCATGGAGTACTTTTCTTTCCACCACGGTGGAACGAATAAATCCCCGTGGTGGAAAGAATAAATATTAGTATGCGCTTGAGCTAACCACTACCGCAGAAAGACCTGAACACCGCTTCTCTGCCCGTTACCGTTTTTAAACTGTGCTGTATCATATAAGTGATAAGCAAATGAAATAGCATGACGGGCAAGGAAAGAATCATCTCTTTATCTATTGAGGCAATAGTTCACACACGATCGTTTTGCTGGGAGTAATAAACATTATCGATGATATTTGATAAAGAAACTTTAAAATCTTCACCTAGTGATTCTTTGTAATCCTTGCAAAAATGGTCATAAATACTCTTGGCAAGCCCCTTCTTACCTTGTAAAAATAAAATAGAACATTTAGCTGTTAAAGCTTCCTCGCTTAAAGGATCATGCAAAAACAGAATATCAGAAATCCGAAGAACCGTCTCATAATGATTGCGGTAAACATCCAGCAAATTTCTCAAAAGATCTATTGATAGACTGGAATATTCATCTTTAAACTCATCCAACCAATCCTCAAGAGTATTAGGCAACAGCGGACCATACAACAGAACTTCCAATATTTGATTTAAAAACTCTTTATTCCCTTGTTCTGCACCTTCCCTAAACTGACGGATACATGTTAGTGCCATTTTATAATCACAAAAAACTCCCGTTCCCCAATTCATACGCAAAAAGCCCAGATCACTAATGACCTCCATATCCCCTATCCTCTCCAATAAAACCCGCAGCTTACGCAATGTCACATTACGATTGTTTCGAGCGGACTCTTCCTCTTTATCCGACCATAATATATCCGTAACCTTTTTAATTAAAGCGCCCTGCGTATTTTTTTCGGTATAGAGCACTAGCATAATAAGCAAACTCTTCAATCGTGGTGTAAACGCCCCTGTAATATCATTGCCATCCTTATCACGAACATTGAATGTACCTAACAACGAGATAGCCGAATGGCTACGATCAAAACATTTCTCAACAGTGGTATCCATCACTTCTTTTATTTGTCTCTCATTTGCAAAGGACAAATCTTTTTGACCGACAGACTCACGCATCTTCCGCTTCTTTCTTCGTTTTATTACAACTAATGCTATTCCAGCTAACATAACACAGCCACTAAGTACCCATAGTCTAATAGAATTAGAATGATCCTTTGTATCTTGAGTAATTTCACTTTCAGCCAATAAAGGGGTATTGATTGAATAAATAGCTACATCATGCATCCGATTACTCAAGATTTTATCTTCTATTAAATAAAACTTATGATGTGAAGGTGATGAATAAAAACTAAAGTCACAATCTTGGTATGCTAGGTCATTATGAATTGGCTTCGATATCTCTGTCCAAATGGAATCGTTCATATATATCTTACATAGAACTCCTCCATTCTTCATACTAACTGCGTAAAAAGAACTGTCTGCCGAATCAAAATACATCGAAGACGCCATCAATAAAATATCATTTGTAGATTTTTGTCTCCGCCATAATCTGCGGGATTTTCCCGTTTTCAGATTTATAGCACATAATTCAGGAAAATTATGAGCATTAAACTCTTGTTTGCCTTGCTTATTTCCACGTCCACCAAAAATGTACATTTCATCTCCCACTACACCGGCGGCAGATGAATATCGAGGTAAAATTATAGGGGAGTATGGGATTCGGCATATTTGGCTCTTTTTTACTTTTAGCTGAAATAGATCATTACGATATTGATAAAATCCATAGCCCCCGAAAAAATAAAAGGAAGAATCCGAAGGATTGAATACACGTGCATGATTATAATCACGGGGCTCACTCAAGCCTCTCTTCTTCAAGCTCCAAACTCTCTCGCCCATAGATAAAGTGGAAACTAAATTGTCGTTCAAAGAATAAGAAAACAGCCGATCCGTCAACGTATCATACACCAGATGGTTTGTATATTCCATTGCGGGATACCCACCTAGAATAGGATATTCTGTAACACTACCGGATGCATCGTCCAGGACTTTGATCTTATTTGATTTTACAATATAAAATTTTGCATCACGAGCATTAAAAGCCACATCCATGCGATCGGGTGTTCTTTCAGAATATATTTTTTTCCATCTAATATGATCGTCTATCAACCAAGAAGGAAATAGTGCAGATGCAGTCGCTCCTTCTATTTCATCAAAACAAAAGCGGTCATTATGCTTGCTTAATTCCCATTTCCTAATCAACTTTCCATCACATATAATTTTGATATCTCTAACATTCATCGGAGCCACATCGGCTGAGAAGTAAGGTGATCTGCCAAATAAAGCTATAACTTTTTTCGTCTCAAACAGAGGTACTAACAGTGTTGTGTCTTTTTTATCATAGATTAGGTCAACCTGATTTTTTTCTATATTCAAATGCATGGATACCGGTATCCATTTACCTTTCTCTATGTTTGTATTAATAGCAAACATACCTTCGTTAAAAAGCAGGGCTGGAAAATTCTTGTTATTGTCCCCTGCAGCAAAAACAAAATGGATGTGTTGGTTCTTTCCTATCAATAAATGAAAAATAGAACCATAGTCCGGTTCATTAGGACGGACGAACATTTGGAATGAAAGTGTAAAATCATTTTTTACAGGGAAGAAAGCCCCATCATCCAAAGATAAAGAGGTCCGCTCATTTCCCGGAGCAGCATACGACTTAAAATATAACCCATAGTGGTACTTTCCCCCCCACGCCAGTGCCTTTACGCTAAAAAATAGAAGGAATAATATTATTGGTATACGCAATACATATTTCATAGTTTCTTGTTCAAGGAATATGCAAAGGTATTAAAAAAACTATAATAACTAACAAAATAACATCATATGATTATCGTATTATTTCATCAAAGAAAAAAGCTTTCAATATAAATCTTGCCGTTGAAATATAGACGTACACACTGGCAGTAGGAACTTCCAGCCTCAACAGCAACTCATTTATAATCAATACTTATTTCACGGCTTTTATTAGCAGATAAATGAATTTTATGATTATAAGTACGACCAACCCTTAATTTAATTTCCCGTTCTTTTGCAGCGTGCAAAACACACGTCACTAGATTTTTAGATAAATCCCAGGATAGCTTCTCAATAGTTACACCGCACCGTGCCTTTATTCCACTGATACTACCATGTTCAAGACCATCTACCAAAGCCGGCAATAATTCAATGCCATCTTCAGTCGAGTTAACCAACATCTCTATCAGAATACCGGGCATAGCGTGGCAAACATCCGCACAGAAAGTTCCGTGGTTAGGATAGTGTGAAGTAAACAGACTATTATAATAAAAATCTCTCTGGGTAAGTGTCATCATTTTCTTCTTCAAAGAAGAGGCATCATGCAGTCCGGCGGCAATCAAAGCTGCATGAAGATAACCATGTCCGGCATCCTCATAGGTATGTTGATCTCTCATTTGCAATGCTTTATGAGCAGCATCATACAGTTCCGGAGTCTTGTCTTCTGAAAATTCCCGGTAGGGCCATACCATCATCAGATGGCTGGAATGCCTGTGTCCATAGCTTTCGTCCAGTTCCGGCCAACCCCACTCTTTTATGGCACCATCTTTATTTATCCGGTAGGGTGGCAATGCATCCAACAGCCGTTTCCAACGCGCTTTGCCTTCATGCACACCTTGTTCCTTACCTAATAAATCACAAACCTTCACCAAAGTGGACAATATAAAACGAGCTCCCGAAAGATCGAAAGCGGAATTATTCAATAAAGACACACGCAGGTTCGACGGCTGGTTTTCCGGTGAAACAGAGCCTGCAAGAATATAATGCCCCTCATCATCCTTGTATTTCAGGAAGTCTTCATAGAAATCACCCATACACTTCAATAGAGAATACAGACGATTTAGAAGGAATTCCTTATCTTCCGTAATCAGGTAATGTTCCCAGAAAGGGTACAGCAACCAGGCTTCTTCACCCGTAGCATAATGATAGGGATAGAAATCATTAATGGAGGCCATTAAGCCAGAAGAGAGTCCGGGAGTATTTCCGCAAGCCAGCATCCCCCGGCATCCTAACAACTTGGAGGCATTTATCTCAAAATCTCTTTTCCAAACTTCATTTAAATGAAAATAACCTTCCATGGCTTCGGGCATGGCACCTGTATTTCCTCCACTCACCTGTAAGTTCAGGTTTGCATCCAGATGATAGTAACCGCCCCAGCCGGCATTGCAATCACCGGTCCAGATACCCAGTAGATCAGGAGGAGTCAACTCACTACTGGAAGACAGGAAATGATACCTTCCCGCATCGAAAATCCGTTCCCACAATGCCAAAACAGGTTGATCGCTTTGCTTCTGTTTTTCCAATAACTCTTCATTAGACAGTAACCGGTCGGCAGCACTGGCACCTAAGTCTATCTTTACTCGATTATAAATAGCGGTATGTATCGCTTTATGCGCTTTTAATAAAGCCTCATAACCGGAATTCAATTTATCCAGTTCTTTTTTCAAAAGCCCTTTATCCCATTCTACCGAGCAATCCGTAGGGTACTTTTTCGTTTTAACCAATAAAAGCACTTCCTGGGCAGCCCTAATATACAAAGTATCGTTTCGCAAGAAGGAAGAACCTCCTGTCAATTTAACCCGGACAACTCCTTCATAGCCTGCGGTATTCATCGGGGCTGCATAATTCACGCGAATATTCAAATAATCGTCTGTATTCTGATAAGCAATCTTCATTCCTTTCGGAAAATTGACCTCTTCAGGCATTTGCAAACTGATAGCACAGTTCAGTTTACCGGAAGAAGGTGCCTGAAGTGCAAATACAGCGGTATTGGCGTCTCTGGATACAAATGAGCGACGTTCCCATTTTCCACGATCATCATCCCAGCGAACGGTTATCTCCCCGGTTTCATAGTTACAGATACGGCGGTAATCCTTTATTTCACCGCTTTCCTTTATATCAATCTTAAGCAGAAATCCCGGATGCCTTCCGCCCTCACCCCCATCTTGCCAATGGGAAGTACGCACAGCCAGGTCATTCGCCTTCTTAAATTGTCCTGTTGCACAATATTTCTTTATCAGATCGAGCGTGTCCCGGGGAA
>Ga0183101_1001103_pt2 | contig 10683 bp, 11 predicted proteins | sample Biomet3_FD_127790 | JGI IMG/M metagenome (GOLD analysis project Ga0183101, IMG submission 127790) | Microbial communities from bioreactor (seeded with sewage sludge) at LBNL, California, USA - Biofuel metagenome 3 | ecosystem: Engineered > Bioreactor > Anaerobic > Unclassified ... | reverse complement strand
TCCCTGCGACGCGGCAGGCACGTAAACGCACACAAAACACCAGCCCAAAGCGGTAAAAATATCTTTTGTACCCGGCAGGCTTGAAAAGTGTTTGAATTTTTACCTGAACGGATACAAAATGCCCATCAGAAGGAAAAATAAAGTAGGTATATAAACCGCCGCTTTATATTTAAACGAAAGCAATACTATCAGCGCGGCCGCCGCTACCACCACATAATAACGTTTGCCCGTATAAGGCGAACCTTCGCTTTTGCCCTTGTTTATCAGCGTCAGGCAGAAGACGAACAGAAAGCTTATTGCGTATAAAACCAAATCGTTCCTTGCGCCCTGAAGTTTCATTCCGACGTAAGTCAAAGCCGCGGCCGCAAATGCGGTGTAAAGCGAGCTTTGTATTATAAAATTCCATAAAGCGCCAAGAATCATAAGCGGGGATTTTTCCGCTTTCCTCAGGTTTTTTACTCTTGCAGAAACATTGTCAATAATCCAGCCCGGGGTTGACGCGCCAGCAGTTATAAAAACTTTTTTAGGTCCGATAACATCTTCTTTTTTTATTTCTTCCGCGCTTTCAACGTGAATAACTCTTTTGCACAGTTCTCCGCATATTTTTGCAAGACGCGCGGTGTTTGCGCTTTGCTTTCCGCCGACGACTATAACCAAATCCGCATTTTTTGCCAGTTCCGTTGTTTCTTTTTGTCTTTGCTTTGTCGGCTGGCAGATTGTGTTTGAAATCTGGCAGATTTTTGATTTATTTTTTATGACTTCTGCCACCGCGTAAAAAATTGATTCTTCCTGCGTGGTTTGCGAAACTATATTTACTTTTTCAAACGGAGGCAAGGCTTCGGCTTCTTTTACGTTTGCAACGACATGTCCTTTGCTTTTTGCATATCCCAGAAGACCGACGACTTCGGCATGGCCTGCATCGCCGACTATCACGGTATCATAATCTTCCTGCGCGTATTTTGCAATTACTGTATGAACTTTTTTGACCAGCGGACAGGTGGCATCTATTACCTTCATACCCTGCGCTTCAACTTCGCGCTGGAAATCTGGCGTAATGCCGTGCGCGCGTATGACAAGCACGCCGTTTTTTTCTTTTGCCTCATCAAGAGAATTGATAGAAACTATGCCTTTTACGGCAAGGTTGTCCGTTACCTGCTTATTGTGTATAAGAGGACCTATGGTGTAAACGGGATTTTTACCCGCGGCTTCAAGTTCAAGAACGCAGTCAATTGCTTTTTTTACGCCGGGACAAAAACCTGCCCCGGGGGCAACTGTTACGCCTTGGTCTTTATCTGTCATATATATATTTTACTAAATAAGGGGGATAATTACGGCTAAAGCGGCATTTTGCCTTTTGCCTGCGCTTTGCCGCAGATAATTTGCGCCGCGACGTATTGATAAGGGTCGCTTTGCGTGCCTGCCATAATATATCTGTCAAGATTGGTGATACCGAGATTGACAAACGGGCTGCCGAAGCTTATAAGTGCAGATTTGCGCGCGCTTACCACCGCTTTTTGAACGGTTTCTTTCTGCTTTGGGGTAAAGTTTATCTGCCCGCTGAATGCCGCATAATTTGCAAAAGTCGCCACCAAAAGATTTTCCACCGCGCCGTAGCTGTAAGGCAAAACGGTAACTCCGTTTTCTTTTAGTTGTTTGAGGAAAGTCTTTGCTTTGTATTCCGTAAACGGGTAAATTTCGGGTTCCATATAATAAACCGTGCTTCCCGCTTTAAAAATTGTATCTGCGTTGCCTTGCGAAACTATTCCGCTTTCCGCCGCCGACAGAGAAAGGGTTTCTTCCGCCCACGGGTCTTTGCACGGGATATTATTTATTGAATTCAGCTTGGCAAGCAGCATTTCCTGCGCGCTTAAGGCTTCAACCGCGCGGCCGACAAGGGTTTTGTCTTCCGATACTGCTTTCTTGAGACTTTCCATAAGCTCAAAAGGATTATCTGGGCAGAGCAAAATATCAGCGCCCGCTCTGAAAGCATCAAGCGGATTAAGCCCGCCCGTAGCTTTCATTATCAGAGCATCGGTTATTATAAGCCCTTTATAATGAAGAGTATTCCTGAGGTATCCTTTTATGAATTTTTTTGAAAACGAAACAGGCGCGCTGTCGTCAACGGGGTCTATTTTAAGATGCGCAACCATTATTGAATCGGCTTTTGTAAGCAGTTCCCTGTAAGGTACAAGTTCGCGGCTTTCAAGCTGCTCCATGGTTTTATTGATGAACGGAAGCGTAAGGTGCGAATCGCACTGAGTGCTTCCGTGTCCCGGGAAATGTTTCAAGGTATTAAGGCAGCCGCCGTCTTCAAGGCCTATCATAAAAGCGCGCGCCATTTTTGAAACTTCATGCGGCCGCGCGCCGAAAGAACGCGTATTTACTATCGGGTTCTGCGGCGTATCGGCAAGGTCTACCACGGGCGCAAATACCCAGTTGACGCCCAAGCTTCTTGCCTGACAGGCGGTAATATAGCCTTTTTTGTAAGCAAAATCTTCATTACCCGTTGCACCTATTGAAATGTTTGAAGGGAGAAGCGGCGCGTCTTTATGCCAGCGTCCCAAGCCGTATTCGTAATCCGCGCTTATCAAAAGTTTATGCGGGGCATTTTTTTGCAGGAGAGCGGTAAGTTCGGATACGTCCTTTTTTGTGCCGAAATATATGCAAAACCCGCCGACTCCCGCTTTTGCAAGTTCAACCGCCTGCTTTATATCGCTTTTCCCGAACCAGAAGCCCGGGTGTATTATACGGTTTGTGTTCATGGCAATGTTATGTTCCCCAAAATAGTTTTATATTTTGCTCCCGTTGCGGCGGGGCAGCTGCAAGGCTTTTTATTTATCGTACACCAGGCAAAATATGCAAATGCGGCGGCTTCTTTTGCCATAGGGTCCGTGCCCGTCTGAGAGAAACTTTCAACTTTTACGCCTTTTAACATATCGCCCAGATATTTCATCAGCGTTTTGTTATATACTCCGCCTCCCGAAACAAGCAATTTGGCGGCCTTATACTTATTTAATATAAATTTTTGTATGCTCAAAGCAATAACCAAAGCCGTAAGATACGTTATTGTCGCGATATCCTGCTCTTTTAACTGCGGGAAATATTTTTTTATAAAGCCTTGCGCAAATGTGCTTCTTTCAAGCGATTTCGGCGGTTTTCCGCCTATAAAAAGTTTTGCAAGTTTTTCGGCTTTTTTAACGTCTGGCGGATATTTTGCCGCGCATGCGCCGTCTTTATCGTAATTTTTGCGGCCTTTGCTTAAAAGAAAAATTGCGCTGTCAATCATTGCGTTGCCCGGCCCGATATCAAAGCCGAAAGTTTTTACGTTTTTGCCGGTTAACGCCACGTTTGCAATTCCGCCGATATTCAAAAGCATTGTCGGGCGTTGCTCCGCAAACAAAAAATTGTCAAAAGCTGGAATCAAAGGCGCGCCGCTGCCGCCTGCGGCCATATCTGCGGGGCGGAAATTGCTTACCACCCTTATACCCGTCTGCTGAGCAAGAAATGCGCTTTCGCCTATTTGTAAAGTATTGGGTATTTTTGCCTCCGGATTATGGAAAACGGTTTGCCCGTGCGAGCCTATTACGCAAATATTGCGCGGATTTATTTTGAATTCTTTAAAAAACAATTTCGTTTTCTGAGCGTAAATTCTGCCGAGTTCAAAATTAAGTTCGGAAAGCTGCGGGGTTTTCATAGTTACTGCGCTTAAAATTTTGTTTTGCAGGGATTTGGGATAAGGATAATTTTTGAAATTTATTACTTTTTTTGCAGACACGTCAAACAGGCACACTGTCAAACCGTCGGCGGAAGTGCCGCTCATCAAGCCCAAAGCAAGAACGTTTTTATTTGTCATCAATAATTTTGCTCAGATATCCTTTGTGTTTTTTAAGCAAAGCCAAAGCCTGCGTTTTGCTTACAGAAAGTTTTGCCATTACCACCGAGGCTTTAACATTGTAATCGGTTTCAAGAGCAAGAGCTTTTGCTTTTTCTTCGCTTATGCCCGAGGCAAGCCCTATCAGTCTTATTGCGCGCGCTTTAAGTTTGTTGTTGGTGGCTTTGACGTCAACCATATAATTTTTGTAAACCTTGCCGCAGCGCACCATTGCCAGGGTGGTTATCATATTTAAAGCTATTTTGGTTGCCGTTCCTGCTTTAAGCCTTGTAGAGCCGGAAATAACTTCCGCGCCCGTGGGCAGATAAATAAAAACGTTTACGTTTTTTGTATCCGCATTCCGATTGCAGGCCACAAGAATTGTTCTGTGCCCCGCTTTTTTTGCGGCTTCAAGCGCGCCCTGAACATAAGGCGTATTGCCGCTTGCGGCTATGCCTATAAGGATATCGCCTTTTTTTGCTTCTGAAAGGAAATCTTTTGCACCGAGCTCTCTGCTGTCTTCGGCGCCTTCAACGGCTTTAAAAATTGCGCTTTTGCCGCCTGCAATAAGCGGGTTAAACAAATCAAACGGCACGCTGAAAGTGGGGGGACATTCAACGGCTTCCAAAACTCCAAGCCTTCCGCTTGTTCCCGCCCCTGCAAAAAATATTTTACTGCCCCTTTTATAGGCCGCTTCAACTTCTTTTACGGCTTTGGCTATTGCGGGCGCCGCTTTGTTTACGCATGTTGCCGCAGTTATGCTTTCTTTGTACATCACTTCAACCATTTTGTTTAAAGGCAGAGTATCAAGGTTTGAAGTATTTTTATTTATCTGCTCTGTGGGGCTTAATTTATTTTTTGTCATATATTTGCCTTAAAGTATATCAGAGTTCCCCGCTGGTATTACGTTGACTGCCGTAGGCTGCGAAGAATGAACAGGCGCCTGCGGAGCGGGCGTCGGAGCGGGCGACGGCTGAACTTCCTGCGTCGGCTGGCTCATAACGTCGTTTTCTTCACTGTCGGCATTATCCATATTGTCAATGGTTATAGGTTGTTCTTCCGATACGGGTTCTTCGGCTTCTGCGGGCGCGTCGGGCCTTACTGCTGGCAGGGCGGGCGTATAAAGCCACTGTATAACGCTGTAAGTAAGATATCTGTCCAGCATTTCAGTGCCGCTTTTATCGTAAGTCGTCAAAAAAGTTACCTTGCCTTCTCCCGAAGAAAGCAAAGCCGCGTTCCTTATGAAACTTGCTTCAAGAAATTCTCTTTTATCTTCAACAGACACAGCTATAAGAACGGGATTTTTATAAAATTTTAATCCGCTCATCGTTATAACGTCTTTTGATTTCAATGACGGGCTGAGCAAAACCGCGCCTGCCGCATTCGCGTTAAGAGCAAGAGCCTTTGCCGCCACGTTTGCGCCCAGGCCTGCGCCTACAAAATAAATATTTCCCGCAGGGACGCCTTTATCGTTCAAATAACTTACTGCGCTGTTAACGTCGCGCACCATAAGATTGAATTCGTTATCGGTTCCGTACTTCTTAAAATTTTTTTGGTTTCCCAGGTTTGTGCTTTGTCCGTGTCCGCGCAGGTCAAGAGATACCACGCCGAACCCGCTTGCGGCGGCTTTTTGCGCAAAGCGCGCAAAGTCGTGTCTGCTTCCTTCGGCATCGTGGAGCAAAATTACGGCTTTGCCGTTCCCGGAAGCATAATAAGTTGCGGCAAGCTGCCAATGGTCAGCTGTTGTAAGCCTGATTGTCTGCTGGGCAAAAACCGCGGGTGCCGCAAGTATCAGCGCAAGCGAAACGAACAAAACTTTTGCCTTCATTTTAAAACTTCCTCCGGTTTAAACCAAAGGTTAATTTCCCTTTGTGCGTCTTCTTTTGAGCCCGAAGCGTGCACGCAGTTTTGCATTACGCCGTTTTTAACTGCTCCGAATGCTCCCCTTATCGTTGAAGGTTCTGCTTTTGAAGGGTCCGTTGCGCCGATTGCGGTGCGTATCTTTTCTATTGCGTCTTCCCCTTCGTAAACAAAAGCGTAAATGCGGTGGTCTGTTATGCCGTTAAAATTGCCGCGCATAAAAGAAACTACGTTATCCAAAAACGGTTTGCCCGCCAGATTTAAATAGTGCTCTCTGGCAAGAGAATCTGTAACTTCGGTTACTTTTGCGGCTTTCATATCAAGGCCGAGCCTTTCAATGCGGTCTATGATGATGCCCGTAAGTCTTTTGCTTATGGCATCGGGTTTAATAAGTATTAAAGTTCTTTCTTTCATAATTATCATTATAACAAAAGGAAAGGGTCTAAAATCCTAATTTGCTCATATACAAAACTATTTAGCGGAATTTATTGCATTACAAAGTTTTGTCTGGATTGGCGTTGCATTTGAACCGGGTGTGCAGGTTAAGTTCTGCCCTGGTAAAAAAAGAGAAAAATAATATGTTGACCAATCACCGTTGCGGATTGCATAAATTATGAACGGCGCACCCGAGTTAATTGCGTATGAAAAATTTTTTGTTATTACATAATTCTTATTTGATGTCAAAGTCCCGGGTAAAGTAACATCTAAAGCGTCAACATTGTAATTTGTATAGTCTCCGCTTGCAAGGGCATTCCTTTGCTGCGCCATTGCCAAAGTTTTAATGTTGCTGAGGGCTTCGCTCATACGCGTCTTTTCAACGGCTGTTTCGTATTGCGGCAGCGCTATCGCGGCAAGTATGCCTATTATCAGTACCACTATAAGCAATTCTATAAGGGTGAAACCTTTTTTGTAAATATTTAGAATCATTTTATTTGCCGGTTTTAATTTAAAAAATCCCTAAACGACAAAAATATTATAACAGATTAAGCCGCGCCGTATTGTCGTTTAAAATGAAAGTCGTCTTATATTGGATAAATCTTTATAAATGCTATAATTTACGATACGTGAGGTGCTTTATGACAGACAGAAAAATAAAGTTTGGCGTAATCGGTGCCGGCAAAATAGGCACATTTCATGTAAGAACGCTGTCAAAAATGAAAGACGTGGACCTTATCGGCGTTTGCGATAAAGACCCTATGCGCGCGCAGAATTTGGCTTGGGAATATAATTCCACCGCATATACCAGATACGAAGATTTGCTGCCTCAGGTTGAAGCGGTGATAGTCGCCGCGCCGACCGAACTTCACCACAAAATAGGTATGTACTGCCTTGATCACGGCGTTAACACACTTATGGAAAAGCCTATTGCCGCCACTATGGACCAGGCAAGAGATTTGATTGCAAAAGCCAAAGAAAAAGGCGTAATTTTGCAAATCGGACACGTAGAAAGATTTAACCCCGCCGTCATAGAAGCCATGAAGTATATTAAAGACCCCAAATTTATAGCAATAAAACGCCTTGGCCCTTACGACCCCAGAATGGCAAACGTCGGTGTCGTTTTGGATTTGATGATTCACGATATTGATTTGCTTTTGACTATGCTTAAAAGCGAAGTTGTCAGCATAGACGCGGTGGGCTTAAGCGCGTTTTCAAACCACGAAGATATGGCAAACGTACGATTTAAATTTGCCAACGGATGTATCGCGGACGTAACGGCAAGCCGCGCAAGCTTTGAGCGCGCAAGATATATGAACCTTTACCAAAGCAACGCGTATATTTCGGTAGACTTTATGAACGCAAGAGTAAAGATTTATAAAAAGAAAAATCCAGTAATAAAATCATTAAACGATATAGACGTAATTTACCCCGCCTTTGATAAGCAGATGCCCATAACTTCCGAACTTCTCCATTTTGTTGATTGCATTAAAAACGATAAAAGCCCCGCCCCCAGCGGCGAAAAGGGCAGCAAGGCTTTGCAGATAGCTTTACAAATTATAGACCAGATTAAACGTTATGACGTTCCGCAGGGCTCTGAAGAAGAAAAGCGCGGCGCGGCAAAGATAGTTTCGGATATTCGTACCGCAACAAAAATAGCCGTGGAAGAAACTCTGGGAAATTTAAGGGGAGAGAGCGGTAAATAATTATGCCACAGATAATACCACCTTCAAACAATATTTTGGTAGTTGCGGGGGACGTGTCGGGCGATGTCCACGCTGCAAACCTTATTAAGCAGCTAAAGGCTGTCAAACCTGATGTCTGCGTAACCTGCATAGGCGGCCAGCGTATGCGCGCGGCAGGGGATAAATTCCTTTGCGACATAGTTTCAAAAAGCACAAGCGGCTTTATAGAACCTTTTAAGAAAATACCCCTTTGGATACGCCTTATGGGTATGATAAAAACTTTTATTGACGAAAAACACCCCGCCTGTGTTATCACCGTTGATTTTTACGGTTTTAACCATCAGGTTTTGGGCATAGCAAAACACAGAAATATTCCCGCTTATTATTATGTTTGCCCGCAGGTTTGGGCAACAAGAAAGTACAGAGCAAAAACTATAGTAAGACTTGCCAAAAAAATGTTTGTAATTTATCCTTTTGAGGCAAAAATTTATACCGATTTGGGCGGCGACGCCGTGTTCTTGGGCAATCCTCTTCTGGATACTTTGCCCGACGCCAAAGAAAAAGTTTACGAGGGCGGCCGCATGAAAGAATGGAAGATAGGTTTCCTTCCCGGCAGCAGACCCGGTGAAATAGCAAGGCATATGCCGCTCTTCGGCAAGACTTTTAAAGAAATAAGACGCTCTTTCCCGAATGCAAAAGCATATCTTTTTGCCGTGCCTGAGTTTTCTGACGACGAACTGAAAAGCTATCTGGGCGACCAAAAAGATAATTTTAATATTGTAAGGGAAACAGATTACGCTTTCCGCAGCGAAATGGATTTTGCCGTAACCTGTTCCGGCACCGCAACGCTTGAAAACGCATTGCTTGGACTGCCGATGGTTGTGGTTTATAAAACTTCCTGGGCGACATATCATATTGCCAAAGCGATTATAAAAGTTTCTTATATTTCTCTTGTCAATCTTTTGGGCCGCAGAGAAGTTGTAAAAGAATTTATTCAGCAGGACGCAAACGAAACCGCGATAGCAAAAGAAGTTTGTTCAATTCTGGGCAACGAAAAGAAATATAATTCAATGAGGCAGGATATGCTTAAATTGCGTAAAGACCTCGGAGAAAAAGGCGTTGCTATGCGCGCGGCCAAGATTATAACGGACGAAGTTTTCCACGAATAAGGCGGTTATATGGCGGAAGAAGAAAAATATCTTAAGGAAATTTTGGCAGGTTTTAAAGCTTACAATCCCACTCAGGACACTGCCCTGATAGAGAAGGCTTATTTCTTTGCCAAAAAAGCCCACGAAGGTCAAAAAAGACTGACGGGCGAACCGTTTTTTTATCATTGCTGCGAAGTGGCAAAAATTCTTCTTGGCCAAAAACTTGACGTTGAAACAATATCCGCGGCTCTTCTTCACGATACCGTTGAAGATACTTCCGTTACGGTTGCGGACATAGAAAAAAACTTTAACCACGAAATAGCAACTATGGTTGAAGGTCTGACTAAAATAGACAGCCTTGAAAGCCTTTCAACGGACGAAGAAACCGTGGGCAACTGGCGCAAGATGCTTATTGCGGTTTCGCACGATATCCGCATTATCCTTATCAAACTTGCCGACCGTATGCACAATATGCAAACCCTTGACGCTCTTCCGCCCAAAAGAAGACAAGAAAAAGCCCTTGAAACCCTTAACCTTTATGCCCCGCTTGCGCAGCGTCTGGGTATGTTCAGCCTTAAAAACGAACTTGAAGACCTTTCTTTTAAATATCTCTATCCCGAAGATTATAAAGCCCTTGTTGAGGGCGTTGCCAAAAAAGCAGAAAATTTAGATAAAAAACTTTCGGGTTTCAAAACGGCTTTGGACACGGTTTTGACAAAAGAAGAAATACCGCACAGACTGCTTTCCAGAGTCAAAAATTATTATTCAATTTACAGAAAAATGAAGAAGCACGACGCCACTTTTGAGCAGATACAGGATTTGCTGGGCGTGCGCATTATCACGGATACTGTTTTGAACTGCTACCGCGCATTGGGCGCTTTGCACGCCAGCTTTAAACCAGTGGCGGGAACTTTTACTGATTATATTGCAATGCCCAAAATGAATATGTACCAAAGTATTCATACGACAGTGTTTTTTGAGGGAGATTTGATTGAAGTTCAAATAAGAACCGAAGATATGCACCGCACCTGCGAGTTCGGCATCGCCGCGCACTGGAGATATAAACTTGGAGGTAAGGCTGACCCTCATCTTGACGAAAAATTAAACTGGATACGCCAGTGGATAGAGTGGCAGCGCGATTTGACCGCGCCCAGAGAATTTTTGGAAAGTTTCCAGACGGATATAAATCTTAACCAGATTTTTGTTTTTACGCCTAAAGGCGAAGTGAAAGTTTTGCCCGAGCGCGCAACCCCGCTTGATTTTGCGTATCTTGTGCACACGGAAATCGGCGATCATTACAGCGGCGCAATGGTAAACGGCAAAATGGTAAAAATGAACAGCGAGCTTAAAAGCGGTGATATCTGCGAAATTTTAACCCGCAAAAATGCAGAACCCAAAGCTCAATGGCTTGAAGCGGCCAAAACCGCGCGTTCACGCTCAAAAATAAAAACGTTTTTGAGAAGCAGAGGTATAGAATTGTGATTTGCGCAAATTGTAAAGCCGTTATTTCCGAAGATTTTGAATTCTGCCCCAAGTGCGGTGCGCGCCGCGCTGCAAATGCGGAAACAAAATGCTGGAAGTGCGGAAAAACCATAAACACCGCGGACTCTTTTTGCCGTTACTGCGGCATAGGCCAGGGGAAACACGTTCCGTTTTGCTACACGCATTTCGGCGTTTGGCTTTT
>Ga0183101_1000051_pt20 | contig 10684 bp, 7 predicted proteins | sample Biomet3_FD_127790 | JGI IMG/M metagenome (GOLD analysis project Ga0183101, IMG submission 127790) | Microbial communities from bioreactor (seeded with sewage sludge) at LBNL, California, USA - Biofuel metagenome 3 | ecosystem: Engineered > Bioreactor > Anaerobic > Unclassified ... | reverse complement strand
AACCATGCCTTCCCGTTGGCTGTCTGCCAGGCACATAAGCCCTGCCTTATATGGAAAAAGGGCGCGGCAGCCCGTATGCCTGGCTGCCGCGCCCGTTGGCGATAGTGTTACATCACGTCGTGTTCGGTGCGGGCGATAAGGTCGTTCTGCAGGTCGGGCGACAGGTCCACGAAGTAGGCGCTGTAGCCAGCGATGCGCACGATGAGGTTGCGGTACTTCTGGGGATCCTTCTGGGCGGCCAGCAGGGTTTCCTTGTTCACCACGTTGAACTGCACATGCCACAGCTTGAGGTCGCAGAAGGTGCGGATGAAGGACACCAGCTTTTCAGTGCCTTGTTCGCCTTCCACGCACTTGGGCGTGAACTTGATGTTCAGCATGCGGGCCGCGCGGTCGCGCATGCCCATGTTCTTGGTGTTGTAGTTGGAGAGCAGCACCGCCGTGGGGCCGTTGACGTCCGCGCCGTGCGAGGCCGAAGAGCCGTCGGAAAGCGGGAAGCCGTCGGTGCGGCCGTTGGGCGTTGCGGAAACCACCTTGCCAAAGGGCACATGCGAGGTAAAGGGCACATAGCGCACGTCGTTGTGCATGCCCAGATCCTTCATGGAGTATTTGCCGCCGTATTCCACAGAGATTTTGTCGATCTCGCGGCCGATGGAGTCGGCATACTCGTCGTTGTTGCCGTAGCAGGGGGCGGAGCGCAGCAGGGCGCGCACATCGTCATAGCCTTCAAAGTTGGCGTCGATGGCTTCGATGAGCTTGTCCATGCTGAGCTTCTTTTCTTCAAAGACCAGCTTTTTCACGGCGGCCAGCGAGTCAACCACGGTGCCAAGGCCCATGTATTCAAAGTAGCCCAGGTTGATGCCTTCGGGAATCTGTTCCTGGTGCAGGTCGATGCAGTGCTTCATGCACAGGTCGTGCATGGCGGAGCCCATGGGCTGGGCAAAGTGCTCGGCGCGCAGCTTGTTGATGATATACTGCTGGGTAAAGGCCGTTTTGAGGAACAGCAGGTGCTGTTGCACATAGGCGTTCCAGAATTCGTCCCAGGTCTTGAACTTGCGGGGGTCGCCGGTTTCCACGCCCAGCTTGGCGTCGCCGTATTTCTTCATGCGGCCGTTGCGCAGCACCATTTCCACAGCGGCGGCAAAATTGATGTACGCGCCGCCGGAGGTGTAGGTGTCGCGGTTGGGCATGCGGGCTTCGGTGCAGCCGGAAACCGCGTAGTCCAGGGCTTCTTCAAAGGTCGCGCCCTTGGAAACATACAGGGGCACGATTTCCTCGTCATTGATGAGCTTGGGGAAGCCGGAGCCGTACTTGATGGTTTCGGCCACGTCCCACAAATACCGTTCGGGCGCGCGGGAGTGGATGCGGGCCGCCAGGTCGGGGTAGTGCAGCGGGAATTCGCGCTTGGATTTGAGGATAAGGTAGGTCAGCGCGTTGCTGGCGTCGCGGCCGTCGGTGGTCTGGCCGCCCACGGTCACAGCTTCCCAGTGGGCATAGCCTTCGTTGAAAGCGCCGCCGGTGGGGGAGATGTACATGTCGATAAATTCGGCCATGCCCACCCACATGCATTCCAGCAGTTCCGTGGCCTGGGCGTCGGTGATCTTTCCTTCCGCGCGGTCTTTGGCGTAGAAGGGGAGGAAGTACTGGTCCATGCGGCCGTTGGAAATGGTGGTGCCGGTCTTCTGCTCGATGCGCGAGAACATCTGGGTGAACCACTGGCTCTGGCAGGCTTCCCAGAAGTCGCGGGCGGGTTCGCCAGGCACATGCTCGGCGTTGTCGGCCATGCGCAGCAGCTCGGCCTTGCGGGCGGGGTTGGTTTCCTTTTCCGCCATTTCGCGGGCCAGCACGGCGTGGCGTTTGGCCCACAGCACAATGGCGTCGCACACGATGATAACGGCTTCAAGGAAGGGGCGCTTTTCGCGGTCGTCCTTGGCGCTCAGCGGGTCGAGAGCGGCGATCTTGTCCTGGGCTTCTTTTTTGATGCCGTTAAAGCCGCGCTTCAGAATTTTTTCGTAATCGTGCACCCACTGGATGGACGAGCGGAACGAGGAGGTCTCGTTGACGATAAAGCGCGAGATGAGGCCCTGGGGATCATCATAGGTCAGCTTGTGTATTTCGGGGGGCAGAGCGGCGTTGAGCGCTTCATGGTAGGTCTTGCCTTTCCAGAAGGGCGCGATTTCTTCAACAACGCGCTTGGCGTCTTCAGGCGTGATCGTGGCGGGCGAGGTTTTGCGGGTGGGCAGATCGCGCACGGCGATGTCCAAAAAGTCGCCGTCCAGTTCGGGGTAAAGGATGCCATAGCGGCCGTCGCAGCCAGCGCGGCCCAGCAGCAGCTGGTCGTCCTGCACATACACGGTCATGTTCTTGGCAATGTGCATAAGAGCCTTGGCCCAGCGCAGCACCAGGGGCTGACCCTCGGTTTCCTGCATGGACTGGGTGAAGTACAATGCACGTTCAATGTCGATGCGCGGCTTTTGCCCTTCAAAGCGTTCAAGCAGCTTGAAAACGCGGGTGTGCGTTTTGCGGAACTTGTCTTCCTTGCCTTCGATCTTGTCATACAAACGCTGTTCTTGAGGGGACCGGCAATCACATGTGGTCGTGCTCATCGCTCTACTCCTGAAAATAAAATATGTGGCGCGCCGTGGCGTTAGGGCCTTTGCGCGGAGAATGCCGGAAAGATGTGGCAATCCTCGTTTGTCCCCCTACTGCATGGGACATGCCATTTTTGTAATAATTTAAAATATATGATTTTTTTAACAGCTTTGCCGAAACGGCCAGTTCCGGGCCACGGCAACGCGCTTGAATGTTGCATAATTGCATCAGTTAGTACCGGTTTTTGATAATACCGTGCCTGCATGCGACGCAAATTTGCAACATGAGCCCTGTTTGCAAATTTTCTGGCTGTCTCAAAATTGCGAAAGGCTTGTATGAAATTAATTTCACAAAGCCTCTGAAGCGCCTGTCGCAAGTCACTCTCAGTAGGTGCAAATATAAGACGCAAATTTTTTTTGATGTGTAACAAAGCAAATAGATATATTATTATCATGCTGAAAAATAAGGAACTTTTTTATATTACGTCGCGTTTGGTCTTGCTTTATACTGGCACGCATCGTGCAAAACAAAAAAATCACAAAGGGGAGACCGCCGGAGCGGCCCGTCCCCGCTAACGTTCCCTAACACCTACAGATGAGAGAGGAGACACATGCGCAAACTCTTTTTTGCAACCGCAGTTGCAGCCGCAGCCTGCCTTGGCTTGGGCCTTTTTTCGCAAAACGCGCGTGCCGAAAAACCCTTGACCTTGAGGCTTGGGCACCCCATGGCTCCCGGCAACAACGTGACCGTGGGTTATGAAAAATTCAAAGAGCTTGTTGAGAAGAAGAGCAACAAAAAGATCCGCATCCAGATTTTCGGCAACTGTCAGTTGGGCAGTGACCGCGTGACGACCGAGGCTGCCCAGGCCGGCACGCTCGACATGTCCTCCAGCTCCTCTCCCAACCTCACCAGCTTTTCCAAGGCCTATATGGCCATCGACCTGCCGTATGTGACCGACCCCAAGAATCAGGAAAAACTTTATAAGGCGCTGGACGACGGCGAACTCGGCAAGGCGCTGGACAAGGTTGCCGCCGACATCGGCCTCAAAACCATCATGTTCAGCGAATATGGCTACCGCAACTTTGTTTCCGCCAAAAAGCCGCTGAACGGCGTGGAAGACCTCATGAACCTCAAGGTGCGCACCACCGATTCTCCCGTTGAGGTCGCCGTGGCCACCGAACTGGGCATGAACCCCGCGCCCGTGGCCTGGGGCGAAACCTACACCGCCCTGCAGCAGGGCACCGTTGATGCGGAAGGCAACACCTTCTCCCTGCTCAACGACGCCAAGCACACCGAAGTGCTCAAGTACGCCATGGACTCGCAGCACAACTATTCCATGCACATTCTGCTGATGAACAAGAAAAAGTGGGACAGCCTCACCCCCGAACAGCAGAAGATCATCGCTGAAGCGGCGCACGAGGCCCTGGTGTGGCAGCGCGCCGAAACGGTGCGGCTTGAACAGAAGGCCTGGGAAGCGTTCAAAGCCAAGGGCATCGTCATCCACAAGCTGACTCCCGAACAGCGCGAAGAATTGAAGCAGAAGACCGCCCCCGTGCGCGCGAAGTTCGCCAAGGAAGTTCCCGCACAGCTGCTTGAGCTCATTGCCGCCACGCAGAAGTAATTGCACAGATGGGCTGGCCCGCGTTGGCGGGCCAGCCCTCGCCAAGGTTTAGCATTCACCGACGGGGAAACGCATGAACGCCACAGAAGCCAAAAAACATCCGCTGCGCTGGTTGGACCAAAACTTTGAAAACGTTTTCATGGTCACCGGCTTGCTCAGCATCATTCTTTTTATCACCTGGCAAGTCGTTTACCGCTATATCATCACCAAGTTCGTCGATCGGGCTGGCGCGGCCGTGTGGACCGAGGAACTTTCGCGGTATATCTTTATATGGATTTCCTACCTGGCAGTTTCTGTGGCCATCAGAAAGCGTTCGTCCATTCGCGTGGATATGCTTTATGACCATTTGCCGCCGCGTTGGCAGCAGATAAGCTGGATTGTCGTTGAAACCCTGTTTTTGTGCCTCACGGCAACCATCGCCTGGTTCGGCTGGGGGCAGATAGAGCGGCTGCTCACGTTTCCCCAGTACACAACGGCTCTCGGCATGCCCTATCTCGTGCCGTATTCCATTTTGCCGTTCGGCTTTGGCCTCATGTGTCTGCGCCTGTTGCAGTCACTCTACGCGCAGGCCAAAAAATGCGGGGCGCTCGACACGCTCATCGGCCTGGCAGCCACGGCGCTGATCATTTCACCCTGTTTTCTATGTGATTATATTGAGCCCCTCACGGCCCTGTTCGGCTATTTCGTGCTGCTCTGCGCCATAGGCGTGCCCATCGCCATTTCGTTGGGGCTTTCCACACTGGCCACCATCATCAGCGCCGATACGCTGCCCATTCAGTACATGTCGCAGGTGGCCTTTACCTCCATAGACAGCTTCCCCATCATGGCCATCCCGTTCTTTATCGCCGCTGGCGTGTTCATGGGCGCGGGCGGTCTTTCGCGCCGCCTGCTGAACCTGGCGGACGAGATCGTGGGCGGCCTTTACGGCGGCATGGGCCTGACGGCCATTGTCACCTGCATGTTCTTTGGAGCCATCAGCGGTTCCGGCCCGGCAACGGTGGCTGCCATTGGCGCGCTGACCATTCCCGCCATGGTGGAACGCGGCTACGACAAGTATTTTTCCGCAGCGCTGGTGGCGGCGGCCGGGTGCGTGGGCGTGATGATTCCGCCCAGCAATCCTTTTGTGGTCTACGGCGTTTCGGCGCAGGTTTCCATTGGCGATCTGTTCATGAGCGGCATTGTGCCGGGCATCATGACCGGCCTTGTGCTTATGGGCTATTGCTTCTTCTATTCCCGCAAGCACAACTGGCGCGGCGAGGACCGCGTGCGCAGCATGCACACCCTGGGCAAGGCCGCCTGGGAAGCCAAGTGGGCTTTGATGGTGCCTGTTATCGTGTTGGGCGGCATTTACGGCGGCGTGATGACGCCCACGGAAGCAGCGGCCATCGCCGCATTTTATGGCATGATCGTGGGCTTGTTTCTCTACCGTGAAATGGACGCCAAGGTGTTTTTCAATTCCTGTGTGGAATCGTGCGAAACATCGTCCATCATCATCGTGCTCATGGCCATGGCCACGCTGTTTGGCAACATCATGACCATTGAGGATGTTCCCGGCACCATTGCCCGCGCCATTCTGAGCTTCACGGAAAGCAAAATCGTCATTCTGCTGCTCATCAACGTGCTGCTGCTCATCGTGGGCACGTTTATGGAAGCGCTTGCCGCCATCGTGATTCTTACGCCCATACTTCTGCCCATCGTCACGGGCGTGGGCGTTTCGCCCCTGCATTTCGGCGTCATCATCGTCGTCAACCTGGCCATCGGCTTTATCACGCCGCCGGTGGGGGTGAACCTGTTTGTGGCCAGCGGCGTGGCCAAGGCGAAGTTGGAGAAGATCGCGGGCATGGTTTTGCCCATGATCGGTCTGATGCTGGTGGTGCTGTTTATCTGCACCTATATTCCCGAGGTGCCGCTGTGCCTCGTGGGCGGCAAATAGGCCAAACGTCGCAACCGCGCGCGCCGCGCCCGCCGCACAAGGAACTTTTTTTGGGGCGGTGGGCGCAGGCGGGCCAGCGCCTTTCAAGGATTATTTGAACTCTGTAGCCAGTTCAGGAGAACTGCACAATGAAGACCATTGATTTTCGCTTCCGTCCGAATACGCCGGAGATCATCGACGGCATCAAGAACAGCTCCATGTTCAAGGCGGCCTGCAAGGCCATTGGCTTCGACCGCCGCAAGCCCCAACCGCTGAAAGACATTGTGGCCGACCTCGACCGGCTGGATGTGGAGCTTGGGGTCATCACGGGCCGCGATTGTGAAACCACCTATGGTTTCCCGGCCAACAACCCCAGCGTGCTTGAATTCTGCCGGGCCTATCCGCAAAAATTCGTGGGCTTTTGGGGCATCGACCCGCACAAAAAAATGGCCGCTGTGCGCGAAGTGGAACATGTGGTGGCCGAATACGGCATGAAGGGCATCGCCATCGACCCCTATCTTGCTCATATTCCCGCTTCCGAAGCCCGTTTTTACCCGCTCTATTCCAAGTGCTGCGAGCTGAACATCCCCGTGTTCATCACCATGGCCCCGCCGCCGCAGGTGCCCGGCGCCATTCTGGAATATGCCGACCCGCGCGATGTGGACAAGGTCGCCCGCGATTTTCCCGAGCTGACCATTATCATGAGCCACGGCGGCTATCCCTTCGTCAACGAGGCCATCTACACCTGCCTGCGCAACGCCAACGTGTATATGGATATTTCCGAATACGAACGCGCGCCCATGGTCGATGTGTATGTGCGGGCCATGAACGACCTTATTCCCGACAAAGTGCTGTTTGCCAGCGCCCATCCCTTTGTGGAACTGGCCGACGCGCTGGAAGCCTACAAGGATTTTGATTTCTCCGAAGAAACCCGCCGCAAGATCATGTATGAAAACGCGCGGCGCGTGCTGGGCTTGTCCTAGAGCGGCGCAATACTGAAAAGGTTGCCCGTTCGGCGCTGGATTTGGTGAAAATCCGCGCTCTGGAATGCTGGCAAGGCGCGCTTGCCCGGACTGTAAGCGAGCCTTGCAGCGCAAAATGCCCTAGGAGAGGCGGGCGCGGGATTGGTGCGGCGGGGTTTCCCCACGCCAACGTTCCGTTCCCGATATGCGGCGGAGGCGGCACACCTCTGACGCCATGGTCGCGGTTTCCGCGATGGACTTGTAATACCCTCCTCCTTGCGGGGCGGGGTCTGCTGCCGGACCCCGCCCCTCGTGCAAGGCTCGTTGCCATTTGCCGGGCATGCCCTGAAGGCGGCCCCCTGTCTGCCCTGTTCCGTTCCCTTGCGGGGCGGCAAGCGGCGCATCGCCCGTCGTTCGCCCGGCTAGCGGGGCGCAACCGTAGCGCGGCACGCTTCGTGAGGGGCTCGCCGCAGGAGGAAACCTTCATGTTCATGGCGCTTGCCTTTTCCTCGCTTTTTGTGGGCGCGCTCATCGGGGCCACGGGTGTTGGCGGCGTGCTGCTGATTCCCGCCCTCATGTTCTTTGGCGGGCTGGGCACGCATGAAGCCATGGCCACGGCGCTGTTCAGCTTTCTTTTTGCGGGCATCCTCGCCACGGCAAGCTATCAGCGTTACGGCACCATCGACTGGCGGGTCACCCTGCCGGTGGTGGCGGGCAGCTTTCTTTCCGGCTATGTGGGCGCGCACGTGGGGGCCTGCATTCCGGCGCGGCAGCTCAACATCCTGCTGGCCTGCCTGATCGTTTTTTCCAGCCTGTATTCTCTGTTGCCTTCCGGAAAAGGAACCGGGCTGGCCCAACGGCTCAGCCCCAGGGGCAACATGGCGCTGCTTTTCGGCATCGGCCTTTTCACCGGGTTTGTGTGCGGCATGGCCGGGGCAGGCGGGGGCATCATTTCCGTGCCGCTCATGCTGCTTTTCAGCTATGCGCCCCTGCAATGCATAGCCACCAGCCAGGTGCTGCAAATGGTCATTTCCATTTCCGGTTCGGCCAGCAACATGGGCAACGGCTTCATCGTCTATTCCGTGGCCTGGTGGGTCACGGCCTGCGAACTGGTGGGCATTGGCCTGGGGGCGCACATGGCGCACCGCGTGCCCGTGCGCATTCTGAAGCGCATGGTCAGCGCCTTCTGCATTGCCATAGGTCTGTTCATCGCCTGGCGGGCGCTGGGCTAAGGCGGCGCGCCGCCTCAATGGGCGAAGCTTTCAACCCGGACGAAGCGAACCATCCATAAAAACGTTTTTCACGGTGGCATGGACAAAGATCGGATACCCCGCGAAGGGGTAATGCCGTGCAAACCATGAAAGCGCCTCCCCTCACCCCCCACGGTTCCGGCGGCGAAAATCCGCTGGGCAAAGTGCCTGCCAGCAAAATTGGCGCCGTGCCCCTTCCGTTTCCCCCCCTTGATGCCTGTCGTTTTTTTCGGCCACGCGCTGTGGCGCGCTGCCCAAAAGCATGATCGGCGGTTCCGCCGTATTCTGGATTCTGGGCCTGCCGCTGGCCGGTATGGGCTGTGGCTGCCCGTGCTCTCGGATGATGGCGGCCCCGCCTTTTTTCCCCTTCTTGCGCCTTGCGTGCCGGTGGTTCGCGGGCCTCTGCGCGGCCTGCCAAACGCCGCCGCGTGTCGCTTCGCCAGGGCTTATGGCGGCGGTTGCCGCGTGTGGCCGAAAAAGCCGCAAATGGCTGTGCGCGGCGCTGCACGGGCCTTTGAGAGACATCGGAGGCAGGGCGTGGAAAAAACGCGGTGGAAAAATATCATAAATGAGGTTAGGAAGGGCGACCCCCTATGATTTGGAGAGTGGAAGAGGCATGCCGATGCGGCGGCGTGTTTGGGACTGGCAACGAGAGAGGAAACTGGGGATGAAGAAACTTGGGGTGTTACTGTTGGCGGCGGGCATGCTGTGTGCCGTGCCTGTGGGAGCCAAAGCCGTTGATTTTGCGGCCAAGGGGCGTTGGGCATACAATTTTAACTATGGTCAGCACGGCAATTTTACTTCCGGCGGCAACCGCACGGGCTTCAGCACCTCGGAGGATGAATTCGAGGCGGCCCAGCAGGTGCGCCTGCAGCTGGACGCTAAAGCTTCCGAGCGGCTTTCGGGAACCGTGCAGATTGAGCTGGGCGGCTATAACCGCGGCATGGGGCAATACTGGGGCTCCAGTGCCAGCGGCGGCGCGCTGGGCGCTGACAGCAACTGGGTAAAGATCAAGTGGGCCTATCTTGACTGGATGCTGCCGCAGGCGGACCTTAAGGTGCGCATGGGCATTCAGCCCCTGCAACTGCCCGATTTCATCAACAACAGCCAGGTGCTGGCCGACGACGGCGCGGGCGTTACGGCTTCTTACGCCTTTACCGAAAATGTGGCGCTGACGGCCTTTTGGGTGCGCGTGCTCAACGATAATTCCACTGCCGCCACCAACCGGAACCCCGGTTACATGGACAACCTCGACGCTGTGGGCCTTACGCTGCCGCTGACCTTTGATGGCGTCAAGCTGACGCCCTGGGGCATGTATGCGGGCATTGGCCCCGCCATCAACTACGACAACGTCAACGGGCTCAAGATCACCCGTTACAGCAGCAACGCCGCCGGTTCCGGCCTGCGCGCCGGGCTGCTGCCCCTGAATGGCGGCACGCATCCCACCCGCAAGCTCACCCAATACGGCAACGCCGCCTGGGTGGGGCTGCCCGGCCAGATCACGGTGCTTGATCCCTTCCGCATTGCGTGGGACGCGGTCTATGGTTCCGTGCAGTATGACGACCCCTCCATGAACCGCGCGGGCTGGCTCGCCTCGTTGTTGCTTGAATACAAGCTGGATTGGAGCGTGCCCGGCATCTATGGCTGGTACACCTCCGGCGACGACGACAACCTTGGCAACGGTTCGGAGCGGATGCCCAACATTCACCCCAACAACCCCAACGATTTTTCGGAATTCGCCTTTCATGGCGACCCGATCATGGGGCGCGACAGCCTGGTGGGCAAATCCATGACGGGCACCTGGGGCATCGGAGCGCGGCTGAAGGATATGAGTTTTGTTGAAAACCTCAGCCACACGCTGCGCGTCAGCTACATTGGCGGCACCAACGATCCCGCCATTCTCAAAAAGCTGCACAACGACACCGGCAGCTGGATGGCCCCCAACGACAGCACCATCGCTGGCCGCGAGGGTCTTTACCTGACCCGCAACGACAGCCTGCTGGAAGTGGGGCTGAGCAACAAGTACAAGATGTATGACAACTTCACCATCTACAGCAGCGCCTATTATGACGCGCTGTTCCTGGATAAATCCGCCTCGGTGTGGGGCAACAGCCGCATGAACGGCAAAAGCGATCAAAGCGCCGATGCCTGGAATGTAAGCGTCACCTTTGTGTACCAGTTCTAACGTGCGCCAAAGGCGGGGCCAGGCCTGATGCGCCGCGCCCGTCTGCATATGTCCGCAGTACGCCTGAGGCTCCCGCGCGCTGTTCGCGCGGGAGCCCTCCAACGCCCACCGCCCATGCTGCTCATTGGCTCTTGGCGTTTTTTCAATAAGGGGGGAGTGCACATG
>Ga0183101_1002892_pt1 | contig 10687 bp, 10 predicted proteins | sample Biomet3_FD_127790 | JGI IMG/M metagenome (GOLD analysis project Ga0183101, IMG submission 127790) | Microbial communities from bioreactor (seeded with sewage sludge) at LBNL, California, USA - Biofuel metagenome 3 | ecosystem: Engineered > Bioreactor > Anaerobic > Unclassified ... | reverse complement strand
GTGTCAAGACTACCAAATAATTATTTACATATAAAAATATACCTAACAGAGAATTTAAACCTTTCTGTTGGGTATATTTTATCACTTAAATTGCGCTATCGCTACGCGTCGATTCTTTGACGCTTACGAATCAACTAAATCCACGAGAAAAATTAATTGTTAATTTTAAAAGTAAATGTGGTCCAGATTATCAGAAGATATTTTTATCAAAATTATCAGAGGATCTATTACTATTAAAATTAAATTGCTATTTAAATTCGCTAATATTGCAAATAAACAATAGCAGCAATTATGATAGTAACTTAAAATTAATTTATAACAAAGATAACAGCATAAGTATGTTTAGTGATATAACATTACTAAATACTTATACTATTGAAAATGTTGTAAATATACAAAATGAAAATCAATTAGGTTTGTCTTTATTTATTGACTGGGGATATTTACTCAACAATATTGATAAATCTAAAAAAGAACAATTAGTATTAGCTTTATAAAAAGTTTCAAGATTTATCTTGCGAAAAATTAATTTGAAAGAAGGAAAATGAAAATGAAAGAAATTGATAGATATTTATTAAACAAAGTGCATATTTTTTTAGCTGAATGTTATGAAAATAAGACAATAATTCCACCTCAAGATGCTTATACCATGTTTAGCAAGATATTTAAAAGGGATGCTGGTTGTCTTCAACATTGTCCAAAAGGTTTAGAAAATTCACTAAAAGCACTTATCAAAGATATATATTCTAATCCAAGTGAAGGATTTAAACAATCATTAAAAATTCTATTGACTTCTTACTATGATACAATTAGATATGAAAAAGTTAAAACAATGAATATTACTATATCAGAAAGGGATAAATATTGGATGAAAGCTCTTTTATCAGAATTTGTATTACAAAATTTATTATATAGAAACAATACAAATGATATATTGAAAAAATTTAATGAAGAGTATGCTCAAATGGGATCTTTAGTAAGTAGATACTATACTGAAGATAATGCAAGTAAATTACCAGTAATTAAAAATATGATAAAATCAAAAATGGAAGATATCTATAAAAGATATAGTTACAAGTACGATTTACCTGCTTTGTGCTCATAAAAAACAAGATAAGTACCACAATACTAGTAACATAGTGTTGTGGTATTTTTTTATCTAAAAATTATCAAATTCTCATATTATATGTTATATATATAGATGGACAAAACAAAAATGTTGTGTTATATTTAAATTAATATTTACGTTTAATTTAAATAAGGGGGAGAAATATGGATACTCAGAAATCAATTATAAATTTGGATGAAAAATTATTTGAAGCTGACACTTATTATGGTAAAGTATTTGAAAACTTAGACGACGCAGTACAGGAATTAAAAGATGGTATTAAGAAAAATACTTATTTTACAGGTTTATGCACAAAATGTGATGCTGATGGAAATCTTACAGTCGATATTAACGGGGTAACTTGTATTATGGAAAGAAATGAAGTGAGTGTCCCTAATGATGAAGAAGGTGATGTTCATAAGGGTCTTTGTCAAAAGAAAGTTGGTTCCTACATAAAGGCCAAAGTTGTACGCATAGAAAACGAAAATGAGGAAAATCAAGAAATATACTTATCAAGAAGAGGACTTATAAAAGAAGTTCGTGATTACTATGAAAAAAATCTTAATGTAGGCGTAACTGTATCAGGTAAAATAATGAATATTGATGAAAAAAAAGGTGTTTTTGTTGATATTGGGGGAGATATAATTGGTATTATACCTAGAAACCTATTAGAAAATCTTTTTGTAACTAATTTAACTGACCATGTATCTATTGGAGAAAAGGTTCAATCAATTGTATTTGAGCTAAAGAAAAATAATGATGGAAATATAGTACATCTTGTTTTGGATAGAAAATCCCTTTTACCTAAATTCTCCAAGTTAGCAACCAACTATAAAAGAGGGGAAGTTGTTTTAGCTAAAATTAAATCTATACAAAAAAATGGAATATATTGTTCATTAGATAAACATCTTGATATAATTTGTGATTTTGATAATCAAATATATAGAACTAACCAAAATGTTAGGGTTAGAATTAATTCTGTAAAATATGATAAACAACGTATCACTGGAACAATTTTAGAAAAAATATAGAAGATATATTTAGGAGTTTATATGAGTAAGTTATTAGTCGAGGATGAAAACGTCAAGTCTAGTAAAAGTAGTTTTGCTATCTACACTAATGAACAAATAAAATTTGAAGGTAAAGACATAAGCCCTGCTGCTTTTGCATATAAAATGCAAAGTGGATTTTTTCAGGCTATAGATATTGAAATTATAAATGCAGTATATATTTTAAAATATTCAACAAGCAGACAGATAACTACATTTCTTAATTCTGTTAAAAACATTGATATAGATCAAAATATAGTAACTAGAAGACTAACTATATTAAATAATTCTTCAGTTGTAGGGAGATATTCTTTTATAAGTGATAACAGAAATTATCAAACTGGTTTAAAATGTTATGTGCTACGAGAGCGTGGAAAAAGATTGCTCCTACAAAGAGAGTATCCTTGTAATTGGACTATATTTAATAGCGTATTGGTATTAGAGAGCATAAAGAATTATTTAGCAAGAAATAATTATATCCTGAAGGTACTTAAAAATAAAATTATTGACTTTGACAACTTAAAATTAAATAATGATGAAACTATAGTTGGTTGTAATTATACCGTTAATAATTTTAGGCATGTTGCAGTTTCCATGAGAAAAACAGATTCTATAAATAATCTAAAAAAAACTCTAATACAATTTGAAAAAGATTATGGTTCTTTAAATAATAAACGAATAGTTATAATTGGTGAAGATGACCTTCATTTATTTGACGTATTTAAAAATATACTTCTTTTAATTCAAAAAAAAGAGATTGATGTGAAATTTTTAAATATAATTATTTTTACACAAGATTTACGTATACTAGAGAGAGAAATAGACTCTTGTTTTATAATATATAAAATAGTTGATAAAAAAGCAGTATTGGAAGATTTTAAAATAAATGAATTTATCTATGATATTAATAATTAAAAGATGATGTGGTAAAATATATACTATATATTCTACTACACCATCTTTTTGTATTTATTTAATATTTATAGTATATTGACATTCATATAATCATAACTAATAATATACTTAGTAGCATATCTTATAAAGTATGATTAAACTTGATATTAAATTAATATATATCATAATCATCAATATAATATTAATTAGGAGGAAACAGAAAACAAATAAGTTTTCTTAAGTAATGGATTATGTTAAAAATTATTATAAATGAAATTGTTAATGAGCAAAGATATAATGTCCCTAAAATTTTACCTAATAACTTAGAGCCTATTAAAATTAATTATGGTATTTCAACTCTTGAAATAGCTAAATCTCTCGGATTAAATAGAAATTTTATTAGCAATGTAATCAAAGAAAAAGCAAATTTCAGTGGTATATCTGTAATAAAATTAATGAAGCACTTTAACATACCTTTCAATTTAATATATAGCGTAAATAGAAAGGTCAGTTATATTGAAAATGAATTTAAAAGATATATTTGTGTATTTCAATTAGACAAATATGAATCATATGAGAAATCAGATTTGGTCATGTCCGCTATGAGGGATATTGTTTCTGAAACATATCAGACTCTTATTGTGAAAATGATTAAAGATATTAAAGATAATACTATTAGTTTTTCAGCCGATGATAAATCTGAAAACTTTAGTAGTGACTTATTAAAATATCAAGAAGTAGTTAGTAACTTAAATTATGATTTTCATAACTATAAATATGTTGCTGTAGCATATGAAATATTAAACGATATGAGTGTTTCTAAATACATAAATTTGCAAGAAAATATTGATACTGATTTAATTAGATATTTAGATAATAAATCATTTACTACTAATAAATTTAAAACGATTAGTATACGCAAAAAAGATATTATAGAAAAAAATGATTATTATAAACTTCCACAAGAATATTCTATTCTTATTGATGGTGAAATAGTGATATGCGATAAAATAAAAAAATCAGATTGCATTGTAAAAAGAAATAGCATTGAATTTAATGTCTTATCAGAAATTATAGTTAATCTTACTAAACTAAATTATTTAAGGGAATATAAAAGTTATTCCACTAAAGATATGGCAAATAAGCTTGGAGTATCTGAAGATACATATATAGCAATCGAGAAAGGTTATCAAAAATTATCTGCACAAACTATGTGGAAGATCGAATTAGAATTTGGTGTATTACTTCATTCAGTTTTAAATATAGATGAATATTATAAGAAATATTGTACTGAATAAAAATTTAGAGTATAATTAATATATAAATAATATACTTAACTTATTTTTTAATAAGTGATAATTAATTCATGGAAGTAATTTAATCTCTAGGAAAATTATATTTAATTTTCTTAGGGATTTTTTATTTTATATAAGAAAATTTAATCAATTATAGACTTAGCTCTATCTGAAAATTAATGAAAGAAGGAAAATTTAATGAGTAGAAATTTAAAAGAAATAATGGAAAATTTACAAGCTCCATTTAGTGCCGAGGAAATCAGTTTCAGAATCACTAGTATGAATAGTGATCAAACAAAAGGTCAAGTTGTAGCGTATGTAAATAATAGTGCTATACAAAATAGACTTGATGAAGTATTTACTCCATTTGGTTGGCAATGTTCATTTAGAGATTGGAAAAATAATAACGCTCAAATTTGTACTATTTTTATCTATGATGAAGAAAAACAAATGTGGATTTCTAAAGAAGATGGTGCTGAAAATACTAGCATTTCATCTATCAAAGGTGGCTTAAGCGACTCAATGAAGAGGTGTGCTAGAATGTTTGGAATTGGAAGATATCTAGCTGTGGATCGAGTATTAAAAACTGAATGGGTTTCTTTGGAGAATAAAAGAATTCCCAAAACTATTCTTACTCAACTAAAACAAGAGTATAATCAGTATTTAAACGGTGGAAGAGCAGCTAGTAAACCTAGTAGTAATGCTACTCCTACTAATTCTAGTAATGTTACCAATAATACTGGTAATTGTAGTAATGTAGCTAATAATAGTAATAAAACTACTACTTTAAATAAGAATTCAAACAACCCTAAGCAATCTTCAACACCTAACAAAGATAATTCAACTAAGAATGAAACACCAAAAGTAAAATTACCACAAGCACTTATTAATGTTATTAGTCAACTACTTATAGACACTAAAAATCCTGAAGCAAGTTTACTAAATCATTATAAGGTGTCAAGCATGGCTGATCTTTCTATAGGACAAGCAAATGATGCTATAAAAAGATTAACTACGCACTAAAAATTAATCACTTAAAGGAGGCTCTATAGTTGCCTCCTTTTTAAAAATTAACATTGGAGGTATTAACATGTTTATAAAAGCAATATGTATATCTGGCTTTAAAAATCATAAGGAATCAACTGTATATAAGTTTTCTAATTTTTCAGAGATATTGGGTAAAAATGCCCAAGGTAAAACTACTATAGGTGAAGCAATAATATGGGGCCTATATGGTTGTGATTTATTAGGAGATGCAAAATGCGATACAAGATTAATGAATAATGACTCTGACAGTATGTTTGTCATAATTGATTATGAGTATGAAGGTATGTCAAACAGGATAGTTAGAAAAAAGTCTAAATCATTAACTTTAAAATTTAATGACGAAAAAATAACTGAAAAAGAGTTATCTAAATATTTACCAAATAAAGATTTATTTTTATCTATCTTTAATCCAAAAGTATTCTTAAGTTTGCAAACTGCAAGACAAAGACAATTATTATTAAAGATACTTCCTAAAATAGATCACAACGATATTATAAAAAAATATAAATGTGAAGATATATCAGAATTATTATTAGAATATCCCAACATAAATGATGGTATAAAAAAAATATCATCTCAAAAAAATAGTAAGGAAGATTTATTAACATCAAAAAATGGTGAAATAAATATTCTACAAAATTTAATAATAGAAACTATGAATAATATTGAAGTTAAAGATGAATTTACTGCAGATGATGAAAACAATCTGCAAGAACTTCAATATAAGGTAGTTAGTAATAATTCAAATTCTATAGAGATAATATCAACTGATAATCTTAAATATAGGATATCTGAAATAGGTTATTTAATTTCTGATGAACTAAATAAAACATATAAAAGTTCAAATGCAGAATATATTCAAGAATTGAAAATATCTTTAGCAACATTATCAGGGGAGTATAATATTGTAACCGATAATTACAATAAATTTAATACCTTAGATTCTGTGTGTTCAATGTGTGGACAGCCAATTACAGAAGAACATAGAAATAAAGAGCTTATTCTATTAACGGAAAAATTGGATAACTTAAAAAGTGAAATTGACAGCATAAAAGATAGTATTGGCTTATTAGAAAGTTTAGATGAAAATAATCTGAATTCTTTTAATGATAGCAAAGCAAAAGTTTTGGAGAAATTAGAAGCAGATAGAACTTCTTTAAACACTGAATTAGACAGTATTGAAGAAAGCAACAAACTTATGAAAGAATTATCTTTACGTAAAGATAACAGTGATATTGAGATTCAGATAAATAATTTAAAACAAAAGCAAACGGATTATTTAAACTATAAATCTCAACTAAATACCCAAAAGTTCAACTTAGAAAATTATAAAAATAAGATTAAGAGAATTAAGGATGAAATCACTAATATCACTGAAGATATGAATAAATTAGAAATTCAATTGTTTAAATTAAAAAATTATAGTTCTATATATGTTCAATATATAAGTGAAATATTATCATCATGGTTAGATAGAGTATCATTGAATCTGTTTACTGTTTCAGATTTGACTGGAGAAATAAAAGATACTTTTGAAATTAAATATGATAATAAGCCTTTAAGACTTATATCTAATTCTGAATTTGTTAAAGTTGGTTTAGAATTCTCTAATATGTTTAATCAAACTCTCAATATTAACTTACCTGTCTTTATTGATGATGCTGAAGCTATACTTAATATGCCTAAGTTACCAACTCAAATGATAGTTGCAAAAGTTAAAGATTGTGATTTGATAATAAATTCTTCAGAAAGAGATATTATTAGTAATAATATTGAAGAAGTGATAAATGAATTTACTGCAGCTGAACAGCTTGCTTTCAATTAAGAATATAACTTATATTCTTCTAAAATTTAATTAAAAAAGGAGTAATTAACATGGGTGAATATTTTAATAATAAAAAATTAGGTACATGTGAGCATTTAATGTATGTATCAAGAAATCAAATAATTGAAAGACATAATAAATTTTCTAATGAGGTTAACCAAAATAAAGGTAATTTACGCAGCTTAAAAGATTATTTAGATCTAAAATGTAATTTTATATATAGATTTCCATATAAGAATGAATTAAATGCTAAATGGGAAGATGAACCTGACAATAGGGTTTTTAGTTTATCTGTTGATGATGATATTGTAGGAATATCACATAGTGAAATAATTCAGACACAAATAAATGGTAAAACCTATAATCTACCTTTCTGTCCTGCTAGTAAAGAAGCACACGAACTGGGGATAGTAAAAATTAATCATTGGGGAGTTGAAATTTCCATTTACGGAGAAAAATACACCGAAGATAATCCAGATGGGTATACTTTATTTGAATGTGTAGCTTGTGGTGAAGTATTTGCATTGGATAAAAAGGAGGCTCTTTATATTAAAGAAGTTCTTAATAAAAGGGGTAAGGCTTATGAGGCTTCCTGTATTAAATATAAGAACAGTAAAGAACTTATATCTATTGCTAAGGAACTAGCCAAATATGCTACTGAAATCGATAAAGATGAAGATAGATTTGTTTATACTTATCAAGATGCTCTCACTTGGATTAAAAAAATGGAAGAAGATGAAGATAAGGATTTTACTTTAGAAGAATTAAAGGAAATGCTATCTTAAATTAAGTTTTATGGTATTTAAAGTACTATATATAAATTAATAAACGCTATATTTATAGCACTTAAAGAGGATTATTTATAATCCTCTTTCTAAAAATTAATGTAACTAAAGGATGATGAATATGAATATTAAATGCCTTATTAATGATTTTATTGATTCTGAGATAGATGATTTACAAGAAGAAGGAAGTTTATGTTTGGAAACGTGTGAAGAAGAAGGAAATTTTCACATGGTTTCATATTGGATTAATGGAACTTATGATAATGTCCGTAATTTTGTTGATAATAACTACTCTGAGGACTTATATGTATCAGTAATAGATAAATATCCTCATGATCTAGAAACTCTTAAATCGAAAATTAAGATGGTTTATGGTGATTATAACAACAAATCTATTACCTATGAAGCTCTTGCTAGTATATTGCTAAAAGAAATGCAATATTACCCTCAATGGTATTCAGTTTATGGAAGTGAAGAAGAGGACATGATAGACTTTAAAAAATACAATATACATCAAGCGTTAACCAATACAGATGAATTTCCTATCATAAAACAAGAAGACCTTGTTGCAAGTATGTTAGGTATCAATGATACTGTTCAACCATCAGATATGTATGATGTATTTGCTCATTACTCAGATGAATTAAAGATTAAAAAAGATACTTTAATTGAAGAATATTCTGAGCCTACATTTACACCTGATGTATTTTTAGTTGCAGCTGTGGTCGCTAGATATAAAAATTATATGGATATTTCTAAGAAATTATTCAGTGATTATGCCCTTAAATTCATGGAAATATCTACTTATAACAATACTTTATTAAGGGAATTATCTATTTTATCTTATGCAGTAAAAGATTATTTCAATAGATTTAATAAAGCTCCAAACAGTTTACCTCTTCATAAAGATATGATTAATGCTGGTATTATCAATATTGATAATATTAATAAATTTATCGTTAATTACAAAATAAGAGGTATAAAAAATAAAAAGACTTGTTGGGACAGCATTGCTGAAATCATTTATGAAATACCACAAAGTATTGATGAATTTCAAGCTTTTATTGTACAGGTAGCAATAGATTTTAAAAGAGAATTAAACGGACTAGAAAAGGTAAGAAATAAAGATATTAAAGCTATTGAAGGTAAATATCCAAATAAATATTCTGCTTCTCATGGCTTAACATTCGCAAAAAATATTAATGTGCATTTTAAGGATAGTAGGGGGCATGATCATAAAAAAACTATGATATGCAACTATTCTTTAGCTCTTGCTGAAAAGCAATCTTTATATCTTATAAAGAAATCTTTACGTTATGCAACGGTTAATCCTGTATTGTCATGCTCTTTTGGAATAGATAGTGTAACAACATTATCTTTGTTACGTAGAGTCAATAAACATAATTATACTATTATATTTAACAATTCACTTGTTGAATATCCAAACTTAATATCTTATAAGAAAAAACTATGTTCTGAATGGGATTTAAATAATAAATTAATAGAAACTAAACCTGTAGAAACTTATTGGAACCTTCAACTACGTAATGGTTGGAACTTTAATAGAAAAGGGGACCGTCGTAATGGTAAAAGTAATAGTGAGGAATGCTGTAACAAAATCAAGCACATCCCAATGTACTTGCAGATAGACCAGTTTATAGCAGATGGTAACCCTATGCAGGTTGATTATACCGGCTTACGTGCATCTGAATCTAGGTCACGTGAACAATCATTGAAAAGAGATAATGTGGTTTATTACTCAAAAAGTTGGAAAACAATAAAGGTTAATCCAATATCCTTTTTTTCAGAAGAAATGGTATGGGCTTATGTAGATAAATACAATATCCCTTATTGTGATATATATGACAAGATTTTGTACTACGATGATGTTTATGATAGCATTAGTGACAATGAATTCCAAAAACCGTATTATAAACCGAGAATTGGTTGCTGGAGCTGTCTTTTAAATAAAAGTAGGGGATACCTCCACTGGCTGCGCCTATATTTTCCTGATCAATATTCGTTTCTAATGTACAAAAAGAGACTTGCTAAGGATTTATTTCTTCCTGGTGCTAAGAAGTTAGGTATTATCTCTGATAATATCATAGTACGTCAAAATAATAATAATGAACAATTATCTTTATTTGATTATAATAAGAGCTCCATTGAAGAAACTACTTTTTCAGATGAAGATATTATGAATAGTTACTCTCTAGAGGATATGGAAGCTTTAATAATGAAGCGACCATGTAAATTCTTAGCTTAAAGATTTAAAAATTACTATATTGATACTTCTTAAGAATAAATATCAATAACTTATGTATATAGCATTAAAGCAATTGTGAATTTTGCTATTAATACAAATAATATTTCTTATGACCTAGAAGGAAAAGGAATGGAAGCATATATTAAGTCTATTGGATTTAACATTATAAAATATCATGGTACTGGAATTAATGGAATTGCATTAATTAGGGATGGCATAAAGGCAAGTACAAATGGTTATTGTAATACCCATCCTTATTCAGATATTTAATATTAAGAAAATGTAAGATTAACCCGCATTCAGCATATCATAAATTGCCAAACTTTCCATTTGAGCATTTATGATGTGCTAATTCAATTTTAGTGAATATATTTCCAAAAATATTGGACAAGTATTCTAAATATTGTCATCTATTTTT
>Ga0183101_1002126_pt1 | contig 10691 bp, 13 predicted proteins | sample Biomet3_FD_127790 | JGI IMG/M metagenome (GOLD analysis project Ga0183101, IMG submission 127790) | Microbial communities from bioreactor (seeded with sewage sludge) at LBNL, California, USA - Biofuel metagenome 3 | ecosystem: Engineered > Bioreactor > Anaerobic > Unclassified ... | reverse complement strand
TTAACTTTAACAGCAAAGATACCTATTATTGAAGCGATGATACCAAGGGCACGAGCAACAAGCGGAAATAGTATTCCTTTCCATCCAAATATAGGGTAAAGTCCAACGCCTAGAATCATAGCACCTATATTCTCAGCGGCTGTAGATTCGAATAAGTCCGCACCTCTACCAGCACAATCACCTACATTATCACCAACAAGATCAGCAATAACAGCAGGATTTCTAGGGTCATCTTCAGGGATACCAGCTTCAACCTTTCCGACGAGATCAGCACCAACATCGGCAGCCTTTGTATATATGCCTCCACCAAGTTGAGCAAATAACGCGACGAAGGAAGCACCAAACCCAAATCCAACTATAAGAGAGGGGGCTTCTTTAATTAAAGTATCGTTTCCAGAAATACCTCCATAGATAAGAAATAGGGACGCTACACCTAAAAGAGATAGGGAAGTAACAGCTAGTCCAGTAACAGCACCACCTTTAAGAGCTATTTGAAGAGCATTGTTTAATCCCTTTTTTGCGCCAGCAGCAGCTCTTACATTAGAATTAACAGCCATATACATACCAATATAGCCAGATAAAGCTGAGCAGAATGCGCCTGTTATAAAAGCTATACCTGTATGTAAAGATATAGATATGGCAGAGCTTGGACCTTTTGATGCATTGCCGAAATAGTTAGAAAGTATGATCAAAAATAAAGCAACAATGGATAAAACAAAGATGGTTTTATATTGTCTTTTAATGAATGCCATAGCACCTTCCTTAATGTAAGTTGATATTTCTTGCATTTGGCTAGTGCCTTTGTCTTGAGAAAATGTATACCTGACCAAATAAATGATTGCTATAAGTGAAATAATTATAACACTATAAATAAGCATAAAATATGGTACCATTTAAAACATCCCCTTTATTTTTTATATAAATTTGTTATACATATATATTATACAACAAAATATTCAGAAAATTCAAAAATTTTCAACTTTTTCTATAATATATATTATGCTTAAGCAAAATAAAATAAGCAAAGTAAATATATACTTATAGAAAGTTTGGAGAAACCTCTAAATATATATTACTTTGCTTAGTAATTAGTAATAAAATCATAGTATTTTAATTTATAGCAGTATCTATAATTGTTAGATGTAATTAATTTCAAGTTTAGAACTTAGGATTTATTTCATCCCTTTGAATTCTTCGTAAATCTTTTAGTCTTAGATGAGTTTTTTCTCTAATTGCACTCCAATGTTCTCCGTCAATCATCATTTTTTTTGCCTCATTCTTTAGAGATTCTTTTTCTTCGTAGCTCATGAATTATAACCTCCTTTTATTTCATTTATACAAATTTAGTTTATCATTAATAAAATTATCTATTCGTCGTTTATAAAATTTAATATAATATGAAATTCAATTGAATTTTACATTATGGTATTTATGGAATGTTGAAGCCTACTATTGCTATCATTACAAACTAGTGTAATGATTTGACTAGAATGTATATTAATTAACTGAATGTATAAGTCAAGAAGAATAATTTATAATGTTGAAAATAAAAAAATTTATATAAAAAGCAAACTAATAGTTTCATAAACGATATAAATCTTATGGTTGAAAATGGAAGATTGGTAAGCAGTGAAGCAGATAGAGAGTTTAGTAATACATTAATAGATCTTATATTAGATAAAGAAGTAATTGGTAGTGGTGAAATATATAGATCAAATAAAACATAGCGATTATATTCATAAAAACAAAGGAAATATTGGTGTTATATTTAGAGATGAAGGTTTTTATGAAAGATTTACAGTAGAAGAATATATGAGATATTACACAGAAATAATGTTAAAGTTCTCATTGCTAGAGATTGCAGATAAGTAGTTAATATGCTAACATACTTCATTATGGGAATGAAGATTCCTTACACAGGACATTTTATTATTATAACAACATTAGTAGTTATATGGTTTATATAACCTGGATGGGTAATAGGAATTTTAGCAGAAAATCAGGCTAGTGCAGAAATCATAGGAATGCCGTTTTTCATGGTTATATTTTTAGCGGGTACTTTAGCAAAAATGAATAATATAGCCGGAATGGCAGCTAAATTTTTACCTAACTATAACATGCAAGTATTACCAGGCAGAATTTTTACTAATGAACCTTTAAATATAAATTTTGCGTATAATATATTAGTAATTCTATTGTGGATTATAATTGGTGCTGGAATTTTTGTTTATGCTTATAAGAAAAAGACTGATTCGATCATCAGTCTTTTTTTAATAGTAACTTAATTTGAATAGTTATTCACCAAGATATGCACTCTTAATACTTTCATCATTAAGAAGAACTTGGGCATTACCTGATTTTACTATATTACCGGTTTCAAGAACATAAGCTCTATGTGCAATGGCAAGGGCCATATTTGCATTTTGCTCAACTAAAAGTATAGTTGTTCCTGATTTATTAATTTCAACAATTGTATCAAAAATATCTTTAACCACAAGAGGTGCAAGCCCCATTGAAGGCTCATCTAATATAAGCATTTCAGGTCTGTTCATAAGAGCCCTTCCAATTGCAAGCATTTGCTGTTCACCACCAGAAAGAGTACCAGCTTGTTGTTTTATTCTTTCCTTAAGTCTTGGAAACTTAGCAAATACCATTTCCATGTCTTTTTTAATTTCTGCTTTATCGTTTCTTAAATAAGCACCTAGTTCTAGATTTTCTAAGACCGATAGCTGAGGAAAAACTCTTCTTCCTTCTGGTACATGGGAAAGACCTAGAGAAACTATTTTATTAGCTGCAACCTTATTTAATTCAGAGCCCTTAAAAGTGACCGTACCAGATTTTATTGGTTCAAGGCCTGATATAGCTCTAAGAGTAGAAGTTTTGCCAGCACCGTTGGCGCCTATTAATGTCACTATTTCACCCTGTTTTACTTCAAGGGAAATGTCCCTTAGTGCATGAATTACACCATAATATAGATTAATATTTTCTACCTTTAGCATTTTTAAGCCCCCTCTCCTAGATAAGCTTCAATTACCTTAGGATTATTTTTTATTTCTTCTGGAGTGCCTTCAGCAATCTTTTTTCCGTAATCAAGGACTGCTATTTTATCACAGATTCCCATAACAAGTTTCATATCATGCTCAATTAAAAGAATTGATATATTAAACTTATCTTTAATCCAATCTATAAGCTTGGTAAGTTCTACAGTTTCCTGAGGATTCATACCAGCAGCAGGTTCATCTAATAATAGAAGAGATGGCTTTGCAGCTAAGGCTCTTACTATCTCAAGTTTTCTTTGTTCGCCATAAGGGAGATTGCTAGCTAACTCATCTTTTTTTCCATCGAGAGAAAAGACTTTTAATAGTTCAATACTTTTATCTATAATTTCAGCTTCTGTTTTCCTAAATTTAGGAGTTCTAAAGATGGAATCAAATATAGAATAATTTATTCTATAGTTAAAACTTACTTTAACATTATCAAGAACAGAAAGATGAGAAAATAGACGTATATTTTGAAAAGTTCTGGCTATTTTCTTTTGTGTAATATTATAGGGTTTAAGACCTTGAATCTTTTCTCCAAGATAAGATATAGTACCTTCAGTTGGAGTATAAACACCAGTTAACATGTTAAATACAGTAGTCTTACCAGCGCCATTAGGTCCAATAAGCCCGACAATTTCTTTTTCATTTATTGTTAGATTAAAATCTGACACTGCCTTTAATCCACCGAATACAATTGATAAATTTTGAACTTCTAGCATTGAATTAAGCCTCCTCTCTATCATCTGATTTTTTCCTTGGTATTAATTTACCAAAGATTTTAAGAGAAATTTCTTTATCTCCGAATAATCCTTCAGGTCTGAATATCATAAGTAGTATTAAAGCTAATGGATATATAACCATTCTGAAATCGCCCATACTTCTCAAAAGCTCTGGTAAGAAAGTCAGCATTATAGCTGAAATAATTGATCCAGACAAAGATCCCATACCACCAAATACAACAAAAGTTAGATAGTCAATTGATTTGTTAAAATCGAAAAGATCTGGTTTTATATATCCAGAATAGTGAGCATAAAGTCCACCAGCAAGCCCTGCAAAAAAGGCAGCTATAACAAATGCCATCATTTTGTATTTTAATGCATTGATTCCCATAGATTCAGCGGCTATTTCATTTTCACGAATAGAAAGCATTGCTCTACCCTGGGACGAGTTAATTATATTTTTTATTATGACTATACTAGCTATCATGAATATGAAAGCAACTGTAAAAGTTGTTTTTGTTGGGATGCCGGTAAGTCCACGTGCGCCACCAACTGTATCAATATTCATAATTACTATTTGGATAATTTGGCAAAAGGCTAAGGTTGTTATTGCAAAATAGTCACCTGTAAGCTTCAGTGTAGGATATCCAACTAATGCCGCTAATATACATGCAACCACAGCACCAATAAGTATTGAAGCAACAAACGGCATATGCGCTTTTTGTGTTATTATAGCTGATACATATGCACCTATGGACATAAATCCAGCATGTCCTAAACATAATTGACCAGTAAATCCAACAATTAAATTTAGGGATACGGCTAAAATAACATTTATTAAAGCGAAAGTAATAATTCCTTTGTAATATGAATTAATAACATTTGCACTTATTAAGCCAAATAGAACTCCATATGTTATTAAAACTCCAACAATTATACAAATATTTTTTTTATTAAATAAATTCTTCATAATTAACACCTACACTTTCACATTGGTCTTTTTACCTAATAGACCAGAAGGCTTAATTAAAAGTATTATAATTAAAATTGCAAATACTATTGCATCTGAGAAGTTAGTTGAAATATAAGCTTTAGCAAAAGTTTCAAGTAATCCTATAGCAATTCCACCAACAAGGGCTCCAGGTATACTTCCAATTCCACCAAGTACTGCAGCAACAAAAGCTTTAAGTCCAGGCATAGCTCCCATATAAGGAGTGATACTAGGGTAAGATATTGCAACTAAGACTCCAGCTATACCAGCTAAGGCTGAACCTATTGCAAAAGTAAGAGAAATAGTATTATTAACATTTATACCCATAAGAGAAGCTGCTTCCATATCTTGAGAAGAGGCTCTCATGGCTTTTCCAACTTTAGTTTTATAAACAATAAATTGTAGTAAAACAACTAGAAAAGCAGAAACTCCAAACATTAATATTGTCTTTATATCAATTTGAATAGTTCCTATATTAATACTCCCAGCATTAATTAAATCCGGAAATGGTTTTGGATTAGATCCAACTAATAATCTCATAGCATTCTGTAGGAATAAAGAAACACCAATAGCTGTAATAAGCAAAGCAATTCTTGGAGAATTTCTTAAAGGCTTATAAGCAATTTTCTCTATAATTATTCCAGATAATGCTGAAACTGCCATAGCAACTAATAATGTTGGAATTAATGGCAATTTTAATGTTGAAGCACAATAGAAGCCTGAAAAGGCTCCTATCATATAAATCTCACCATGAGCAAAATTTATTAACTGTATTATTCCATATACCATTGTATATCCTAATGCTAGGAGGGCATATACGCTACCTAACGCTAAACCGTTAATGATTTGTTGTAAAAATTCCATTGTATATTCCTCCCTTTTTTAATGATTAAGGATTAACTTTATCAGCTAAAACTTTTTTATCTCCATCAACTTTAATAATAGCAGCACTCTTTATAGCGCTTCTATCACTACCAAATTTGATGTTTCCAGTAACACTGTTCATTTCCATTGAAGCCAAAGCATCTTTAATGGCAGCACCGTCTGTCTTTCCGGCCTTTTCTATTGCTTTAACTAATATTTTAGATGTGTCATATGAAAGAGCAGCGAAAGAATCTGGTTCTTTGTTATATTCCTTTTTATATGATTCAACAAATTTCTTTACATTTTCATCTGAGTCTCCAGAGTAGTAGTGATTGATATATAATGCACCATCTACAGCTTTTCCACCAATTTTAGCTAATTCTTCTGACTCCCATCCGTCTCCACCAAGGAATTGAGAAGTTATTCCCATATCTCTAGCTTGTTTAGCAATAAGACCAACAACATTATAGTAATCAGGTAATACGATTATATCTGGATTTAAGCTCTTAATTTTTGTTAATTGAGCCTTAAAGTCAGTATCTTTATCATTATAAGTTAAGAATTCACCAACTTGTCCACCAGCACTTTCAAATTTTGATTTAAAGCTATCGGCTATTCCTTTTGAATAATCTGATCCAGAGTTATATAAAACTGCAGCTGTTTTCTTTCCTAATTTTTCACTAGCATATTTTGCAAGAACCTCTCCTTGGAATGAATCTACAAAACAGCCTCTAAACATATAATCTCCACCAACTTTAGTTATTGTTGGTTCTGTAGCTGTTGGAGTAATCATTGGAATTTGTTTTGATGTAGCATTTGGTGCTACTGCAAGTGTTGCACCTGATGTAACAGGTCCTAAAATTGCGCTTACCTTTTCATCATCAACAAGTTTATTGAAAGCTTGCATTGATGAGTTCGGATCAGCTTGATCATCTTCAAAAACAAATTTAATTTTTTTTCCATTGATTCCGCCTGCATCGTTAACTTCTTTTTCTAATAATTGAGCACCTTCTTTTACTGAAACTCCATAAGTAGATGCAGCACCAGATAATGGTCCAATAGCACCGATTTTGATGGTATCTCCGTTATTTCCACCTCCAGCTGAATTCCCGCTACAACCAGCAAGAAGAGTAATAGCCATAGCAGAGGCTAAGATTCCTGATAGTAAACTTTTTTTCATATATTTATCCCCCTTTTAACTTTAAAAAATAATATTAAAATAATAATTAATTTTATAATACTTTGATAAAATGCTATAAAGTTATCGCATATATTGTTGATATAATAACATATAGGAGTAATTATTACAAGATTGATATTTAATATTTTATATAAAAAATAATAAAATAATTATAAAAACGTTATCATGATTTATAAATTAATCAAAAATAATGTTATGTTGAGTAAAGTTATAGGTTTAAAAAGTGTGAGTGTTTTCAAAATGTTCTCGATTTAAGGATGATTCTAATTTTTGAATAATAGCAGACTAAGATTGTGATTTATAAATAATATTAAATAAGTAAGAAGGTTGATTTATTGATATATATAGACAGTTATTGTTGAAAAGAATAATATTAATACTTAGATTATATTTAAAGTGAAGATGGTGAATTGGTTGAATAAAAAAATAATAAAATTAAATTGCAATAATTATAAAAAGTATTTTTACTATATTAAGTATCCTGTATTTGAAGAAGATTTATGTAAGTTAGAGATGAAATGTCTTTTTGGTAAAACACCAAGTGAGAAGTATTTGTTTTCAGATTTTTATATTAGTGCATCAAGGAGTCCGTTTATAAAAGAAATGATTTCAGTAGTATATGAAGAAGATTCTTTAGAACAAATAATAGACAACATCATAAAAGATAAGCTAGCTTATAACGAGTTTAAGGTCTGTTACTTAAGAACAGAATATAGTGATATAGATTATGAAGAACGTCTTAGAAGTCTTAGCCAGATAGGATTTGTAATAACAGGAGAGCCTGAAATTCACAATCCTAAAGTTATCCTTGGAGTTACACGAATTTGTGGAAAATGGATATTTGGAATGTACGAGAAAAACGATTATAAGTGGCATATTCATGATAATAAGCCGTATTCATATTCAAATTCTTTAAGCGTTAGGGTAGCTAGAGCACTAGTTAATATAGCAGTTAAAAACAATTTAGAATGCAAATTAATAGACCCATGTTGTGGAGTAGGAACAGTTATTCTTGAAGCGCTTTCAATGGGAATTGATGTTGTAGGATGTGAGATTAATAAAAGTATCGCAGAAAATGCAAAGAAGAACTTGGAGTTTTACGGATATGAGAATGTAGTGACTAACGGAGATATGAATGAGATTGAAGAGAAATATGATACTGCTATCATAGATTTACCATATGGACTGTTTACTCCAACTACCATAGAAGAACAAACATCTCTAATTAGAAGTGCACGCAGAATAAGTACTAGATTAGTCATAGTTACATTTGAAGAGATGGATGATTGTATTATTGATGCGGGTTTTAAAATAGTTGATAAATCATATGTATGCAAAGGTAAGTTTAAGAGATATATAAATATTTGTGAGTAGAAAGTTATAAATTTAATATGAAGAAAATTTTAGATTGATTTCTGAAAATATTCTTATTTTGAAGGTATTTTTAGGAGCCTAGTCTATGTATTTTAGCCATTAATTCTTATTTATTAACAAATTCCGGATTATTGTTTCATCATAATACTATATTCTTATATTTTGAATTAGCTAATTAAGTTAAGAATTATTGTATGGATACATTTGCGTTTGTATCCATACATATTTTATTATATGAGTAACTTAGAAAAAAGGGGGATTTATGTATTATGGAAAGAGGGACAATAAATAGAAATCTTGCTCAAATGTTAAAAGGTGGAGTTATTATGGATGTAACTAATAAAGATGAAGCTATAATAGCAGAGAAAGCTGGGGCATGTGCGGTAATGGCGCTTGAAAGAGTTCCTTCCGACATAAGAAAGGAAGGTGGAGTAGCTAGAATGTCGGATCCTAAAATGATAAGGGAGATACAAGAGGCGGTCTCAATTCCTGTCATGGCTAAAGTTAGAATAGGACATTTTGTAGAAGCGCAAATTTTGGAAGCATTAAATATTGACTTTATAGATGAAAGTGAAGTGCTTACACCAGCAGATGATAAATATCATATAAATAAAGAAGATTTTAGTGTCCCATTTGTATGTGGTGCAACTAATATTGGTGAGGCATTAAGAAGAATAGGTGAAGGCGCATCGATGATAAGAACCAAGGGAGAAGCAGGAACTGGAGATGTAGTAAATGCTGTTACTCATATGAGAACAATGAATGATCAAATTAAAGAGATACAAAAAGCATCAAAAGAAGAACTTATGACTATAGCAAAAAATTATGGAGCACCATATGAATTAGTTAAATATGTGTGGGAAAATGGTAAGCTTCCAGTAGTTAATTTTGCAGCAGGTGGAATTGCAACGCCAGCAGATGCTGCACTTATGATGCAATTAGGCAGTGAAGGCGTATTTGTAGGATCGGGTATATTTAAATCTGATAATCCAGAAAAAAGAGCTAGAGCAATAGTTCTTGCAACCACATATTATAATGATCCTGAAAAATTAGCAGAAGTTTCAGAAGATTTAGGTGGTGCTATGAGTGGTATAAATTCAACTGAAGTAGCTACAAAGTATGCTGAAAGAGGATGGTAAAATGAAGGTTGGGGTTTTATCATTTCAAGGTGGGGTTATTGAACATTTAAATCAAATAAAGGCATTAGGACATACTGGTGTTGAAGTGAAAAAAGAAAAAGATTTAGATGATATTGATGCCATAATACTTCCAGGTGGAGAAAGTACTACTATTGGTAAACTTCTTAAGATAACAGGATTAATAAAATCATTAAAAGAAAAGATAGAAAGTGGACTCCCTACATGGGGAACATGTGCAGGTATGATACTACTAGCAAATGAAGTAGAGGGTCAAGAAGAAAAATATCTTCAACTTATGGATATAAAAGTGAAAAGAAATGCATTTGGAACTCAAATAGATAGTTTTAAGACTCATAAAGTAATAGAAAAAATATCAAAGGATGAGATGGAACTTGTCTTTATTAGAGCTCCATACATAACAGAGGTAAAGGATAATGTAAGAATATTATGTAAGGTAGACGACAAGATAGTGGCTGCTAGACAGGATAATATTATAGTTACATCCTTTCATCCAGAATTAACAAATGATGTGACATTTCTAAATTATTTTCTAAAGAGTAAATGGATGAAATAATATTAAATATAAATAAAATATTAAGGCTGATAGGAAATTGCTAAACAGTATACTTTAGAAAATAATTTCTATGTATACTGTTTGGCAGTTTCTATTTACATTAATTAAACTAATTTATTGAGGTTGGGAGAAGAAAATCTAATAAAAGCATAAGTAAATTTATGTAGCATAAAATTATATATAGTTATATGAATGTGGTGTTAAATGTAGGACCATATACCTATTTACTAAGTAAGAAATAGGTAACTATGCCTAGTGTATCAATAGTAGAAAGTAGAAGGAAGATGGAGGTTAGTGGAGGTTTTAAAGTTTAAATTATATAAACAATGATTTTTGTTGGAATGGCTAAGGGGCTATGTGTTAAGATAAAACACGTCGCTAAGAGACATGAACAAAACAACTTAAGACTGAAAAGATTTTAATAAAGAAGAAATTAAAAGTTTTCTACGAAAGTTGTTGACAATGTCGAATGGTGATGATATGATGAAATCCTCGCTAAGAGATGCAGAATTAATAACTTGAAGCTAATAGAACTACTGAAAATGAGTTCAAAAAGTTTTTTGAAAAGTTGTTGACAAGCTTCGAAAGCGGTGATATACTGAATAAGCTGTCAGAAACGACAGATAACAACAAAACATTACAACGGTAGTTGTAAGAAAGAAAAATTGGTCTTTGAAAATTGAACAGAATAAGATAAATACATTTAAGTAAACCAGCAATTTTTATTTGAGTAAGCTAAGATTAAACTTTTTATTGAGAGTTTGATCCTGGCTCAGGACGAACGCTGG
>Ga0183101_1002889_pt1 | contig 10695 bp, 9 predicted proteins | sample Biomet3_FD_127790 | JGI IMG/M metagenome (GOLD analysis project Ga0183101, IMG submission 127790) | Microbial communities from bioreactor (seeded with sewage sludge) at LBNL, California, USA - Biofuel metagenome 3 | ecosystem: Engineered > Bioreactor > Anaerobic > Unclassified ... | reverse complement strand
TAAAAATTTTTAAACAAAATCTATTTTTTGAATTAGAATGAATTAAGTATGCGTGCATATTTTTTCAATACACTCTTTAAATAATTTCAATACCGTTTGTAAACGGCTAGAAATGAATGATATTTTGCAATGGAGTCATAGAATTTCAAATAATATCATTTGTAATTTTTGAAAAAATTATCTATTTTTGAAGAGGTATACATATGACTATGAAAACAAATAATGATTTACTGCTCGATTTGCGGAAGTTAAAATCCTTCATTGCAATTGCCGATGCGCAAAGCTTTTCAAAGGCTGCAGAAGAGACTTTATATTCCACCTCGGCTTTATCAATTCAAATTCGCGACCTTGAGCGTCAATTTGGTTTTCGTTTGCTAGATCGACTAGGCAACCATGTCAATTTAACGAATGAGGGAGAAAAATTCTATAAATATGCGAGTGTTCTGTTATCAATGAATGATCAAATATTTGAAGCTTTTTCTGATACACAAAAAGAACCTACCGGGAAAATACGTATCGGTGCAATCGATTCAATTTGTGATTGTCTATTAACTAAGATAATATCGGATTATCAAAGATTGTTCCCACGGGTTACTATTAGTGTTGCTTCTTACTCACCAAATTCATTATTGAAGCAATTATCAGAAAATGAGTTGGATATCATTTTAATGTTAGATAAACCAATTGCAGATCAGCACTATACAATTTCGGAAAGCATCAGCGAACAAATTGTTGTTTGTTGTTCTCCTAATTTTTCATTGGCAAAAGAAAAAGAGATAACACTAGATACATTATTAAAATATCCTGCCATATTAACTGAAAAAGGCGAAAGTTATCGCAACAGTCTCGAAACAGAATTAGCAAAGAACCGAATGTATATTCTGCCTAGCATTGAATCCAAGAGTACCAACCTTATCATTGATCTAGTGAAGGAGAATCTAGGCTTTTCAGTTTTACCAAAATTCATTGTTAACAAGGAAATTGATGCAGGCACAATTCTCCCATTAAATGTTAAAAATCTAGATCTGAATATTCAGTTCCAGATTCTTTATAACAGCAACAAATATATTTCTAAAGAAATGATGGCTTTCATTAATCTTGCTAAAAATGACATTCAAGTAGGTCAATAATAATTTTAAAAGGACTAACGTGTTTTATCACGATAGTCCTTTTTGACTCAAATTCGAATGACGAGTAACCTCATAAAGTGCAATGAAAACTGGGGGTATTTTCTTACACTCCTAGAATATATCCTCATTAACATACGAATTTTCATCCTTTTTTATCATTGTTGTATGCTTGACGAACAATCGAAATAACGTATGCGTGCGTTTTTCAATCGGCTCGGAATCATATAACTTCACTTTATATAACGAATCAGTTTTCCTGTATAATCATCAAAATCAATATTGTTTTCTTCTTTCAGAACAGTAATATCCGCTGTATCGAATTCCGGATTCATTGAACCTGCTATCGCAGTTGCAATAGCGCCAATTGTATCCGAGTCTCCGCTCATATTGGCGCACAGCATTGCTGTCTGTTTTGGCCTGCCATTGCTCCGTAATAAGATGGCATAAGCTGCAGGAATTGTTTCAATGACCTCCATACCTGAGCCATAAAAGTTTTCTAATCTTTGATAAAACTCTGCATCCGATTGGATATTCTTCAGTTCCTTGATACAGCTCATTCTTTCCAAAAGAGAAGCGCAGGGAAGCTGTGTGCCCCGATGCATTCCCTCTTCTAGAATTGTCTGTGCCATAGCAAACATCTGTGGATAATCACTGCCGCCTCGTATTGCATAGCTGACACACGCTGCTGCCCAGCTTGCACCCGCAATTGCAATGTTTGTATGATGTGTCGGCAGGCATAATCTTTCAACTTTATCCACAAATCCTTTCACATCATGATAATCATAAATGATTCCTAACGGGCTGACTTTCATTGCCGAGCCATTTGTTGTACCATACTTTCCTGCTTCTGAAATCGGTGTGCCTTTTTTAATTGCGTCTAATGCTTTTGCAGTACTTGGACCGATAACATAGGGATTGATCTTTGCATTATCATCCATCCATGTCTGAAGCCTTTTCAAATATGGAACCGTCTCAAATTCGCCATGATTATCTAGAATCGTATCACATACAAGAAGTGTATTAATGGTATCATCGGTCACTGTTCCTGCCGCAAACTTTCTACCAAAGAAATCGTGGGGAGATGACTTTTCAAAATGATGTATACCATCCGGAAAAGTTCGGCTAAGAATCTCTCTTGTCATCATTTCACTTGGCATGCCCATAGCGTCTCCATAAGCACAGCCAATCAATGTTCCTTTAATTCTCTCGTATGTTTGATTCATCAAGTTATTACTCCTTTGCACCAGCAGGTACAATCTGTAGATTTTCCGGAACGACTGTGACCATGATTTTATCTTTATAGTCTACCATTCCCATTTTCAGATTCATGATATCAAGATAGTCTTTTGTATTTGTGACAACTACCGCAGTTTCAGGATTTATCCCATCCTTGATCATTTCATCCAGGTTAAATTCGATAATTGTCTCACCCACTTTAACCTTATCTCCCTGTGCTTTTAATTTGTTAAATACACCTTCTGAGATATTGTAGGTATCTTTACCAACATGGATCAATACCTCAGCACCGGTATTGCTCTTAATGCCGATAGCATGTCCGGTCGGAAACAATGCACTTACAACTCCGTCACATGGAGAAACAATCTTTCCTTCCTCTGGCACAATACATACTCCTTTGCCTAACTGTCCTTTCGAGAAAGCCTGATCACCCATTTCAGAAAGTTCTTTGACTTCACCCTTCATTGGGGAGTAGATAATTTCTTTATTGTTAACAGATGTCTCATGGGATAAAACAGTATCGTCTTCATTCTTCCCATCTTCACCAGCACGGTACGAGAACCATGTCAGGCAGAATGTTACAGCAAATGCCGCAACACATGCAACAGCGCACCAGATCATACCAGTGAAACTGCCCGTATTTGGATTTACGAATGACATCACGCCAGTGATTCCCATGGATATGGCATACATTGGTGAATTCGACAATACTAGGATCAAGCCGCCGACTAAACCGCCGACCATGCAGAAGCCAAACCGTTTCTTTACCGGCAGCGTAACACCATAGATAGAAGGTTCAATGATGCAGAAGCAAGCTGACAAGAACGCTGGCAGAGAGATGTTCTTCATCTTTGTGCTCCTCGTTCTTAAGAAGACTGCTAAGCATGCTGCCATATGGGTAAAGCTTGCTGGGAAGATTGCCGCAACAATCAAGCTGTTGGCATTTGTTGCAAATTCAATCAAGCCTAATGTAATCAGCGGCCAATGCAGACCGAAAATGACTAGCGGCTGATAAATCAAAGTAATGACCGCAAATGCCAGAATCTTTGATTTTGAGATCAAGAAGTTCAATGATGCAGATAAAGCATTCTGCAGAATCATGGATACTGGTCCAATCAAAAGAATACCGACGATGGATCCAATCAGAATTGTCAGGAATGGTACCATGAACTGCTTCAATACAGCTGGGATGTGTTTCTTAAAAGAAATTTCCAACTTAGAAGCAAACCATGTAATCAGCATGATTGGAATTAAGGTAGAAGTATAGCCTGTCTTTGGGAAAACAATCGGCAATCCAAAGAAGGTCTTATAAACAGGCATTGCAAATGCGGTACCCGAGAAAATCGTGGTGATGGCATCGCCTGCATTCATTGTATCTGCTATCCCAGGGAAAATCAGGACCGCACCCAAGATCATACCTACAAATGGGTCCATGCCAAATGCCTTCGCACTGGTATAGCCCAAAATAACTGGGAAGAATGTCAGACAGGCATTGCCCATCGCATTCAATAGTACATTTGTGCCAGAACCAGCCTGGATTGCACCAGTTGCTAATAAAACAGAATTTAAACCTGCAATAATGCCGCAGGCACACAATACGCCTAAGGAAGGTACGACAATTTTTGTAATTAATGCCGCGAAGCGATTTATAAAACTTCCCTTCTTTTCTTCCTCTTTACTGTCGCCATTCGTTTTCCCAGTCTGACGGATGATTTCTTCATAGACATCTCCGACCTGTGTACCAATGATTACCTGCAGTTTACCTTCTGCAATCTGACTGGAAATGATATCTTTATTCGCATCAATTGCGGTACGGTTTGCTTTATTATCATCTTTTAGCTTGATCCGCAGTCTTGTCATGCAGTGGCTGATATTTTCAATGTTGTCCTCACCGCCAACATTTTGAATAATAAACGCAGCTAATTTCTCATAATTAGCCATAAATTCCTCCTCGTTCAATTATTTGTTGAACATCGCTCTTTGAATATGAATTACTAAATACAGCAGTTCTTCACTGCCAATGTCCACATCAAATCTTCCTTTCACAAATCCTTTGATATTTACCGCACATAAATAGGATTCACTGTATGTACTTTTCATCATTTCCAAGAGATCATTATCACTTTGATCGTCATTAAAAGTAGATTTACTGACGATTCTCTGCGAGAAATAACGTAAATGGTTTATGAAGCGGTAATACGTCAACGTTCCTTCATTAATGTCCACATTAAAGTAAGCTCGGACGATATCCAGAATTTGTTCAATGATCTTTGTGGACTGTTCTATTTTATCTGTTCCGATTGCATTTTCTGTTTCTGCATTTACTATATGAAGCGCAATAAAACCAGCTTCATCATCACTCAATGCAACACCTGTATTTTTCAGGATGATTTCAACTCCTTGTTTACCAAGCTGATACTCATCAGGATAGAACTTCATGATGTCAAACAATAAGCTGTTATGAACAGCAATGCCTCTTTCATAGTTCTTTAAAGAATAGTGAATATGATCGCTTAAAGACACATAAATTGAATCACTGATGGGTTTGCCCAGATTCATCTTTATGTTCTCCACAATCTTTTCCACGATAGCTATCTCTTCCAAAGGGAGAGATACCAAGATTTCTTGAAACTTTGTATTCAGTTGTTGTGAAGATAAGCAAAATTTCTTTTGAATAAGAGCTGGATTCACTGGATCGCCGGGTTTTTTATTATAAGCAATTCCTTTACCAACAATCACAACTTCATTGTCGCTCTCATCCAAAACCACCGCGGAATTATTGTTGAGAATTTTACTGATCTTCATTATTTCACCTCCCCGTTTAGCATCACCATAAATATCTGCAGATATTTATCGTTGAGTTTTTTGACAAACAAAAAACTTGTCTGCCAAAAGTAAATAACTACTAATGCAAACAAGTTAAGCTTATCTATATAAGATAATAACTTCCTCGTTAGATACTGAAATATTATATCTAATTAATAGCGGTGTCAATTAGTAATCTGGCACTTTTTTATGTTTTCTAAGCAAAGTAATTTGTACTAAAATATGTAATTTGACAAGCTAGTCAAATTTTTGCAAAAAAAGTTACAGCATGCTTGTATAGCGAGGTGAAATCATGAAATCTATAATCCAAATAGAAAAGGTGCAGGGAATCTTTTATGATTAAAACACTTTCAAAAAGACAAGTTAAAATGTTGTCGTATATCATCTGTGCTCCGTCATATGTTTCTTTTTCTGACCTTTCTATGCGCTTTGGCATTAGCGAGCGAACCGCGCGCAACGATCTCGCCATGATAGATACCTATCTTATAGGAAGTGGAGTCCAAGTTGAAAGAAAATCGAAATATGGCCTACGTATCATGGGCAGTCAAGAAGCAGTTTCTCGTGTTCTTGCAGATGCTGACGATCCTCAGAATTTCCTAGACAAGGATACACGCATATCTTTTGAAATCATTTTGTTATTAACTAGGTGTCAGACCAGTTATGAACAGTTGTCCGAAGATTGCTATGTCAGTCGTCAAACTGTCATAAATGATGTAAAACAGATTCGCCAAAATATTTCTGTTTTCAATATTTCGGTTATCGGATCTTCGGGACTTGGATTATTTGCTAAAGGGAAAGAGTCATCTATTCGATCAGCAATCAAGGATGCGATGACAGTCATTCATGACGATGCTATCTTCTCTGAACTCTGCAAATGTCTAGATCTTCATGAATTTGTTCAAGAAGCAGAAAACATATTAAGCCAGTTTGAAGAACAATTGAAAGTTCAGTATGCAGATAGGACACAGTTAACACTATTACTGTCTATATATTTAAAGCGAATTCGAACTGGACATAACATTGTATCTTCGGAGATGAATTATAAAAACCATATTAACAACATTCAGGAAAATGAACTTTGGCTCACCCTCCTTGACCACAGTGGCAGTAAAGAAGAAGCCCGTTTCCTTTATGAGGTTTTTTCTACCGCCCGTTTAGCAAAGATTTCAGTCACACCTGTCAAGGATCAAAATGCCTTAAAACTTGCCACTTATTTGTATGATCATCTGCAAAAATTACAGACTTTAGATCCTAGCAAGAAAGATCGCTTTCTTTCTGGTTTGACTCAGCATCTACAGTCTGCACTGCAGCGGCAGAAAAACGGAACTCATATCGAAAACGAACTGCAGGATCAAATCATGATAAGCATTCCGTTGATCTATGAGTTCACCAAAGAACAACTCAATCTTTGGGAAAAGACCAGTCACATTGAATTTGACAGCAGTGAAATCGCATATATTGCAATGTACATTGCCTCAGCATATGAAAGTAGCATTCAGCAAGAAACATCTCTTACCGTTCTACTTACATGTACCTTTGGCATTACTACTTCTGCAATTCTGAAATCAAGAATCTTTGTTGCAATTCCCGAATGTCATGTCATAGGACCATTGACCATGGAAGATGCCATAAAGTACTTAGATAATCATGCTGTCGATTTGATTATTTCAACGTCTACTTTCACATATAAAAAAATTCCAGTAATCGTTGTAAACCCACTTCTTTATCAGAATGATATTGAAGGTATTAAAAATCAGTTATCTCAGCTTTCTTATTCAAAAATGTGTAATCACTTTGTAAATTCCTACGAAAAGATTTCCTCAATGGATAACAAGAAGCCTGACTTCGTATCCAGTAAGATTGCAGATTTTGTCGCGGAGCATAACATCCAGATTTTATCTTCCGTGGACAGTTGGGAAGAAGCAATACAGATTGCAGCCAAACCTCTGCTGGCAGAGAACTACGTTGAACAACGCTATGTCAATCGAATGATTGCTGCCGTAAAGCAATTCGGCACCTATATGTGTCTAGTAGAAGATGTGGCTTTTGTTCATGCTGGTACAGAAGACGGAATCAAAGAGAATTGTTGTGCCATTCTCGCGCTAAATAAGCCAGTTATCTTTGGTGATCGAAATTCAAAATTGGTCAAATATATCGTGATTATTGGTATTCGTGAAAAGGGAGAAGATTCCTTTCTAAAACTTGTATATATATTTGCGAATATAAAGAATCGCAAAATATTAAAAAAAGAAAACATTACCGTGCATGAAATAGAAAGTTTAGGAGATTAAAAATGGAGAAAATTGCATTACAGGATATTGAAGTACAGGTCGAAGCTTCTAACTGGCAGGAAGCCATTACCAAAGCAGGGCAGCTCCTAGCAGACGATCATAAAATTGACATTGGTTATATAGATTCAATGATTCAGGCGGTGAATCAGCTAGGGCCATACATTGTACTGATGCCTGAATTTGCCTTAGCACATGCAGCACCATCATCACATGTAAAAGAAACAAGCATCTCGCTAATCACATTAAAAAAGCCGGTATATTTCGGTTCTAAAAACGATCCTGTTTCCATTGTAATGTGCATTGCCTGTGTAGATAAGACATCGCATATGGAATTACTTCAAGAAGTTGCAAAAAAACTGATGACAGATGGAATACTCAACAAAATGAAACAGTGCAGAACAAGTGAAGAACTTTATGCATTATTCAATTAGCTGGGATTCGATTTGAGCAGGATAAAAGAAAGGAGGAAATAATGAGACCAAAAATTCAAACAGTATGTGGATTTGGCTGCGGATCTTCTTTAATGCTAAAGATGAAAATAGATGACATCCTTAAGGCAAATCACTTGGAAGCAGATACATTCTGCTCCGATGTCGGCACTTGTTTAGCGAATCCCTGTGATGTGATTTTCATCTCTAAAGAATTAGGAGAGCAAATCAAAGATCGCGCTAAAGTACCTGTAATTATTATCGACAATTTCATGAACACCAAAGAAGTAGAACAAAAAGTACTTGATTATTACAAAACAAATAAATAAGGAGAAAAGAAATGCTGAAATTTATCATTAATGAAATCTTTGGACAAGGAGCCATCTTCCTAGCATTGATTGCTATGATTGGTCTTCTTCTTCAAAAGAAACCAGCTACGGAAGTTATACGTGGAACGTTGATGACCGCAATCGGCTTCTTCGTATTAAACACTGGTACAGGTCTAATCACTGGAAAGTCCATTGATGGCTTAGCTACTGCATTCAGTACAATGATGCCACAGGCTGCAGCAAATGCAACATCTGTAGACATTGGTGCTACCTATGGCACACAAATTGGTATCGTTATGCTTCTTGCTTTTGCAATCAACCTTCTGTTTGCACGATTCACTAAGTGGAAGAGTGTATTCTTGACAGGTCACATGCTCTATTGGTTCCCATATGTATTTATTGCAGCTGGTGTTGATGCTGGTTTAACAGGTGGAAAACTGATTATTCTTGCTACCATCTTTACTGCAATTTATCTATGCACAGCTCCAAATTTGATGCGTCCTCTTGTAAAACAAGTCACGGGAGATGACAGCTTCACCATCGGTCACCCAACAACCATTCTTTCTTTGATTTCTGGTTGGCTTGGCAAAACATTCGGTGATAAATCTAAATCAACTGAAGATTTGAACATCCCAAAGTCTTTAGGATTCCTACGTGAAGTATCTATTACAGGTGCACTTGTAATCTGCATTACTTATATTGTCATGGCATGCATCCTCTCAGCAAATGGATTTGATCCTGCAGTTGTATGGGGTTATTCCGGCACAAACACAGGAATTTTCACTTATATCTTCACACACGCAATCTATTTTGGTGTTGGTGTAACAATTATGCTTCAGGGTGTTCGTATGCTGATTGCTGAAATCATCCCAGCATTCAAAGGTATTGCCGAAAAAGTTGTACCCGGTGCCATTCCTGCTCTTGACTGCCCAGTGATTTTCGGATACGCGCCTAACGCTTTGATCATTGGATTCATTACAGCAATGATCACTTCCGTTATAACCATTATTATTGTTGATAGTGTTGGAATGTTCCCAACAATTATCATCCCGCTAACATTTACCTGCTTCTTTGAAATTGGGTGTGCAAGCATTATTGGCAATGCGACCGGTGGCGTGCGTGGATGTGTCCTTGGCGCAGCCGTCGCAGGAATTATCATGGTATTCTTAGTTGGCTTTGGCTCTTACTTCTTCAATAATACGATTCAATCATGGATGCTGGTATATGGTGGTCAAGACTTCTCATTGTGGGGCATCATCGAAGGCAGTATTGCTAGATTGATTGCAGCTTTCTGATCAAAAGGAGAAGTGCATGGATTTTGAATATATTACAAAAATCAAATATTTAATCCAGACAATTGAACAGCAAGAGAAGAATCATATGGAAGAGTGTGTAAATCTTTTATCTGATGCTGTCATGAATCATCATTCTATCTATATTTTCGGTGCCTCTCATGCAGGCATCCTCAGTCAAGAAGCTTATTACAGAGCTGGTGGGTTAATGACTATCAATCCCATTTTTGCAAAAGAAGTTCTTCTTGATCGAGAGCCAATTACACTTACCAGCAAAATGGAACGTTGTGTAGGCTACGGAACAACCATTGCATCAAGCTACAATTTTCAAAAAGATGATATCTTGCTGGTACATTCCGTTTCTGGTAGAAACCCTGTAACTATTGAAATCGCTATGGCTGCGAAAAATGCTGGCATGAAAGTCATTGGCATTACCAATCTTACATATTCAAAGTCTGTTACTTCACGACATCCTTTAGGAAAGAATATGTATGAATTCTGTGATGTTGTTCTAGATAATCACGGTGACATCGGCGATGCGTGTGTTCCAATTCATGGTACGCAGCAAAAAGCAGGGCCAACTTCAACTGTGATTGGAGCAATCATATTAAATTCAATTATTAGCGAGACAGCGAATGAATTAGTCCGTAGAGGTTTGAAAACTCCTCCTGTTTACTATAGTGCTAACATCGATGGTGGTGACGAAAAGAACCATTTACTCCATCAACAGTATCAAGGTGAAATTCACTACAAATATTAATATTTCTCTTCAAGTCTCCCTAACTTGAAGCTATGTTTCAAAAAGCATTGTCCTACCCCTTTCAAATGACAATGCTTTTTTATGCCATTCAAGGAATCAGTAGAATACTATAGTGACTTAATGAAGCCACCTTCTATATTTTTGCAGCAAACATCTCCTTCAAAATAGTGAAACAATAGTGAAAAATTGATCCTTGAACAGGTCATAAAAAGGTGACCCTATTCAGGTCACCTAACATGTACGGTACCACATTTCTGATTCCGTATCTATCAGCGAATCTTATCCATCCGGTAAACAATATTTCCGGATTTTCCATCGACTCTTACACCTGTTTTAGGATCCATTGGTTCTGCCATCCATACATGCTCGCCCATGTATTCGAAAGGAAGATGTGCATCTTTCC
>Ga0183101_1001070_pt3 | contig 10697 bp, 11 predicted proteins | sample Biomet3_FD_127790 | JGI IMG/M metagenome (GOLD analysis project Ga0183101, IMG submission 127790) | Microbial communities from bioreactor (seeded with sewage sludge) at LBNL, California, USA - Biofuel metagenome 3 | ecosystem: Engineered > Bioreactor > Anaerobic > Unclassified ... | reverse complement strand
CCGGACCCCGCTGAGCGGTGCGCCCCTTCAGGGAGAAGCGGGCGCCGGTATAACTGTGTTCAGGGCTTCTGACCGACTGCGGCCAGATCGTGCACGTACTCCTCGTAGCTGCCGTCGCCGGGCTCGGGGGGCGTGTCGTAGAAGGGACGGAATTCCGGGTCCACCTTGCCGATGCCCATGTAGCGGGCCTTGTAGTCTTTCAGCAGCGCCCAGAAGTCGTTGCGCAGCAGGAACAGGGACAGCAGGTTGGAGAACACGGGGATCGCCAGCGAAATATCCACGATGGCCCAGAACAGGTCGGGGCCGTTGCCGGTGAGCACGATGGAGGACACGATCACAATGTTGGGGATGGGATACAGGAAGCGGAACGCGGATGTGATCTTGTCCCGCAGGGCGGGACGGCTGCGCAGACCGTGCTGCATGATGGAGAGGTAGTAGGAGAACCAGCCCGCGGTGGTGGTGAGGCCGAAGAAGAACATCATGACGCCCATGAAGATCACGCCGAACTCGCCGTAGTTCTTCTGGAAGGCGCTGATGGCCAGCGTGGCGCCCATGAGACCGGAATCCCACTGGCCGGAGCACAGCACGCTCAGAGCGGTGACGGTGCAGATGATGATGGTATCGATGAAAACCTCCGTGGCGCCCCACAGGCCCTGGCGGACCGGGTGGACGCAGTCGGCGGAACCATGGATCAGCGGAGAGGAGCCCTGGCCGGCCTCATTGGAGTTCATGGAACGGGCCATGCCGGTGCGGACCGCCTTGGAGACTGCGGCGCCGGCGAAGCCGCCCATGGCCGCAGTGGGTGTAAAGGCATACTTGAAGATCATGGCGAACACGGAGGGGATATTGCGGTAGTTGAGAAGGATGATGCCGATGCCGCCGATGATGTACGCGCAGCACATAAAGGGCACGGCACGGGTGGCGAACTTGGCGATGCGGGGGACGCCCTTAAAGATGATATAGAACAGCAGAACGGAATAAACCAGCGTAAAGCCGATCATGTTGATGCCGAAGCAGGTATTCAGGGACTCCGCGATGGAGTACGCCTGAGAACCGCCCAAAAACTGCATGATGAATCCAATGCCGAACAGTCCGGCCAGGATCCAGCCGGCCTTGACGCCGCGGCGCTTTACGAGGCCCTTTTCCAGGAAGTAGGTGGTGCCGCCGTAAAACTCGCCCTTGTTGTTTCTGCTTCTGTAATAGCAGCTCAGAGAGGTTTCCACGCACTTGACCATCATGCCGAAGAAAGCCCACAGCCAGATCCAGAAAACCGCGCCGGGGCCGCCGGTGGCGACGGCGGTGGCGACGCCGGCGATGTTGCCGTTGCCGACGGTGCCGCCGATGGCGATGCAGGCCGCTTCAAAGGGGGAGATGTGGGTTTTGCCCTCGGACTGCGCCTGCGCGTGCAGGGATTTGCCGATGGTGTGCTTGAGCACGTGACCCAGATGACAGATCGTAAACATTTTTCCGCGGACGGTGAAATACAGTCCGACTGCAAGTACGAATACCAAGAAGGGGGTGCCCCAGAGGAAACCGTCAATCGAATTTATAATATCATAAAATGACATTACAAAACCTCCTAAAATATCTTATTTCACAGATGATTCCTTTGCGGGGTTTGAGTTCTCGTTTCTTTTTCCTTTTTCTGCGGAGTCCCATCGCGCACACCGCTCCAGCCGGTCCATTCGCCGGACCCGGCCGGGGCGGCCGCGCGCTCCGCGCGGATGTCCATTTCGCGCGTCGGCGCAGGCGCGAGGCTCAGTCCAGCGCCGCGAACGCGTTCTTGAAATCGGCGATCAGATCGCCGCAGTCTTCGGTGCCCACGGAGACGCGGAACATGCCGGGAGTAATGCCCATCTTCCGTCTGTCCGCGTCGGGCATATGGCTGTGAGAGGAGGTGACGGGGTGATTCAGCGTGGTTCTCAGGCCGCCCAGCGTGGTGGCGTAGTGCACGTAGTTCAGCTTGAGCATGAACTGGTTGATCTTGTCCTCGTCCTCCGTGTTCAGAATAATGCTCATCATGCCCGTCATGGCTTCGTCGCCCGCGGGCCACAGCTTTTTGGCAATGCCGCGCTGCTTGAAGCTGTCCAGAGAGGGATGATTCACCTTGATGACGTGGGGATCGGCTTCAAAGAACGCCGCCAGCCTGGCCGCATTCTGCATCTGCTTTTCCACGCGCAGATAGATGGTCTCCATGCCGCGCATCGCCATCCAGGAGGGGAAGGGATCGGCGGGAGTGCCGAAGAGCATCCGCATGGGGCGGACCTCCTCGATGATCTCGTGGGTGGAAGTCATGCAGCCCAGGACCACGTCGGAATGGCCGTTCATGAACTTGGTCATGGAAGAGATGACAATGTCCGCGCCCAGCGTCAGCGGCTTGATGGAAACGGCGGTGGTGAAGGTGTTGTCCATCATCAAAAGGGCGCCGTTTTTGTGGGCCAGCTCGGCAACCGCGGGAATGTCGATCAGGTTCATGGTGGGATTGGCGCAGACCTCCGCATAGATCAGCTTGGTGTTGGGCTTGATTGCGTTCCGGATATTGGCGATGTCGTCCATGTCCACAAGGTCGCTTTCAACGCCGAACTTCTTATACAGCTTGCCGAACACATCAAAGGTCTCGCCATAGATGTTCCGGTTGCAGATGACATGGTCGCCGGGCTTCAGAATGGAGCCGAGCGTGGTGGAAATCGAGGCCATGCCAGAAGAGAAAATCAGGGTGTCGCGGTCCATGCCGGGGGCTTCCAGCTCGGTTACCATCGAGGCCAGCGCGTCGCGGTCGGGGTTGTTGGTTCTGATATAGGTATAGCCCTGGCGGTACGCCTCCTTGATCTCCTCCAGGCTGTTGGCCGTGAAGGCAGTGCAGGTGTACAGGGGGAACGCCTCGGGCTTGAGCAGGTTCACCGCGTCGTTCCTGTATTTTCTGGTATAAAGAATTTCAGTCTTGCTGGACATGTCTAATCCTCCGATCAATCTCGATCATTTCGTTTTTCCGGGTTCGGGCCGTGCGCCTTGCGCGGCCGGCACGTCTGCCGGCTGCTGCCGGAAAAGGCGCCGCGGGGCTTTCCCGTCCGGATTTCGCTGAAGGTACCTTACAACTTGTATGGTAGACTTTATAGTTGGAAAAGAGTCAAGGTCCGGCTGTTTTGTCAAAACACCCAAACTTATTGCCCCCGTTTTGACGCTTTTTCAATTTCTTCGCCTTTAACCGAGAATATTTTTGCAAATTTTAGGAAAAATATAAAATATTTATTCATAATCTGCGGTAGCAACAAAGTTTTTAAAGCATGAGGAAATTCAAAAATAAGTTTTAAAATGTCGAGAAATTTCAAAAAATGCAGAACGGACCAATCAAATACGTTTTATATTAAAATTTTGCTGAATTGAAATAAAATCCATTTTCTTGAGGACTTTAAAGCAAAATGGGGCTTTTTCCCCGGATATTGGGACGCACTGTGCAGCGGCTGCTTTGGCGAGTATTGTTTTTCATCCCGCTGCGTGATAAAATAATTTATTTATCAGGAAATGTCGGAGAGAGGAGCGGATAAAATGTCAGAGCAGGTCTTTTCCATCGGGAAAATGGCAGAACTGACGGGGCTGAGCACGCAGACGCTCCGCTATTACTCCAACCTGGGACTGCTGAAGCCAGAATATGTGGATGAAAACACGGGGTACCGCTACTATACTTTCAATCAGCTGCACTATATCGACCGCATTAAGTATCTCCGTTCGCTGGGCATTCCGCTGGAGGAGATCAAAGAGGCCCTGCGGTGCCAGAGCCCGGACCGGCTGATCTCCGCGCTGGAAAAGCAGCGGGATTCCTTTCGCCGGGAAATCTCCGAGCTGGAGTCCCAGGCCCGGGAGGTCGACTGGTATATCGGCTATTTCCGCCATGCCGTGAACGCGCGCCGCTTCCCTTTCTTTTGTCTGCGCTATTTCCCGGAACGCTATGCGCTGGGGATTCCGTTCGACTCCGGCGAGGACACCTCCACTCGGGAGACGCACCTCACCCACATTCGGAATTCCGGCACCGGCCGCTCTTTGAAATATATCCGGCAATACGGCTATACAGTGGATTTTGAGGGCCTCTGCCAGGGGAAATTCCTGCCCCGGCAGCTCTATATGTTCATCAAGGGGCTTCCGCCCGCCGGAGGGGAGGAGATCGCCTCCAACCTGCTGACATTTCCGGCCGGAAACTATCTCTGCTATATGGATCATTTCCGCTCTCCAAGCTGGAATCCCCAGATCCTGCGGGAAAAAATGCGGGAGGTCCCGGAGGCGGAACTGGTGCTGGCCAACGAATACGAGGATAATCTGGCTAAATATTCCGAGTGCCCCTATCAGCTGGAGATCCTGCTCAATCGGGACGCACCCCTGTGAAACCGGGGCGCGCCCCGGTTTGGTTACAAGGTATCGGCAAAAACGACAAAAAAATCCGAAAAGATACTTTGGAAATGATGCACAATTTATGTTGATTATTTTTGTGCGTTTTGCTATACTTTCCCTTGTTAAGAGACAGTTTCCGAAGCCCGGGTGAGCGGGCTGGTGAGCGCCATTTAACTGCACTGTGCGATTTCTCTTTTCCTTTTCCTATATTTTTTCTCCGTGGAGCGGTAAGGTTTGCCTCCTTGTCGTACACAAAAAGATGCCCCGTCCGGCGCAGGACGGGGCATCTTTTTATATTCGGCAGTTAAAGGGGCCCCGAAGAAAAATCCCACCGGCAGAAAGGTCGGTGGGATTTTCGCAAATCGAGCTCGACGTCTTTGCGGCAGAACTCAGTCCGTCACGTAGGGCAGCAGGGCGATCTGACGGGCGCGCTTGATGGCCTCGGTCAGCTGGCGCTGATGCATTGCGCAGGTGCCGGTGGTTCTGCGGGGCAGAATCTTGGCACGCTCAGAGATAAAACGACGCAGCTTGGCGGCGTCCTTATAGTCGATAGACTCGCACTTCTCCGCGCAGAACTGGCAAACCTTGCGGCGCTTGCCGCGGTTCATCGGCCGGGAAGGACGATTGCTGTCATGCTCCATAGGCATAGGATGGTTCCTCCTTCTTTAAATTTGTGCCTGGGGCGGATCAGAACGGCAGTTCGCCGTCTTCTTCGCCGACCTCGGCAAAATCGGAATGCCCGTCCGACGGGGCGGCGCTGTGGCCGGCCGGGGCGGGGGAGCCGTAAGAGGGTGCGGCGCCGTAACTGTCGGCCCCGTCCCGCTTGGAATCTCCAAAATAGATATTGTCCGCGATGATCTCAATGGAGACGCGCTTGCCGCCGTCCTTGTCCGTCCAGTCCCGGCTTTGCAGCCGGCCCTCCACGATCGCCATGCGGCCCTTCGTGAAGTATTTACTGACGAATTCGGCGGTCTGACGCCACGCGACCACGTCGAAGAAATCCGCCTTCTTCTCGCCGTCCTGACTTTTGAAGTCGCGGTCAACGGCAATGCGGAAGGACGTGACGGGCGTTCCGCCCTGCGTCCGGCGCAGCTCGGGGTCTTTGACCAGCCGTCCCATTAAGACGATTTTGTTCAGCATGGTGGAATAGCCTCCTTACTCGCCCTTGCAGACGATCAGGGAACGCATGATGCCGTCGGTAATACCGAGGACACGGTCCAGCTCCTTCGGGAAATTCGCGTCGCTGGTGAAAGACATCAGGACGTAGTAGCCGTCGTTCTTGAAGTTGATGGGATAGGCCAGCTTGCGGCTGCCCCACTCCTCGACTTCCACGGCGGAGCCGTTCTGCTCAGCGAGCGTCTTGAACTTTGCCACCAGGGCGGCGATGTTCTCCTCACCCTGTGCAGGGTCGATGATGTAAACGACCTCATAATTGGCGGAAACCTTAGCCATTTGTGCACCTCCTTTTGGACATATGGCCCTCATTCTGAGATGAGAGCAAGGATTTGCCCGCACACTGCGAGCCTTACTATTATATCGAAAATTGCGCAAAAGTCAAGCTTTTTTCTGCTGTTTACCTCAATTTCTCCGCTTGCACAATGCGGCGCGCTGCGGTAAAATCTGGGTAATTAAAAAAGGAAAGGGGCGCGGGCCATGAAACTGTTTGGAAAACGGGAGACGGTCTTTGAGGAGCGGGATCATTCCCGCTGGCTAAAGGCGAAGGCGGCGCTGACGTCCGCCGGAATCGAGATCATGGAGGCCAGCTTTTACGAAAGCGAGATACCGGTGTGCGGCTGCGGCGCCAAGCTGGACGCGAGGGACTTCGGCCCCGGCGGAAAGATCGACCGCAGGACCTACTATATCTCCGTAAAGCCCCAGGACGCCCAGCGGGCGCGGGATCTTCTGGCGGAGAAATAGCCGCGGCCCCGCGGGGAGACGCCGCCCTTTCAGCCCCATTAAGATGGCGGCCGCATATGACGCGGCGCCGCAAAAAATGCAGAGCCAGGGGGAAAACGCCTTGTCCGTTTCCCCGGCTCTGCATTTTAATATTTCAGACGCAGCGGAGTCCTGCGCGGCTCAGATCAGGCCTTCAGCCCGCGGGGATTTCCCGCCAGCAGCTTAAGAAGCTCCAGCGTGCTCTCAAATGTTCGAACGATGCCGTCCTCCGTGCGCAGCAGTCCCTGCAGCTCCGCGTGCGACGTACCTGTGATCGTGAGGGTGTAGTTCTTTTCATCCATTGCAGTCAACCTTCCTTTTGCGCGGCACGCGGCCGTCACGGTTCCAAAAATTCACCGAAGTTCAGAATAAACGCCGCCAGCAGCAGCGCGCCCTCCCCGCTGTCCGGGGAAAAGCCCAGCCGGCGGCAGAGCACCGCCGTGAGCGCATTCACGCACTGCGGACCCTGTTCCAGCGCGTGCAGGAGTTCGGCCTGAGTGGCGTTTTCCGCCCAGCAGGTTCGGCCGTTCAGGCTGAGGCCCACCCGGTCCTCCTGATGCGCAAGCGATACGCCGGGCTTGAGTGAAAGCTGCTTTTCCATTCTCATCGTGACCTCCTATTCTCACAGCAGTCCGAGTTTTCGGGCCGCTTCGCCCGCCTCGCTGCGGCGGCTGACGCCCAGCTTCTGCAGGATATGGCTCACGTGAGTCTTGACAGTGGCGAGGCCGATGCCCAGCATTTCGCCGATCTCGCTGTTGCTGAGATTGTGACACACCAGCCGGAGCACCTGCGTTTCCATCGCTGTCAGCGGTTCTGCCAGCTCCGCCCGCTGCCTGAGAAAATCGGGATAGTTGACAGCCTGCGCTCTGGTCGCAGCAAGGATCTTTCCCATCATGGCGGCGTCCGCATTCCAACCGCACTCCCGCAAAAGCGGCAGCACGGCGGCGCCGTACTGCGCAACGGGCTGGATAAAGGCATATCCGCGGCAGGTGTCCAGCGCCTGAGAAAATTCCTGCTGCCAGGTTTCGTTTCCCTGCTGGTAATGGCACAGGGCCATCAGAATCCGAATGTGGAGCGCGTCCATGACCCGGCCGCAGTGTTCGCAGTAGGGCAGCAGCGGCACCAGCGCCAGCAGCGCCTCATCCGGTTCGCCCACCGCAAGCTGAACCATGGCCCGGGTCAGGTAGCGATAGCGCCACAGCGCCCGCAGCCGCTCGCCGTTCCGCGGCGCCTGCTCCTGAAGCCAGCGGACTGCCCCCTCGGTGTCTCCGGTCCGCAGGCGGATGCGGCAGAGCATGGCGTCCATATTGGGAAGGAACCGCTCCTCTTCCGTCTGCACATACCGATCCCGCAGGTTCTGCACGGCGTCCAGCGCCGCGCCCGCGTTTCCCTGCGCCACCTGAATCCGGGCCAGCAGCCCCACCACCGCGAACTCAATGTCCGGAGTGCCCTTGGCCTGAATCTCCCCCAGCCGGGAGAGCAGCGTCAGCATCAGGCGGGAGACGTCCTCGCCTTTTTCAAACTTGCTCTCGCAGATTGCGCAGTCGGCAAGACCAACGCCGTCCCGGCCGAGGATCGTTTCCACCGGCCGGCGCATGGTTGCGTACAGAAGCTCGTCCTTTTTCGACCACTCGCAAAAATCCTTGCCGCCATTCATGATGCTGGGCAGCGTGCTGGTGACGGAAAAGGCCGGAAGGCAGATCTGCCGGTCCGTCAGAATCCGGAAAACACTGCCGATAATCTCGATGAGGCCGCGGCTGCCCCGCTGCGGCAGCGCGATGTCCAGATAGGCCAGCTTGCCCTGCACGTCCCGGAATTCCGCATCCGTTTTTTTGAGATTTGCCGCGTAGCTCTGCAAATCCCGATACCACGCCTCGGAGGCCTCAAAGTCCAGCCCCAGGGATGTCAGCATACTCATTCCGCACATCAGCGCGGGAGAGCGAAGAATCTCCTCCCGCGGCAGGGCGAAATAGTACCGCTCCATTTCATAGTAATGCCCCGCGCCGGGGTGAAGCTCCGCGTTTTTTTCCAGCAGTTCGGAGACGCGCCGCTGATCGCCTGACCGGGAGTAACACTCCAGCGCGTCCGCGATCCGGCCGTGCAGTTCATAGTAGAGCGCGGCCCGCGCGTACAGCGCCCGCTGCTCTCCGTCGGAGTATTTCTGCTGCTCTTCCCAGAGCAGAAAGTCGCGGAAAATGGGATAAAACCGATATGCGCCTTCCGTCTCATTTAAAAGCAGGATGCTTGTGTCCCGCAGCAGCTGCCCCAGCAGCTCCCCGGCGCGGTTGTTGCCGCTGGTCATGCGTGCCAGCTCCAGTGAAAACTCCGGAAACGGAGCCACGTCCAGCAGCAGCTTGCGCACGGAGGGGTCGAACTGGCGGAAAACCAGTTCGTCGTAACAGACGAACAGCTCCTGACGGACGGCGTGCAGCACGCCGGGACCGTAGACGCCTCCCCCGCTCAGCCGGCGGCAGAGAATGGACATGGCGGCCGGATAACCCCGCATATCGCGCTGGATGGCGCTCAGACTCTCTTCACTCACCTCAATTCCCCGGGAGGAGAGCATTCGCCGGGAGGAGGCCCGGTCCAGCAGCAGAAGATCGGTTTCAATGGGAAGCAGAAGCCCGGAGAACTGAAACGGCATGAGCCAGCCCGGGGCCTTTCCGCGGGAGAGAAAGATGAAATGGAGACTCGGACGGCTGCGGAGCAGGGCGCAGAGCGCCTCCTGAAGCTCCGCTTCCCGCAGGGATTGGAGATTGTCCACCAGGAGAGCCTCACAGGTCCCGGGAATTTCAGGAAGCGCCCTGGAAGCGTCTCCCGCGTCAAAAAAGCAAATACGTTTTCCTGCCAGCAGAGCGCGGGCGACTGTGGTCTTGCCGCAGCCGCAGGGTGCGCTGAAAAAGAGAATACGGCACTGTTTCCAACCGGAGAGGAAAACCTCCTCCAGCGCTGGACTGATGATGGCGGCAGACGCCTCTTTCAAAGAGATTCCCCTCCCTTACCAGGACTCATCCCAGAGGAAAGTCCTGCATTTTAGTCTATTATAAGAGGGAAAGTCGGACTTGTCATCCATCCAAAGTATGATTTTGCGAGATGGGAGACTGAAAATCGGCGGATGGCAGCAAAAAAAGATGGCGTTCGCCCTCTTTCAAAGCTCTTTTACTTTTGCCGCGGCACGTTTGCGCATGAAAAAGCCGGAAGTTCAGACGCCTGTCTCCAATCCGGCCGCCCGAAAAAATGTCCGCGTTGCCTCCGCGTCCTGCGCGATCTGCGCCCGAAGGTCGTCCAGCGAATCAAACCGCACCTCGTCCCGCAGACGGCGGAAAAACTCCAGCCGGACCGTTTGCCCGTATAGGTCGCCGTCATAGTCCAGAAGATAGGTCTCCACCGTCACGTCGGCACCCTCGTTGACCGTGGGACGGGTGCCCACATTGGTGACGCCGGCGCGCCAGGAGCCATCCGGCAGGCAGGCGCGGGTGGCGTAGACGCCGTGGCTGGGCGTCAGGACGTGCGGCGGCACCGCCAGGTTGATGGTGGGCACGCCGATGGACGTGCCGATCCGCCGGCCGTGGCGCACAGTCTGAGAGAGCGTGTGGGGATGCCCCAGATACTCCGAGGCCCGTTCGATCTGCCCCAGCTCGATGAGGCGGCGGATGTAAGTGGAACTGACGGTGATGCCGCCCCGCTCCACTTTCGGAATGATGTCGCAGCCGATGCCCAGTTCCGCGCACTTGGCCGCCAGCAGCTCCGGCGAGCCCTGATTCTTATAGCCGAAATGGTGGTCGTGTCCCGCAACCAGATGGACGGCGTGATAGCGCCCAACCAGGATTTCCGTCACAAAATCGTCCCAGGGCGTGGACATCATCTCGCGGTCAAAGGGGACCATGATGACGTCCTCAATGCCGTACAGGCGGGACATCAGCCCCCGCCGGTCTTCCGGCGAGTTGATGAGCGGCACCGGGACGCCGGTGACCACCTCCTTGGGCGGACGGTCAAAGGTAAACGCGGCGGATCGGCAGCCCAGCTCCCGCGCCCGCTCGACGCTCCGGCGCAGCAGCGCCCCGTGGCCCAGATGCACCCCGTCGAAAAACCCCAGGGCGATCACTTTTTCTTTCATGCCAGCAAGTTCCTTTCGCTTTGGTCGCAGAGAGCGCCCGCTTACGCGCGGCCGCCGAAGAAGTTTTTGACGGAGGTGAGCACGCCGTCCTTTGCCCGGGAAAGACAGAGAAATTCCCCGTCCAGTCCGTAGACGCGGTATTCGCCGTCGGGACAGGCAGGGTCCGTCAGGGCGCCGCCGGAGCGGCAGCGGGCCCCCCCCCCCCGGGGGCGGGCGGGGTAGGCCGGGCCGGGGCGGGGAGAGGGGGGCACGCGGGGGCGGG
>Ga0183101_1002888_pt1 | contig 10698 bp, 7 predicted proteins | sample Biomet3_FD_127790 | JGI IMG/M metagenome (GOLD analysis project Ga0183101, IMG submission 127790) | Microbial communities from bioreactor (seeded with sewage sludge) at LBNL, California, USA - Biofuel metagenome 3 | ecosystem: Engineered > Bioreactor > Anaerobic > Unclassified ... | reverse complement strand
AAAAAGTAAAGGGTCCTGAAAAAAGTAAAGGGTCCTGAAAAAAGTAAAGGGTCCTGAAAAAAGTAAAGAGTCCTGAAAAAAGTAAAAGAGCCTGAAAAAAGTAAAGGGCCCTGAAAAAATAAAAGATTCTGATAAATAGAAGATACAGGCTGTGAAGAAAAGCTAAAAGGGAATATACTTAATCCCTAAGATTTTCTATAACCTTTTTACCCCTTTCTGCTGGTACAATTGTCAGCTCAGCATTTTTGAAATCTCTTTCAAGTGGCTCTCCGTCTGCAATCCTGTCCAGAGTAATTGCGACCGCTGCAACCTCGGAATGGGGCTGGCTTCCAACTGCAACATTCCAGTCCGCAAGCTGATACATTTCCGGAGGCACCTTTTCTGCTCCTACCACGATCATAAGCTTATCACAGCTTTTAAGCTCGTCCGTGGCATCGGGCAGATTGATCCCGTACATTGAAAGATGGCAGACTTTTCCACCGGCAGCTTTCCATTCCTTGATTTCCTGCTTATAATTGACATTATTCTTAATATAGAAATTTCCGCCCCAGCGACTGACAACATCCTCAAGAGTTGCTATTATTCCGGGGTCATTTGAGGCGAGGAGCATACCTTCTGCACCGAGCAACCGGGCAGTTAAGCCCACATGGGTTGTGATTCTTTTATCCCTCTCAGGGCGGTGCCCCAAACGCAGCAAAACAATTCTTTTCATGCTCGTGCTAAAACCCTGCAAGGTATTAAAGTATTTCACTGAAAAAAAGAAGAGAAGATTACTGGAACCCGTAGGTTCCGGGAATTCTCTTAAGAAGCATGCCCTCAACAATTATCGGGTTTGTTCTCTGGGCCGTTGTCAATGCGGTATCTAGTTTGAACTCTTTTTCAGCATAGATGGTAAGGATAGGATCTCCCTTCTTAACGGATTCTCCCATTTTCTTGTGAATAGCGACCCCGGCTCCTTTATCATTAGGAGCTCCTGCAAGCCTGGCAATCTCAATTATCCACTTATTGTCAAACTCGATTACATATCCGTCCGCAGAAGCGAGAATGTCGGCAGTATATTGCCCTACCTGGATGTCAGCCGAGGTAATCTTTGGATCTCCGCCCTGGGCCTCAATAATCTGTTTCATCTTCTCAAGGGCTTTTCCGCTCCTTAGTGTTTCCAGTGCAACTTCCTTTCCGCGGTCCCTTGGAGCCGCACCTCCCATCTCAAGCAGGATACCCGCAAGAGCCGCACTCTTTTCAATAAGGCTGTTCGGGCCTTCCATACTTTCCAGCACTTTCAGGGCTTCCCTGACTTCCAGCGAGGGCCCTACTTTTCTTCCAATAGGAGACGAACCATAGGTAATCGCACATTCAACGTTCATTCCAAGCCTGTGCCCGAGGTTAATCAGGTCTCTTGCAAGTTTTTGCCCTTCCTGAACAGTTGGAACTTTTGTGCTTGGCCCGACCGGAATGTCCATTACCACATTGTCGGCCCCGATAGCTCCTTTTTTTGCCATAATCGAGGCAAGCATCTGGTAGTAAGGGTCAATGGAGAGAGGGTATTCAACCCTTATGAGCTTGTCATCGGCAGGCGCTATATTTGTGGCTCCGCCCCAGACAAGAGCACCACCGACTTTATCGGTTATCTCTTTGACTTCCTGAGAGCTGAACTCTACTGGACAGAGCACTTCCATAAGGTCAGCAGTTCCACCTGCCCCTGTAATCGCCCTGGAACTCGTCTTCGGAATAAGAAGCCCGTTTGCAGCGATAATAGGAACAACAAGGAGAGAAATCTTGTTTCCGGGCACTCCTCCTATTGAGTGTTTGTCCATTATAGGGTGAGTGTCAAATTCGATCGTGTCTCCACTCTCAATCATAGCCCTTGTAAGCCATTCGACCTCGTCGTCGGTCATTCCGTGAATATAAGAAGATGTTATAAAAGCCGAGAGTTCGATCTCGCTGAGATTTTCTTCTACAATATCATTTACGAGTGTTTTAATTTCATCCTGCACAACAGGCTTTTTATCCAGCATTTTCTTAATTATCGATGCAGATTTAGAACGGGGTGCCGGAACAACCTCTACCGGCTTATCCCAATTCTTGAAGTGCTCATATACCTCGGAAAAAACTCCCAGTGTGCCTGGAGGAACCATATCATCCGTTGTATCCACAATTGCAGAAAGGCTCTCATGCCCGCGAATACGGACCCTATCCCCCGGATTAACCCCAAGTTCCTTTGCGTCGGCAATATTTAGTAATGCCTTGTGCTGCCCTATTTTCATGTTAAAATGTTCTAACTTTAACTGCATGAGTAAACTCCTCCCTTTTCGTTCTTGTTATAAGTGTAAATCTGTGACTAAAATTTGTTTCCCTAGAATCCAGACTTTCGGTTTGTTCCCCTATCTGAAAAACTGACAGTCCAGCCTGAAAAAACTGTAGATTAATAGTAAACGTGAGTAAGTAAATGTAAGTTGTCGTGTAGAGTATAAATGCTAAACTGAGGTGACATATTGACCTTCATATTATTTTAAAATAATTCTGTAAAAAACTTAAAGAAACGAAGAATAAAGAGATTAAAATGAGTACTATTAAAAGAAAGTTTGCAGAACCATCTTTATAGCGTTGTCAGTAAATTCAAAAGATTTCGAAAAGATTGGCAGTGTTTCGAATTTGCTGTAAATTTGAAGTAAAGTTTTTGCGTACTATGAAGAAAATTGATTTTCCGATATGGAATTTTCTACTACTCAACTTCTTGAGATTTGTGATTTTACAGAAAAATTGGCACACTGCTGAAAAACCCTTTAATAGTTTAAATTGATTTTGAGTAAAGAAAGAATAAGATTAATGGGAACAAATTAAACTGGAATAGTACTTTTTTTACTTTTAGGATATTGTTCTCATTAGTTAGTGTTTAGTTAGTGTTTACTAGTCAGCATTTAGTTAGCACTTAGCCATTATTTAAAATTACTCAGTTACCATTTTGTCGTATTTTATCTAAATTCATCTAAATCTTCAAAGTTACTCATTTTATCAGTTATTTTTCATAGTTGCGCCTGGACAGGGAAACAAGACCTTTGGCAACTCCCAATCCGATAATTCCTATCAATACTGCGGTTAAGATAACCATAAGCAGGTTTTCCTCATCAGCAAATTTGAACATGAAGTAAAATAAAATAATATCTATTATTGCTCCAATGCCCACCAAAGCTATTGCTGGGCCTCCTAAAACTTTTCCAGTATCCCTGCCCATTTTCCGATCCATCCCGAAATAATTATCATCAAATTAAGGTTTAAGGTTTATAAATATCTGTATTAAATAATTATTTAATTGATTTTTAATAAAGATGAACTCTTTTAGTAAACTTTTTTGTAACAGGAACCGGAGATGTGAACTCATGGATAAAGTAAATCTGTAGCTAAGCGTAATGGTTCCTGAGATTTATCAGAGAATTGAAGTAATTGCATATAAATCTTAGGAAATTACAATCCTTCAGGTTCGAATAGACAGGAAGCTTCAGACTCTGAGAATAGGTTATCTAAAAACAGAAAAGTAAACGAATACGGCGGAATTTTTTAGTATAGCAATATGGAGTTACTTTTAGTATAGCAATATGGAGTTATTTTTAGTACGACAGCATGGGATTATTAATATGGCAGTAGGCATCGTTTTTAGAGCTTTATCAGTAAACAGATAAAATATTCAGCAAATTATTAATTTACAGTAACTAAGTTACTAGTTCTCAACAGAGATGTGTATTTTCCGGAAGTCGTCCCAAGAAGCCAAATTCGTTAAAAAATTAAAATTAGAGAAATTCGAGGCATAAAGATACGTAATACTCCCTTGCGATCCTCTTGAGCCAATCCGGCACAATGCAATATCTGTCAACTATGAGCTCATTCAGGTAGTACAGAGACTCCTCGGTTTTACAGTCACAGAGTCGCCTTACGGCCGTTCTTCTTCCCCACGCAGACCTTTCATCATCCAAAGCTTCAAGGTAAAGCTGATATTCCCTACTGTTTTCCATTACATTAAAAATATCTGCCAATCAATATAAATATTTGTATTGGGCTTCAATTTAAAATATATCAGGAATTAAAATATGTTATGGATGTACCCTATAGGAGCCTTTTCCTGCAGTTTATTTCAGAGATTAAAGAGAATTAATAAGTTAAAAGAAAACGATAAATTAAAAAGCAACTAAAATGCAACCGAAAAATTACCAGAAAACAAATAAAGTATAGAATATATTAGACTGTATTAGATAATTGATAGAATCAGTATTTAAAAAAGATCGCAAAGATCTCGTGTTGAAGATAAAAAAGATTACTTGAAGTTATACAGAATAGAAAATACAGAATAGAAAATACAGAATAGAAAATACAGAATAGAAAAATAGGAAAATAGAATTCTCATACAGTGATCAGCTGATGAGAATTCTGCACAAGGTTTTTGTTCGCTCTTGTTCGCTATGCTTCGGTATGTAAACATCAGCTAAAAACGATATATAATTAACTGGAATTAATTTTTAAATTCAAAGGGATATTGGTTGACGTTGAAATGTTTAATGAGAAAGATTATTTTAACAGCGGTACCATTTTTTACTGGATTAAATAATTTTGATTAATTATTTAAAAATGGAAAAATGTGAAGGAGAAAAACCTATCTGTACTTTATTATTGTCTTTAATCAGTATCTAGTTTCACTTAGTTTCACTTAGTTTCACTTATCCTGACTGTAGGACTAACTGCTTAAAATAATTAGATAAAATAGTGATTACGTTATTGAAAGTATTCTAGATTGCAATTGTTTTAAAGATTTCAGGATTGATTTCGGTCAATGTTATTTAATAGAAAGGTAGTGAGGAAAGAGTAGTTTCCAGGTTTAGCTAAAAAGGTAAAAACCTGAAGTCCGGTCAGTTTTTTAAAGCAGAGAAACAAAACCTGTAGTGAATCCGAAAGTATTTATTCTTTAGTTGAATTATAAGAGAAGAAATATTAAAAATAAACAAGTTTACTTGATTTTCATCCTCAGGAGAAAAATACCATCCGATTTATAAGAATTATAAAAGTAAGTTTAAAAATAAGTGTTCGAGCAGAAGGTGTGGTAAAAATGGAAAAGAAAAGCGTCTTGATCCTGGGAACTGCTTCCCATGTTGGGAAAAGTTCAGTCGTGACTGCCATATGCAGAATCCTTTCAAGAGAATACAGGGTTGCCCCCTTCAAGGCTCAGAACATGAGCCTGAATTCATGGATTACAAAGGATGGAAAGGAAATAGGAATTGCCCAGGCAATCCAGGCAAAAGCCGCAGGCACCGAGCCAACTGCCGATATGAATCCTGTTCTTCTAAAACCCAAAGGAGACTGCGTTTCCCAGATAATCCTGCTGGGAGAACCTTACGCCGACAGGAGCGCAGGCCAGTACTACGAGTCCATCGCAGAAATGAATGAAGTCCTTGAAGGAGCTCTCAAAAGGCTCTGCAAAGAACATGATATCATTGTCATGGAAGGAGCGGGAGGAGCCGCCGAGATTAATCTCTACGAAAGGGATATTGTAAATATCGGCACTGCAAGGCTCACACAGGCTCCCATAATCCTTGTTGGAGACATAGAGAGAGGAGGCGTTTTTGCAAGCCTCTACGGCACAGTTGCACTTCTTCCAGAAGATGTGCGGAAAAATGTCAAAGGATTTATAATAAACAAATTCAGAGGCGACCTGGAAATCCTGAAGCCAGGCCTGAAACAACTTGAAGAAAAGACCGGCATTCCGGTACTTGGAGTACTTCCTTATTTTAAGCTTAACATTCCTTCTGAAGACTCGGTCTCACTTGAGGATAAAGAAGCCGAAAAAAACGAAAAAGAAATCGAGATCGCAGTTATCCGCCTGCCAAGAATCTCGAACTTTACGGACTTCGAGCCTCTGGAAAGATCTGCCAAAATCCGCTATGTGGATCTTGACGAAGACCTTGGAACTCCAGATGCAATCATGATTCCGGGCACAAAGAATACGGTTAATGACCTGCTCGACCTTAAGGCAAGCGGTATGGCCGGGAAAATCCAGGCATTTAAGGGAAAAATCCCGATTTTCGGGATCTGCGGCGGCTACCAGATGCTCGGCAGGACAATTTATGATTCCGGAGTTGAAAACGGGGTCGAAGCCGAATTCGAAGGCTTGGGGCTTCTGAATATAGGAACAAAGTTCGGAGAATACAAAAAGAGAACAACCCAGGTCACGAAAAATGTGAATGCTTACGGCCCTATACTTGCTCCAATAGATGGAGAGGAAATAAAAGGATATGAAATCCATATGGGCATAACCGACTCTTACCGTAACATCTTCGGAAATGACGGTGCAATCGATGAAACAGGCCTGGTAATTGGAACTTACCTGCATGGGCTCTTCGACAATAAAAATATAAGAGACGCCCTTATGCAATACCTCTACGAGAAAAAAGGACTTGAGTACATCCCTGAAAACGCCATGACCGAAAGCGATGCCTACGAAGAACTTGCAAATGTAGTCGAGCAGAACCTTGACATGGAAAAACTCTACGAAATAATAGGGATCTGAAAAATAAATATCTGAGAACTGCAGGCATCAGAATCTTCAGGTGTACAAGGCAGAACACCTGATTAAACTTTTTTAGAAAAGGCGCTGCGCGTAAAAAAGTGCTGAGCGTAAAAAAGTACTAAGAATAAAAAAGTATTGAGCGTAAAAAAAGTAATTGAGCGGTTTCAGGAGCACATTGAGAATATTCGGAACTAAAAACCTGAAATATTTGGGGACAAAGTACAGTATTCGCGGAGGGTATAACCGGCCTCCAGAAACCACTCAATAATAAATGGTTTACTGCTAGTTATTTATGTATTGTGAATTTGTTCTATTATAGTTTCGAATTTAAGGATTTATGCTAAACTTCCCTCACTTCTAAACAGGAAAGAATACCTGTGCCCTACTTTTTTCGTTATTCTCCAGTTTCAATAGCTCTAACTAACTATACTACAGACCATCGTGTAAGTGAATTTCCCATTCGGACTTCACTGCCACGAAAAAGAAGTAAAGTGCGGGAAAAAATAACCCCATCTTTCCTATATTCGCCACTTTTGACCGGCGACAGCTCTGGCTTTAATCCGCTACGATATCTGTAGCGACCAGAGACGTCAAAGACGCGAATAGCCTTAAACTCTAAAAATTAGTCCGCTTGCCTGGCGGAAAATATTATACCTAAAATTACTTCATCAACGCAACCGTTGAACCGCAACCGTCGCGCCGGTTGATCACGCCTGAAAAGGTTGAGGAGGTTTGTGATCACGCAGGATAGAGTTTGGGGATAAGGCTTTCAAACCCAAACGTTACGGGGTTTTCGCTCAAGCCTTTTTTAAAAAGGCTTGGTTTAGAACATAAGAACATGCTTGCCAAGCCCTTTACTGACAGCCCTCTCATAAACCAGGTGCGCGCTTGCAACATCCTGAATGGCAAGGCCTGTTGAATCGAATATCGTAATTTCTTCATCATTTGTCCTGCCGGGTTTCAGGCCAACAATTACTTCACCGAGCTCGGCATGAATATCGTTTTCCGAGATGTAGTGTTTGGAGAGAGGAACGTTTACTTCTCCAGAGTGAAGGGCCTGAACAATATCATCCACAATTATCTTGGATCGGATTAAAAGTTCAGGGTCAAGTTCTTCTTTTCCTACTGCATCAGCCCCTATCGCGTTTATGTGAGTGCCTTCTTTGATCCACTGAGCCTTTACGATAGGTTTTCTGGTAGGAGTGGTCGTAACAAGGATATCGCAGTCGCAGACCTTCTCAATGTTTTCTTCGTAACAGATTTCACAGGGGGTAATATCTGCCATTTCCCGGATAAATTGTTCAGAACTCTCCTTTGTCCTGGAAGTAACTCTTACCAGTTCGGGCTCAAAAACCTCGCAGAGAGCTTCTAGCTGGGTCTTTGCCTGGTTTCCGGCACCAACAAGGCCAATAACCTTTGAATCCTTTCTTGCAAGGTATTTTGCAGCAATTCCTCCTGCGGCTCCTGTCCTGACATCAGTCAGATAGGTTCCGTCCATAATTGCTACAGGAGCGCCTGTTTCCGGAGAAATAAGGACAATAAGCGCCATTACCGTGGGAAGCCCACGATCCGGGTTTCCAGGATGGACATTTACAATTTTCACTCCAGTAATATTCTCATCTTCAAGATATGCAGGCATTGTCCGCAGATCCCCGTTATACGCCGTATAATAAAGGTAGGACTTGGGAGGCATCTGAACCCTGCCCAACCCATGCTGCCTGAAAGCCCTTTCTACTACCTGCATATCAGAACTCATATCTATAACACTTGTTACTTCTTCCTGAGCCAGCCATAATATTTCCATAATAAACCCTCCAGCCGGAACCGTGAGCTGGCTCACAGCTGAAAACCAAGATAAAATTGAACAGAACTGAAATAAAAACCAAAGAGGCAAACCGATGGTCTGAGATCACATTATTATTTTTATTTCCGCAAATATGTATATATAACATATATCTTCACTCATTTAAAGAACTCCCTTCCCAAAAGGAGAAACCATTAATGAGAGATACGCATGTAAGTTCAGACGATCTTTCCGGTTCCTGTCTAAAAGAGGAATTACTCAAAGAAAAATTACTCAAACCTGCTCGGGATATCCGGAGCATACTCCGGTGGAGCTATCCGAAATTTGCGACCATCCGTTTCGTAGCTGACCACTTCCAGCTCAGCCTGGAAGAACGATACATTCTCACAAGAGTAATCATGCCCCCGGACAGGATAGTTTCCAGAATAAATAAAAAAGTGGCATGTACAGGCATAAAAGATAGGGATCTTCTCCTCGACGGGTACAATGTCCTGCTGAGTGTGGACAGCCTGCTAAAAAAAGAACCTATGTGGTTCTGTGATGACGGGTACATAAGAGATACCCGCTACTATTTTAGCAAAGCAAAACAGGCCGAAGATATAGAGGAAGCTCTCAATGCAGTCCTCAAGTTTCTTTCCGAAACAGGTCCAAAATCAGTCATTTTTCTCCTTGACGTCCAGATCAGCCGGAGCGGAGAGCTTGCAGGTTTCATCCGCCACAAAATGAAAGAATACGGAATTTCAGGTGAGGCAAGAACCTCAAAAACCGCAGACTTTGAGCTGAAAACGGAAGGAGGAAATCCAGAAAAAAAAATAGTTTTGGCAACTTCCGATGGAATTGTTATAGATTCGGTCCTGAATGTACTCGATATCCCTGCCTGCCTGATGGAAAAAATGGGAATTGAACCGATCAGGCTATATTAATCGGTTATCAGGCATTCCTTTATCAGGCATTCCTTTATCAGGCATTCCTTTATCAGGCACTCCTTTATCAGGCACTCCGTTTAGAGAACTCAGCCTGCCTGTAAATTTCTTCGGCGGCTGCATACTGCCCTTTTTCTTTTAGCAACTCCGCGTAACCGTTCAGAGTCCCGAAATGTCTGGGGTCAAGCTCGAGGGCCTTTTTGTACTGTACCTCAGCTTCGTGCCTGTGTCCAAACCTAGCAAGCAGCCTGGCGTATTCACAATGAACTTCAACGTCCTCAGGGATCAGTTTAAGAGCACACCTGAAATGCACCCTTGCCCCGTGAATAAACCCATGTTCTGCAAGCAAACGGGCATAGAAAAGATGCGGACGCGAATCATCAGGATCGGCCTTGAGAGCTACTATGTAATGTTTCTCGGCATCAAGGGGTTCTCCCTTTTCTTCAAGGAAACGGGCATAGCGAAAATTGGATTCTACATGACCAGGATCAAGCTCAAGAGCTCGAGTATAATGGTAACTTGCTTTGTTCTTTTGCCCACGTTTGGAAAGTAGAATCCCATACCCGCAATGTGCGCTCACATTCATCTCATCAAGAATCAAAGCTCGGCTATATACTTCTTCGGCCTCGTCCATTTTGTTGAGCCTGTAAAGCAGGCAGCCGTAATTGCAAAGCGTATCTACGTGGAAAGGATTGAATTCCAGGGCCCTTTCGTATTGAGCCCGTGCAGCCTCGTTTTTTCCTTCCGTCGCCAGAACTGCTCCATACCCGCAAAGTGCTTCGACATTTTGGGAGTTCTGCTGAAGTATTTCTTTGAATTCCCGTACAGCAAGGTCATCAAGTCCCAGTAGAAAAGCTGTTTTTCCTGCCTCCATGAGGGCGTCTTCCCGGGCTTTTCCTGAGAAGAGCAAAGCACAGGCCCTGATGATTACATATTTCTCCCTGTACATCGCATCTTTATTAAAAATAGATGAAAGTTTCAGTAGGATTTCCTGGGAAAGCAAATGCTCATCTGAGAAGGAAACAACAAACTCAATGACCTTATCAAAGTCACAGTTATCAGCTGCAACCTGTTCGATTACACGAAAAACCAGCTCGTCTACAGCATCAATCTCCATGTCTAAAAACCTCCTGAAATTTACCTCTAAAGAGATTTTATTCGGCTGGATATAAATAGTTGGCCGTCTCACTATCTGAATAAAAACGAAAGATGAAATATTAAAAGAATACATTCATAATATATTAAAAAAGATATCATATTCGAAATTCAGAAAAATAGAGAAACCGAAAAGAGAGAATGAAGTATCCTCTTCAAATTTAAGGGATTTTCAACCGCATAAAAAATATAATAGTAGTTTCATTTTCCCTTATCATATTTTGGAGTTAAAAAATGGAACTCGAAGCTTTAAAACAATCGCTGTT
>Ga0183101_1000414_pt5 | contig 10702 bp, 12 predicted proteins | sample Biomet3_FD_127790 | JGI IMG/M metagenome (GOLD analysis project Ga0183101, IMG submission 127790) | Microbial communities from bioreactor (seeded with sewage sludge) at LBNL, California, USA - Biofuel metagenome 3 | ecosystem: Engineered > Bioreactor > Anaerobic > Unclassified ... | reverse complement strand
CGCGGGGCGGCGGGGCGGGGGGGGGGACTGGCCCAACGCCCCCTTCTTCCCCGCGGCCGGCGCGGGGGGCGCGCGGGTCGGCGTCGCCGGGCTGGACGCCGCCTCCCCGCAGGGAGACCAGGCCGCCGCCGCGCTGCTGGAGCGCTTCGGCGCCGGAGTGGAGCGGTCGGACGTCGTCTCCGTCTCCCCCGCGCCGCTGCGGGGCTGCGAGATCGACCTCGCCGACATCCCGGACCTTCTGCCGGTGCTGGCGGTTTTGGCCGCCTGTGCGGAGGGGGAAACCCGCTTTGTTAACGGCGGCAGGCTTCGGCTTAAGGAGAGCGACCGGCTTAAAACCACCGCCGCGCTGCTCACCGCCCTGGGCGGAGACGTCCGGGAACTGCCGGACGGGCTGATCGTGCGCGGCAGGCCGCGTCTCGCGGGCGGAACGGTGGACGGAGCCAACGATCACCGCATCGTCATGGCGGCGGCCGTCGCGGCCATTCGCTGCGCACAGCCCGTCACCATCCGCGGCGCGGAGGCCGTGGAGAAATCCTACCCCGCGTTTTTCGCGGACTATCAAAAGCTGGGAGGGAACGTCCATGTCCTCTGAATTTGGAAACCGTCTGCGCGTCAGCATTTTCGGCCAGTCCCACGGCAGCGCCGTCGGCGTGGTGATCGACGGGCTGCCCGCCGGGGAGGCCATTGATCTGGAGGAGCTCCAGCGTTTTCTGGAGCGTCGGGCGCCGGGCCGGAACGCTCTTTCCACTCCCCGGCGCGAGACGGACGAGCCCCGGTTCCTCTCCGGTCTGGAAAACGGGCTGACCTGCGGCGCGCCGCTGTGCGCCGTCCTTGAAAACCGCGACCAGCACTCCTCGGACTACGACGCGCTGCGGGATGTGCCCCGTCCGGGGCACGCGGACTACACCGCCTGGGTCAAGTGGGGCGGAAGGGCGGATATGCGCGGCGGCGGGCACTTCTCCGGCCGCCTGACGGCTCCCTTGTGCGTGGCCGGCGGCATTGCCAAGCAGATTCTCGCCCGCCGGGGCGTTTTTGTGGGGGCGCACCTGGCCTCCGTCGGGCCGGAGGACGACGCCGCCTTTCCCCCGGAGCCGGACGCGGCCCTGTTCGCGGCGATGGCCGCCAAACCCTTCCCCGTGCTGGACGACGCTGCCGGAGAGCGGATGCGCGCCGTGATCGCGGACGCCGCCCGGGAAGGAGACTCCGTGGGCGGCGTGATCGAGTGCGCCGCCGTGGGACTGCCCGCCGGAATCGGCGAGCCCATGTTCGGCGGCATGGAAAGCCGGCTGGCCGCGGTCCTGTTCGGCATTCCCGCCGTCAAGGGCGTGGAATTCGGCGCCGGCTTTTCCGCCGCGCGACTGCGGGGCTCGCAGAACAACGATCCGTTCTGCCTGCGGGACGGGCAGGTGCGCACCTCCTCCAATCACGCGGGCGGAATCCTGGGCGGAATCACAAACGGAATGCCCCTCACCCTGCGGGCCGCCGTCAAGCCCACCCCGTCCATCGCCAAGCCCCAGCAGAGCGTCAGCCTCTCCCGGATGGAGCCGGCGGAGCTGACCGTCACCGGCCGCCACGACCCCTGCATCGCCCACCGGGCCGTCCCGGTGGTGGAGGCGGCAGTCGCCGCCGTGCTGCTGGACCTGCTGGAGGAGGGCTGAGCCTGTCTCCCCCCCTTCTTCCGCAAAATTACAATTTGGCCGCGCATCCTGCCGGAGCGGGGCGCGGAGAAAGAGAGAACTTCTATGGAACTGCCTGAAATCCGGGATAAAATTGACGCGGTGGACGACCAGATTCTCGCCCTTTTTCTGGAGCGGATGGACCTTTCGGAGGAGGTTGCCGCCTATAAGCACGAACATCATCTCCCCATTCTGAACCGCACCCGGGAGCGTGAGGTGCTGGCCCGCATTGCGGAGCGCGCCGGAGACCGGGAGCGGTACGCCTACCCCCTCTTCTCCACCCTTTTCGAGTTGTCCCGGTCCCGGCAGGCGGAGCTGGCCAGCGCCCCCACCCGCGTACAGGCGCAGGTGGAGCTGGCGCTCTCCGCCGGCGGCGAGCTCTTCCCCCAGTCGGGCACGGTGGCCTGTCAGGGCATTGAGGGCGCCAACTCTCAGGCCGCCTGCGATAAGCTGCTGCCCCGGGGCAACATCGTCTATGTCCGCAGCTTCGACGCCGTGTTCGACGCCGTGGAGTCGGGTCTGTGCCGCTTCGGCGTGCTGCCCATTGAAAACAGCTCCAACGGCTCGGTGCGCGCGGTATACGATCTGCTTCAGCGCCGCCAGTTCTCCATCGTCCGCAGCACCCGGCTTTGCATCCGCCACGAGCTGCTGGGACTGCCCGGCACTCACTGGGACGACGTTCAGGAGATCTATTCCCACGAGCAGGCCATCGGCCAGTGCAGCAAATTTCTCTCTTCGCTGGGAAGCCGCGTGCGGGTGATCCCCTGCGACAATACCGCCGTGGCCGCCCGTCAGGTGGCGGAGGGCCGGAACCCCCACGCCGCCGCCATCTCCTCTCACGCCTGTGCCGCTCTGTACGGTCTGGCGCCTCTGCGGGACGACATTCAGGACAGCGACAACAACTATACCCGCTTTATCTGCATCTCCAAAACCCCCGTCATCTACGCCGGCGCCAGCCGCATCTCCCTGGTGCTGGCCTGCGACAACCGCCCCGGCGCGCTCTACGAGATTCTCTCCAAACTGGCAGCCCTGGGCATCAACATGAGCAAGCTGGAGAGCTGCCCGGTGTCCGGCAGGAACTTTGAGTTCATCTTCTTTCTGGACCTGGACGCCTCCGTGCAGCAGCCGGGCGTCCTGCCGATGCTGGAAGAGCTGGAGCGGACCTGCGAGGGCTTCCACTTTCTCGGCAGCTACGCCGAGGTATAAGCCATGGCAGGCGCGGTATACGGTCTCATCGGCCGAAAGCTGGGACACAGCTGGTCGGTCCCCATCCATCAGTCGCTGGGGCAGCCGGACTACCGGCTCATCGAGCTGGAGCCGGAGGAGCTGCCGGCGTTTCTCGCCCGGCGCGACCTGGGAGGGCTGAACGTTACCATCCCCTATAAGCGGGACGTCATTCCTTACTGCGACGTGCTCTCCGACGAGGCCCGGGCTATCGGCAGCGTCAACACGCTGGTCCGCCGGACGGACGGAAAGCTGTACGGCTGGAACACCGATGCCGCCGGGTTTGTGTTCATGGCGCGCAGAGCCGGAATCAGCTTCTCCGGGAAAAAGGCCGTCATTCTCGGCAGCGGCGGCGCCTCTCTCGCGGCGCAGGCTATGGCGCGGGCCATGGGCGCCCGGCAGGTGACGGTGATTTCCCGCTCCGGCGAGGACAATTACGCCAATCTCTCCCGCAATGCCGACGCAGAGATCGTGGTGAATACCACCCCCGTGGGGATGTATCCCCGCAACGGCGCCGCGGCCGTTGATCTGCGGGCCTTTCCCGCCTGCGAGGGCGTGCTGGACGTGATCTACAATCCCCGCCGGACCGCGCTGCTCCTTCAGGCGGAGGAGCTGGGCCTCCCCTGCTCGGACGGTCTGCCCATGCTGGTGGCGCAGGCCAAGGCGGCAGAGGAGCACTTTACCGGCCGCTCCATTCCCGACAGCGAAACCGAACGGATTCTCCGCCAGCTGCGCCGGGACTCCGCCAATCTGGTCCTGATCGGGATGCCGGGCTGCGGCAAAAGCACCGTGGGCGCGGCTCTGGCCCGGCTCACGGGCCGGGAGCTCATCGACCTGGACGCCCGGGTGGAGGCGGCGGCAGGCCAAAGCATCCCCGCCATCTTCGCAGGCAGCGGAGAGGCGGCGTTCCGCACGCTGGAGCGGGAAGCGGCGGCCGAATGCGGAAAGCTGTCCGGTAAAATTCTTGTCACCGGCGGCGGCATCGTAAAGGACCCCCGCAATCTTCCGGCCCTGCGGCAAAACGGCCGCATCTGCCAGCTGCTCCGGGACACGGCGCTGCTGGCGCGGGCGGGCCGCCCGCTGTCCGCCGGCGCGGACCTGTCCGCCCTCTGGGCGGAGCGGGCGCCGCTGTACGCCCGGTTTCGGGACGCGGCCATTGAAAACAGCGGAACGGCGGAGGAAACCGCCGCCGCGGTCTGGAGGGATTTTTGTGAACATTCTGGTGATTAACGGGCCCAACCTCAATCTGCTGGGGATTCGGGAGCCGGACATCTACGGCCGGGCCACCTATGCCGATCTGTGCGCTCTCATTCAAAAGGAGGCGGACCGTCTGGGCGCCGATGTGGAGTTTTTTCAGTCCAATCACGAGGGCGCGCTGGTGGACGCCATTCAGACCGCTTACGGGCGCAAGGACGGCATCGTCATCAATCCCGGCGCCTACACCCACACCAGCGTGGCGCTGCTGGACGCGCTCAAGGCCGTGGGCATTCCCACGGTGGAGGTCCACATTTCCGACCCGGATACCCGGGAGCCGTTCCGGCGGATCTCCTATCTTCGCTCTGCCTGCCGCGCCACCATCAAGGGCCACGGCTTCGACGGCTATCTGGAGGCGCTGCGCCTGCTGTGCGGAGAGAATTAAGCCGTCCCGCCGGGGAAAAGCGGGCCGGAGCCGGACGCAAACGGTGGGCCGGGTCAAAAGCGGCCCTGCCGGACGCGCCGAAGAGCAGCCCGAACGCAGTCTCCTGCGGGAAACGGTTCCGGCCGTTTCTGCGCCGACAGCCCGCGGCTGAAAACCGATTTTGCTTTTTCTCTGCCGCTCCGGCGGCAACGCTTTCGTGAGAATTTTAAATAGAGAGAGGGAAGCCCGGCCGCGGCGCGGCAGGACTTCCCTCTCCTTTGTTTGCTGCTTTGAATCTCCGGGGCGGCCTTTCCGGCGGCTCAGCCCTGGAGCGTGTGGATCAGATGCTTCATATGGATGCTCATGGCATAGCGCGCACCGGCGGCGTCCCGCTGGAGCAGAAATTCCAGAATCATGCGGTTGTCGCTCAGGGCGATGTCCTGCATATGCCGCCGGTTCTGGGAAATTTGCAGAATCTCGTTGACGGCGCTGTTGATAATCGGATACAGCCGCCGCATATACTCGTTGTGGGACGCCTTGATGATGCTCAGGTGAAAATCCTGATCGGCCGCAGGCCAGTCGCCGCCCTCCCGCGCAATCTGCTCCATCCGCTCGGCCTTGCGCGCGATCTGCTCCAGCTCCTCGTCGCTGGCCCGCTCACAGGCCAGCGCCACAGTGGCTGGTTCAAAAATCAGACGCATCTCAAAAAGGTCCTTGGCCCGCACCCGGGAGTGCATATGCTGCAAAGCCGCCAGATTCACGGCGCCCTCCGGCAGGTCGGAGGAAACGAAGGTTCCCCGCCCGCGCCGGATCTCCAGCGCGCCCTGCGCGATTAAAAAGGAAATTGCCTCCCGCAGCGTGGTGCGGCTGACGTTCAGCGCCTCCGACAGCTCGTTCTCATTGGGCAGCTTGCTGCCCGGCGCGTAAACGTGCTCGTCCACGATCATCTCATACAGCCGGTCCGCCGTCTGCTCCGACAGCTTAATTTTTTTTTGCCCTGCCATGGCAATCCCTCCGTTATGGCGCAAAGCGCCTTGTTCTTACACGCACATGGATTCACCGGTTCTCGTCCCATCCGGTTCCACTATTATAATATAACAGCAACAGCAAAAAAGCACAAGAATCAGCTTGACATCAGTTTTCTATTCGTGTATGATGACATCATACAACAGGTTTAGAAATAATACAACATTGAATTCTCAGAGGAGGGCGTTTTCGTGATCGCATCTGCGGATCAGATCTGCACGCACCGCATCAGCATCGTCGCCGGGCATTTCGGCACCGGAAAAACGGAATTCTCCGTCAATCTGGCGCTGGATCTGGCTGCGCGGGGCTGCAAGACCATGCTGGCGGACCTGGACATCGTAAACCCCTATTTCCGCTCCCGGGAGCGGCGTGATCTGCTGGAAAAGGCGGGCGTCCGGGTGATTTGCTCCTCGCAGGAGTGCGCCGACGCCGATATTCCCGCCCTGCCGGCGGAGATCCTGACGATTCTGGAGGATCGGTCCTACCGCGGCGTGCTGGACATCGGGGGCGACCCGGACGGCGCGCGGGTGCTGGCCCGCTTTCAGCCCAAGATCGTGCAGGAGGACTATCAGCTGATCTTCGTGTCCAACGCCAACCGTCCGGAGGTTCGGACAGCCGAGCGGGCCGTCTCCTATCTGCGCAGCATTGAGGCTGTCACAGGCCTTTCGTGCGGCGGACTTGTCAACAACACCCATCTTTGCGGCGAGACCACGCCGGAGGAGATCCTGAAAGGCGCCCGACTTGCCGCGGAAATTTCGCGGGAAACCGGCATCCCCGTGCTGTGCCACACCGCGGAGGAACAGTTTGTCAGCCGTCTGGGCGAGCTTGACGCGCCCATTTTTCCGATAACGGTCAGAATGAAAAAGCCCTGGGAGATCAAATCCCCGGCCAACGGGAAAGGAGGAACAGTAGAATGACAGCAAAGGTGACATTCGATTCCGATCGGTGCAAGGGGTGCGAGCTGTGCACCTCCGTCTGCCCGAAGCACATCGTGGCCATCGACCAGAACACGATCAACCGCAAGGGATATCATCCCGCCACGGTGATCGACATTACGCAGTGCATCGCGTGCGCAAGCTGCGCGAAGATCTGCCCCGATTCCATCATCACCGTTGAAAAATTCTGAAAAAGGAGGTCGTTTTTCCGTGGAAAAGGAACTGTGGAAAGGAAACGAAGCCATCGCAGAAGCCGCTATCCGCGCCGGCTGCGACTGCTTCTTCGGCTACCCCATCACCCCGCAGAGCGAGGTCCCCGAGTATATGTCCCTGCATATGCCTGAGCACGGCAAAGTATTCGTGCAGTCTGAGTCTGAGGTCGCGGCCATCAACATGGTCTACGGCGCAGCAGGCGCCGGAATGCGCGCCATGACCTCCTCCTCCTCTCCCGGAGTGAGCCTGAAGCAGGAGGGCATCACCTATATCGCGGGCGCCGAGCTGCCCTGCGTCATCGTCAACTGCATGCGCGGCGGCCCCGGCCTCGGCACCATTCAGCCGGCACAGGGCGACTATTATCAGGCGACCCGCGGTGGCGGCAACGGCGACTACCGCACCGTCGTTCTGGCCCCCTCCAACGTGCAGGAGGCCGTGGACTTCGTGCAGGAGGCGTTCGACATCGCCGATCAGTACCGCAATCCCGTGGTGGTGCTGGCGGACGGCCTGATCGGCCAGATGATGGAGCCCATCGTGTGGCATGAGGTCCCCAAGCGCAATCTGCCTCCCAAGGACTGGGCCACCACCGGCAAGCACGGCCGCGACCACAACAACATCATCAACTCCCTGTACATCGACCCCGCTTCCTGCGACGATCACAACCGGGACCTGGAGAAGAAATACGCGGAGATTCAGAAGAACGAGATCCGCTTCTCCGAGCTGGAGTGCGATGACGCCGAGCTGGTCATCACCGCCTACGGCACCCCCGCCCGTATCGCCATCACTGCGATTGAGGAACTGCGCCGCGAGGGTTTGAAGGTCGGTCTGTTCCGTCCCATCACCCTCTGGCCGTTCCCGGAGAAGGCCCTGCACGAGCTTGCCTCCAAGAGCCACGTCAAGGCGTTTTTGGACGTGGAGATGAGCTCCTCCGGCCAGATGCTGGACGATATCCGCCTGGGCGTCGAGGGGCAAAAGCCCATCCACTATCTGGGCCACGCCGGCGGCGTGATGCCTACGGTGGAAGAGATGGTAGAAGCGGCCAAGAAGGCCTTGAAGGAGGCAAAGTAACATGGCGATCGTATATCAGAAGTCCAAAGGTCTGACGGACAAAGAATTCCACTACTGCCCCGGCTGCAACCACGGCATCATCCATAAGCTGGTCGCCGAGGTTATGGAGGAACTGGGCATTCTGGACGATACCATCGGCGTCTGCCCGGTGGGCTGCTCCGTGTTTGCCTATAACTATTTCAACTGCGATATGCAGGAGGCCGCCCACGGCCGCGCTCCCGCTGTCGCCACCGGCATCAAGCGCACCCATCCCAACTCTCCGGTGTTTACTTATCAGGGCGACGGCGATCTGGCCTCCATCGGCTGCGCCGAGATCACCCACGCCGCCATGCGCGGTGAGAAGTTCACCACCATTTTCGTCAACAACGCCATCTACGGCATGACCGGCGGACAGATGGCCCCCACCACCCTGATCGGTCAGAAGGCCACCACCTGCCCCTTGGGACGTACCAAGGAGCAGGCCGGCATGCCCATCCGCATGGCCGAGATGCTCTCCACGCTGGACGGCTGCGTCTACGCCGAGCGCGTCTGCGTCACGGATATTCCGCACCTGAACAAGGCCAAGGCCGCCATCAAGAAGGCATTTCAGAAGCAGCTGGCCGGCGAGGGCTTCACCTTCGTCGAGGTGCTCTCCACCTGCCCCACCAACTGGGGCATGACGCCGCTGAAAGCCAAGCAGTGGCTGATGGACAACATGGTTCCCTATTATCCTCTGGGCTGCATCAAGGACATTGATGCTCCGAAAGCGGAGGTGAAGTGAGATGAAAAAGGAAATCATCATCTCCGGCTTCGGCGGTCAGGGCGGCCTGGCCATCGGAAAGAACCTGGTGGAAGCCGGCATGGCCGAGGGACTGGAAGTCACCTGGGCCCCGTCCTACGGCCCCGAGATGCGCGGCGGCACGGCCAATTGCTCCGTGGTTCTCTCCGACAAGCCCGTGGGTTCCCCCGTGTTTGCCCGTCCCACCGAGCTCATCGCGCTCAACGAGCCCTCTCTTGTCAAGTTTGAGGCCAATGTTCTGTCCGGCGGCACGGTGTTCGTCAACAGCGACGTCGTCACCGACAAGGTCTCCCGCTCCGACCTGAAGGCCGTGTACATTCCCTGCTCCAAGATCGCTGAGGAAGTCGGCAATCCCAAGGTCAGCAACATGGTCATGCTGGGCGCCTATGTGGCGGAGACCGGGATTCTCAAGCCCGAAACCATCGAGACCATGATTCACGAGATGTTTACCGGCGCCAAGGCCAAGCTGGTTCCCCTCAACATTGAGGCGTTCAAGCGCGGCATGGCCTGCGTGAAGTAAGACCTTCCAATCCCTTCCTGCGAAACGGCCGGCGGAGCCCTTCCCCGTCGGCCGTTTCCGACCTTAATTTTTGAAGGGCAGCCTTTGATTTTCTGTGCATTTTAATGGTTGACTTTAATCTGGCTTCAGCGTATAAAAGAAGTAATACAGCAATGCGATGAACGGGATATTTTCCAAATTTGCACCTCTCAGAGAGCCGCCGGCTGGTGCGAGGCGGTGTGGACATTTTTGTGAAACTCACCTGTGAGCAGTCCGCGGAACGGAGTTCTTCCAACTATGCGGGACCGGGGGCCTCCCGATACAGGGGCACACGAGTGGCCGTTTTTCGCGGCAATGAGAGTGGTACCACGGAAGTTCGGCTTTCGTCTCTCCTGTTTTAAGGACAGGGGCGGCGGAGCCGTTTTTGTTTTCCCGATGCTGCAGAACACCTCGGCAAATTTCAAATAGTAAGGAGCGAACCATTTTATGCTGAACATCAAAATCACCAAAACGACCTCCCCTAAAGCGAAACCCGCCGACGAGAGCAAGCTGGGCTTTGGCAAGATCTTCACCGACCATATGTTCCTGATGGACTACACCAAGGGAAAAGGCTGGCACGATGCGCGCATCGTCCCCTATCAGTCGTTCTCCCTGGACCCCGCCTGCGTCGTGTTCCATTATGCCCAGGAGATTTTTGAGGGCATGAAGGCCTACCGCACGGCGGACAACAAGATTCAGCTGTTCCGCCCCGACTGCAACGCTCAGCGCATGCAGGATTCCGCCGACCGTCTGTGCATCCCTCAGGTCCCCGTGGACGATTACATTCAGGCCGTCAAGGCCCTGGTGGAAGTCGATAAGGACTGGGTTCCCCACAGCGACGGCGCCTCTTTGTACATCCGCCCCTTCACCTTTGCCACCGACGTGGGTCTGGGCGTGCACGCCAGCCCCACCTACACGTTCTGCATCATCTGCGCTCCCTCCGGCGCCTACTATGCCGAGGGCATCAACCCCGTCAAGATCTATGTGGAGGACAAGTTCATCCGCGCGGCGCCCGGCCTGACCGGTTTCACCAAGTGCGGCGGCAACTACGCCGCCTCCATCAAGGCCGGCGAGATGGCCGAGGAGCAGGGCTTCGCCCAGGTTCTTTGGCTGGACGGCGTTGAGAAAAAGTATGTCGAGGAAGTCGGCAGCATGAACATTATGTTCAAGATCGACGGCAAGGTCTACACCGCCGCCTGCGTCGGCACGGTCCTGCCCGGCGTCACCCGCCGCTCCTGCATCGAGCTGCTGCGCGACTGGGGCTATGAGGTCGTCGAGGGCAAGCTGGCCATCGCCGACATTATGAAGGCCTCCAGAGAGGGCAAGCTGGAGGAGGTCTTCGGCACCGGCACGGCTGCTGTGGTCTCCCCGGTCAAGGAACTGGACTGGGAGAACGAGAAGGCCCTGATCGGCGACGGCAAGATCGGCCCCGTCACCCAGAAGCTGTACGACACCATGACCGGGATGCAGTGGGGCAAGATCCCCGACACCAAGGGCTGGATCGTTCCCGTCTGCAACGGCTGACCGCTCCAACTTTTATAAGTCCCGCGCTCCGGTCCACGCCACTTCTTCCCTCCCCGCGCGCATCCTTGATCTCGCCTTCCTTTTTTCCTCCTCCCACGCTCC
>Ga0183101_1002884_pt1 | contig 10719 bp, 8 predicted proteins | sample Biomet3_FD_127790 | JGI IMG/M metagenome (GOLD analysis project Ga0183101, IMG submission 127790) | Microbial communities from bioreactor (seeded with sewage sludge) at LBNL, California, USA - Biofuel metagenome 3 | ecosystem: Engineered > Bioreactor > Anaerobic > Unclassified ... | reverse complement strand
AATTCGATTCCTGAATTCGCGACAAATCTTGGTAAACGATTTTGGAACAATAGGGAGCGATTGCTGAAACATCCATATCTTTGCTTTGAACAAAGGCAATAACGTCAATCTTTTTCTCAAACAGCTTTTTAACAAGATGCGATCCAATAAAGCCATTTGCTCCCGTCACGATCGCTTGTTGAATGCCATCAGAAATAGGAGATGAGGAAGAAACCACGGGCGGGACCTTCGCTTCAAGGTCCTTTAAATACCGATAAGTAAGACGGACGCCTTCTTTGAAGGAGACGGAAGCCTTAAAACCGCAATCGGTAACAATCTCTTTAGTCGAGAAGGTCTCAAGAGGAGTCATAACGCCCGTATAGGGGACGTCCCCGAATTTCGCGGGGGACGTGGGCTTGAGTTCGCCAAGGATCTCCTCGACGAACTGGCGGAGCGGTTTCGCGGCCCCGCTGCCGATGATATAGTCCTTGTTGGCTTTTCCTTTTTCGCCCAGCAGGCGGAAAGCTTTAGCGACATCCGTAACGTAGATGAAATCGTAGTTCTGAGTTCCCGAAGTAAATTCCAAGGGTTCGCCGTGGATGATCTTCCGAAGGGTCGAATTGAGGAACCGGGGCGAAGACTCCCCGACGCCGTAGGTGTTCGTGATGTAGGCCCACACCAGATCGACATGGAGGTCGTTCGCGATCGGTTTGCAGATCTCGTGGGCGATGGTCTTGCCCGCGCCGTAGATGTACGGCATGCCGGGCTTGCTCCCCTGCTCATAGATGACCTGATTGGTCTCGAATTCCATGATGGTACCCGCGCAGACGAAACGTTTGACCCCCATGGCCGCGGCTTCCCGTAGGCATTTGGCGGTCATCAAGGCATTGTTCAGCTGGATCGCCTCGTCGCAGCGCTCCGGCCCAGCGGATCCGCGCCACGCGTAATGGAAAAGGACGTCCGCCCCCACCGCTTCGGGGGCCAAGGACTTCAATTCGGCGATCCTGTCAATCGAGAGACTGACGTAATGAAGGTTCTTTTGGCTGGCGTCCAGACGGCGCGGGGTCGGCCCGAGGTCCACCGCCACGACCTGATAGCCATGGCCCAAGAGTTCTTTGACGACATAGGAACCGACGAAACCGTCGGCACCGGTAACGATAGCCTTCATTTGGAGAACCTCCGAGCAAACTGCTCAATTTGAGAATCGGTAATGGCCTTAACATCCTGATGCTGAAGATAAACCTTGGTCCAAGAAACGATTTGATCCATCGTCTCGTCGATGTGATAGACAGGAGACCAACCAAAGGTCTTCTTGATCAGCGAATTGTCGAGGGAAAGGAACGCCGCCTCATGAGGAGCGTTTGGTAATGTCTTGTCTTCAAAGGTGATGCCCTGTCCCCATTTCTTGCAGAAAAGGGAAACGAGGTCGCCCGTGGCAATGAAATCGACCGGGTCCGGACCGACGTTATAGTACCCAGCCTTGGTTCCATCTTCGTATTGGGCCTTAGCAATCTCAAGGTAGACGAATAAAGGTTCTAGAACGAATTGGTAAGGCCGCGTGGAGAAGCGGTTCCGGACCTCGATGGCCTTCTTGGCCTCGACGGCGCGCACGCAGTCGGGGACGATCCGGTCGGGCGAGAAGTCGCCACCGCCGATCACGTTGCCCGCCCGGGCGGTCGAAATCGCGGTCTTCCCGTCCGCGAAGAAACTTTTCTTGTAGGAATGGGTGACAAGCTCGCTGCAACTCTTAGAGTTACTGTAGGGATCAAAGCCATCAAGCTTTTCGTCTTCCTTGAAGGGATGGTTCTCGAGGTCATTGTTCTCATAGACCTTATCGGTCGTCACGTTCAAAAACGACTTCACACACCCCGCCTTTCGGATGGCTTCAAGGATGTTGACGGTCCCCATCACGTTGACGTGGAAAGTATAGGCCGGCTTCTGATAGCCGGTCAGAACGATCGGTTGAGCGGCCAGGTGGAGTACGATTTCTGGTTTGTATTTCTTGATGACACCATTAAGGTGATCAAAATCGCGGATATCGCCGATGACGGAGACCATCCTTTGGTCGAGTTTTAGCAATTCAAAAAGGCTGGGGTTTGTAGGCGGTTCGAGCGAATAGCCCACCACCTTGGCTCCGGCGTTGATCAGGATTTCGCAAAGCCAGGATCCTTTGAAACCTGTATGACCCGTGACCAGGACGGTCTTGCCTTTATAAAACTCCAGCATTACCACACCTTCCAAGGGGCTTTGCCGCTGGCCCAAAGGGCTTCGAGCTTCTCTTTGTCACGGAGCGTATCCATGCATTGCCAGAAACCATGGTGGCGATAAGCGTTCAGCTTGCCAGCATTGGCCACGGCCTCAAGGGGTTCGTGCTCAAAGGAGATAGCATCGCCCGCAATGTATTTGAAAATCTCAGGCTCAATGACCATGAAGCCACCATTAATCCAGCCAGTATCTTCTTGATCCTTTTCACGGAAAGCGTTTACAACGTCGTTCTTCCCGAAATCGATGATGCCAAAGCGGCCCTCCGGCTGGATGGCGGTCATCGTGACTATCGCGTCGGATTTCTTGTGGAACGCCAAAAGAGCGTTGATATCGACGTTGGCGACGCCATCGCCGTAGGTCATGAAGAACGGCTCATCGCCCACGTATTTCTGGATCCGTTTGATGCGGCCGCCCGTCATGGTGTTAAGGCCGGTGTCCACCACCGTCACCTTCCAAGGCTCGGAGACATCACTGTGAATCTTCACCTCGCCACCTTTGGAAAAATCGAAGGTTACATCGCTGTTGTGCAAAGCATAGTTGGCGAAGTATTCCTTGATGGCTTCCTGCTTGTAGCCGGCGCAGATAATAAATTCGTTTATCCCGTAATGGGAGAAGATCTTCATGATATGCCAAAGAATCGGCATCCCCCCGATCTCGACCATCGGTTTCGGTTTCAGATGAGTCTCTTCTCCAATGCGAGTGCCAAAGCCCCCAGCCAGAATTACTAATTTCATAGATAACCCCTTAATGTGCCTAGTTCCTTAAACGTTTTTATTTTACTCTTTTGTCATTCTTATGAAACGCCCAAAAGAAGATAAGACTAACATCAAGACAGCGAGATTAAACCCCGACATCGAAAGGAAGGTTTAGTCCTCATCAAGTACAAGACGAGAAATAACGTTCTTTTTAGCGGAATAGCAATAGTCAGCAAAGCTCTCGTAGATATCCTCATAGACATTTTTGATGCTTTTGCCGGATTTTTTGTTTGTTGGTTTGATGACCTGGCTTTGAAAATAAGGTTGATATGCCTTTCCTTTTTCATTCAACCAAGCGGACACCGCGTCAGCCTCATCACTGCTCCTGTAAGCCTTCCTCTTGTCCTTGTTTTGAGGCAAGGGCATCTCCAAGATCTTTTTCGTTCCGGCCTTTCGGAAAGACGCTTCCCAAAGGACCATATCCATAATTTTCATCGGAGGGTAATAGAAACCTTGAGGCTTAATATTTAATCCTTCGTAGAACGATGGCTTGGAAAAATAGAACTCCGAGACCTTGGCAATCGACTTTCGTATGAAACTATAGGGCTGAGCACATCTCATTTTGGTGTCATATAGTCCATATTTCTTAATCGACTTCACCACATACTGGTCGTAAGCAGGCGTACATCCCAACGTCCCCATAAGAATCTTGGTTGCTAGAGTATCCGTCACGGACGCCTTGGGGTCATTTGTTCTATAAAGAGCCTGAAGTTCCTGGCAAACCTCAATAAGCATATCTACGTGTTTAGGGTCCTTATAAAAGTCTACAAGGGGAAGAGAGTCTTGCTGCGGGCGTGAGCTTTCCCAAAGGGTTCTGGGCGTAGGCTGGTCTAAAAGATAGTCCACCACCGCCCGGTGAATCTTATAGTCGTGCTGCAAAAGGAAACTGGACCCTCGGTACATTCCCCAACTGGCCAAATTAAAGGCTAAGGATAAGGCTAAATAGTCCCTGTCTTCCGTTCTAGGGTTGAAAAATTATCGGAAAAGAAGCTATGGCAATAGTACTGCGATCGGCAACAATTTTTCTGAAATTCGCAAAAATGATCTTTGCAAAGCCATATTCATTACAGGTCCACTTGAAAAATGAAAAGACCGGTCAGGCGGTCAATGAAAACTATTTTTCTTTCAAAACGAACCGTAATCTTTCAAATAGCCTCTTAGTTTAGAAGGAAGCTCCTCGGTTTTAAGAAAATCTATGGAACAAAAACGAATGTTGTTATCTTGAAGTATCGTTTCTATTTGGTTCTTCCATAGTGCGCTTTGGTTTCCCCAATCTTTGTTTTTTTCATCTACATGGTACGTGATGACAACTTTTTGAATTTTGAGGGCATTTTCCCCAATCTTTCTTAAATAGGGCAAGTCAACTCGTCCAAAAGAAAAACCAATAATAATAAGTAATGAAACGGAATTTAGGTCTTTAAATTGGAATGCGTTGTTTGAAATATTAGCATCAACATCTTTTTCTGTTTCTTGATAGTAATTTAAAAAGCTTTCCCAGCAAGTTTGCATCTTGATGTCTAATTCCGGAATGAGATCAAGTTGGCTCTCTGCTTTTGCTATTCGATCGGAATTAAAAGATCCGATTAATAGAGGCTCGTCTGCATTACTGGCGCGGCCGTGAATATGCCAAATTTGAGAATCAGGAATGCCATAAATTCGTTCCAAAGTATCGGTATAGTTAAAAGTAAAAAACTTTGCAAATGGCAAATTTAGGTTACTAAACATCTTTTTCTTGGCGGGTGGAATGCTTTCGACCCAGCCGCGAAGCTCTTCCGGCAAACTATGAATGTAATCCAGTTCATCTTTTAGCCACTCATCCATACCATCAGATGTCCCAGAATCGTAGTCATCATCAGTATCTGATTTTTGAACCGCTTCAAAAGCCATTTCTTGGAGAGACCCAACATCAAGATTGCCAATAGAATCTTCAAAATTTGACCAGTCAGGCTTTAAACACGGATCAAGATGAGAAATTAAAGCGCTAGCAAATCCACTATTCTTTGAATCGAGATAGTTCTCAAAGTCCGAATATGAAGTCGCCATGCCATGAAATAGATCAAAACCATTTCCTAAAAGAAAAAGAACGGTTGGGCCACATTGATCAAAGCAGTCATCAAATGGATCATTAAAAGACATTTTTTAATATTAGCACGTAAGGTTTGAAGCTGACCGTCTTATTAGCTTCAGTTTTATGCTTCAGATTTGTGGTTGACAGGCGAAAGGAACCCGCAGGTTTTAGATTGGTCATGTGAGAAGAGAAAGCCCCAAGGGTATATACCAATGAAAGCGGAACATTTTCGCAAACTTGAGGCCTCGACTATGGAAGAACCCAAAAAGGATCAGGTTTCAGTTGATCCGGAAGCATCAACCGTAATGCAAAATTCAACAATAAACTGTATATTTAGAAAATCCTCTAGAAATTGGCAGCCTTACAAATATGACTCAATTGCCTTCTTTAAACGAGCCCTGTCGTAATTCTTATACTGATACCACAGCAAATGGTCAAGCTGGTGCTTGGTCAACGATTGACCGTCCTTAATAGCGACTTGGTGTAAAAGTTCCCCGACAAGGTCGTTAAAACTATCATAGTTTTGCCAAACCTTCGATGTTGTTAAATCATTTGGCCACCACCATTTTTTCTTGTTCATAACCCTATATTTCTTCAAATAGTAGGGAAGAACGGTCGCTACAACGTGATCGTAGACGGCAAAATGATTTTGATAATTTGGAATAGATTTTCCATAATACCAGCAATCCAGATATTTGCAGATTTTGCTGCACCAGCTTAACTGGCGGCCAGCATCACTGTTTGAAGCCAAGTATTTGATCATGTTAACAACTAAGTTTCTAGATTTCTGTCCACTAGATAGCTGATCCAAGAAGGAATCAAAGCCCATCCCCTTAATGTATTTTCCTAATAATCGCGCATGCTGTTTTTTTACTCCACGAATGCTATTTGACATTTTGATTGTCCAAATAATGCTGGTCAGATGTCGTTCAATCATTGCTTTGCTTTTAGAATATTTATCGAATTCAATTTTAGCCTCGTCATTTCCATATTTTTTGTCACCGTTTATCTGCTTTTCAATTTCTACTGAATTTGAGATTGTTAATTTGATCATTCCGTTAGAATATCGGGCTATCGGCATTCCGAAAAAATCCATTTTTCCTTTGCTCATTTTTTGAAACCTCTTTTTCATTTTATCCCTGAACGCAGGCAAGAAAAACAGAACAAGATAAAAGAGCAACAGAACGCCGATTTCCTATTTCGTTAAACTAATAATTAGTAATGCTTATTTTCCAAAGAGTTTTTTGATTTCCAGAATCTCATCGTTTACATTGTCGATAGAGAGGTTTGAGGCGTAGGCAAAAGGCATTACCTGGCTGTCATAATGAATGCACTCATTTAGCATGACCTTTTTCGACATTAAACGATCCCGAGTCAATGTTGAAGGAACTACCACGCCCGCTTTGCAGGCGCCGTTTCGATCAAATATTTCATCGACTTTTTCCGCCAGTGTCCAATCGTTAAGAAAGGCCGTCTGCTTTGCGCTACCAGGGTTGATTAAAGAATACAGCTCTTTTTCAACCCAAAGTCTTAAAGCAATCGATTCTCTAATTTTACAGTAGGTATTGGCGAAAAAATCAGGAGAATATGGTAGGGCTCTAAAATTATCGATTTCAGCGATAAGGGAGTTGTTAGAGTAAAGATGACTACTCCCAAAATGGTCTATGGTATCAAAATGAAATAAGTTTTGATCTAAAGAGTTTCCAGGATGATCTCTAACTTGAAGATCCGCAATCAGACCATCGGTATCCAAAGATGAGGAAATTCCCTTCAAAGAAATAAGACACGTATCTCTACCCCGAAGATGAGACAAAGGGATTTGCTGAAGGAATCGTTTTCCCCCATATTCTTCCATATAATAGAAGGCAAAATGCTTGGAATATTGACCGTTTAAAGTGTTTAGCAAAGTGGGAGAATGCGAGAAAACAACAACGTGCTTCCCTAAAGCTGAAGCCCGAACAATTTCATAAGCAATTTTGTAATGATTAACTAAGTCCAAGCTCGAAACAGGGTCATCAAGAATTAGCGTGTTTTTGTCGCTGCCCAAAAATTCATAAATATGATATAAGAAAATGAGAAGATTCTTTTCACCAGTACTATAAGTGGAAAAGGGCCTGGGCAATTGAAAAGAAACGGAATAATCTTGGGAATCCCACTCAAAATTCGTTGCCCCAAAGTAAACTGACATTTCATCTTCGAAACGTTGCTTTTGTGAGACTACAGATGCATAAGCCGTTTGAGCCCTGCTGCTGAGATTAGTTATTTGAGACTGATAGCTAGAAATATTGCCTAGGGCAGAATTAATGGACGAATAGGTTGCCATGTCACCACCGCAAATGAAATAGTCATCTTTAAGAACCGGATTGCTCAACATCTTGGCATCGGCACTGAGCAATGATGTAATTTGTTTTTGTGTCACTTGGATCCCATATCTTTTTTCAATCTCTATTGACAAAGCATTTCTCGCAGAGCCGAGTTTCTTTATCAGGTTTTGGACTAGTTGTTTAATATTTGGAACGGTGCTACCGCAAACAGGGCATGTGGAATCGGTGGAAGAAAGGTTTTTATCAAGCTCGTTTAAGGCAGAAAACAAACGTTCATCTTGCAAAGATTTCATTTGACTAATAACAGACCCGACATTGTTTACTTGACTTTCGCACTCGACAAAAACTTTTGGTGGAATTCCGCCCAGTAAAGCATTTAATTGTGCAATGTCCTGAGAAGTTGAAGTAAGAGGCCTGGATAACTTTTTTGCCTGAGCATCTTTAATCCCCTGTGAGTATCTCTTCGCCGTTGCGGCGTTAGTGATGCCCATTTTGGAGCCAAGACCATTTTTGACACAAACTTCTAGATTTGCTTTTTCAGCATTCAGTTTGGTTTTTAAATCAGTAATTTGTGAGACGTCGATTTTGATTTGTACTTCGTTCTTTTTTGATGTGTTAGAAATTAAATCGGAACGTCCACCATCTTCTTCATAATCAAGGAAAAAGTTTGAGGCGTTTTGAAGTTTTTTAATAAGGTTGACTAACGTCGTTTTCCCTATCCCGTTGAAACCAAAAACAACAAGATCGGTATTATCTGGAAGAGAAAATGAGGAATCCAGAGTATCCAAAAACCAGTTAAATTCAGATGTGATTGCCCGAATGGAGACAATCGACGTGGCATCGAACAGCATAAAGAACTTCCTCCTTGTTGCGTGCAAACACAAGGCTTCCTTTGCACACTTTTATTTATTTTATAGATTGTCTAAATGATTTTACAATACAACCTAATTGTACTAGACGATCTTTATGGCAAATTCAAAGCCATAGAAATCACATCAAGTTGTTTAATGCTTGGTTCTAACAGGTTTTTTATTCCTTTCTGATCGCTGGCCTTGGATTCGTCCCCCAATTAGCAAAACGAAAGGGTTCGGACTCGGCCATTCTAAATCTTGCACATGCCAAAGGAGCGGGTAAGACTCTCTCTTGCCGGAAAAGCACTAAGACCAAAGGCGTGACAAGAGACTGTTGTTTGCAAAAATTGCCCTGGAGCGACTTTTTAATCACATATCTTTGTTAAAAATAAACGAAAGATGAGCGTCAATAATTTTTCGGAGGGCAGAATCGAAAAAACCGTTAGCCGAGTAGGCACAACTTATGGATTATTTCCTTTTACTATAGTATTCTTCAAAGAACTTGTTCGCGTCCTGCTTCCCCACCGCTTCGATCCAGTCCGCGTGGGCAATATTCCAATCGATGGTCTCCTTGATCGCGCTCTCGAAGGTGTATCTCGGCTTCCAGCCGAGCTTCTCGACCTTGGAGGGGTCAATCGCGTAACGGAGGTCGTGCCCCGGTCTATCCGTGACATGATGGATCAAGGATTCCGGCTTATGCAGTTCCTTTAAGATGGTCTCGACAATATAGAGGTTGGTCTTCTCGTTGTGGCCCCCGACGTTGTAGATCTCCCCATCCACGCCCTGGCGGACGATCAGATCGATCGCGTCGCAATGGTCTCCGACATAGAGCCAATCCCGAACATTCACGCCCTTGCCATAGACGGGCAAAGGCTCATCGTGAATGGCCTTTTGGATCATTAAAGGAATCAGCTTCTCTGGATATTGGTACGGCCCGTAGTTATTGGAGCAACGGGATACCGTGACGGGCAATCCAAAAGTCCGATGATACGCTAAGCAAAGGAAGTCCGCACCCGCTTTAGATGCCGAATATGGGCTCGAAGGTTTAATCGGACTCTTCTCATTGAAGAACTGGTCCACCGCTTCTAAGGGCAGATCCCCATAGACCTCATCGGTCGAGACCTGGTGGTAACGCTTGATCCCGTATTTCCGGCAGGCATCCAATAAGGTTTGGGTACCTTCGATATTGGTCTTCACGAAGATGTCGGGATATAGACTCGCCCGGTCGACATGAGTCTCCGCAGCGAAGTTAATCACGTAGTCGAAATGTTCTTCCTTGAAAAGCTTGTCTACCAGTTCCTTGTCACAGATATTCCCATGGACGAACTTGAAGTTCTTGCAGCTCTCAACGTCTTTGAGGGTGATCCGGTTCCCGGCATACGTCAAAGCGTCTAGGCACACGTAATCATCATTTGGGTATTTCTTTACCATCTCGAGGAGGAAGTTCCCCCCGATAAAGCCCGCCCCGCCTGTCACTAGGAATTTCATAGGTTAAAACCTCTCAATGTTCTTGCTAAGCCAATCCGCGGTGGATTTGATCCCCGCGGCAAAGTCTTTCGATGCCGCGTAACCCGTGTCCCGGCTCAGCTCTTTGATATCGATATGCTCATAATCGATATGGTTGTCCGTTGGATACGCCCCAAAGGCAATATCCGCGCCGGGCTTAAGGATGTCCCGGATCTCTGAGAACCATTCTTTGAAGGTCTTGAGCTCTTGGTGGCCCACGTAATAGGTCTTCATGTTCACGCCCTTCTCCGACATGGCGTAAAAGGCATTCACGATGTCACCGATATAGATGATGTCATAGAGGTCTTTGCCCTCAATGAGCTTAGGCGTGACTCCTTTAATGAGAGAAGTCATAAAGACATTAGGGACCATCTTGGAGAAGTTCCCTTCGCCATAGGCCATGGCAATGAGACCGCAGTTGAACTCGATATGTTCCTGATAGGCTAGAGTCTTACAGATCATCTCAGCAGCCAATTTCGCCGTGCCATAGATGTTCGTGTACCGAGGCTTAATATCCTGTTCAAAGAAGTACTTCTTGGTCTCTAACGTATTGATGGAACTGGCTAAGATGAATTTACGGCAGCCAATCTTGATGGCGTTCCGCATTGTATCGCCAGCGAAGGCGGCATCCTCTAACTGATCCCGATAGTTCTTGAAGGCCTCGCCCCAAACACCCTTCCAGGCGAAATGGAATAAGCAATCAATAGGTTCATGGATTTCAGAGAAGAGACGATCATAGTCCGCAAAGAAGCCTTTAAGGATAACCAAGCGGTCGCAGGCTAAATCCTTCATGGACGTATCATCCGTCACAAAGGCATAGACCTTATGGCCTTCAGCCAGTAATTTCTTGGTCATGGCGTGGCCAATAAAGCCATTCGCGCCCGTAACGATATCGTTTTTCATCGTTTCTCCTTATAGACGAAATCAATCCCTGCATCCTTGAATAAGGGGTTCTTGAGATCCTTGTCGCT
>Ga0183101_1000046_pt3 | contig 10734 bp, 10 predicted proteins | sample Biomet3_FD_127790 | JGI IMG/M metagenome (GOLD analysis project Ga0183101, IMG submission 127790) | Microbial communities from bioreactor (seeded with sewage sludge) at LBNL, California, USA - Biofuel metagenome 3 | ecosystem: Engineered > Bioreactor > Anaerobic > Unclassified ... | reverse complement strand
GCCAGTTCCTTCATACGGGTCAGCTTTTCGTCGATGACGCCCAGGGCGCCGTCAGCCGTCTGGATGAGGGAAATAGCGTCGTTGGCGTTGCGCACGCCCTGCTGCAGGGCGGCGATGTCGGTGCGCATCAGCTCGCGAATGGCAAGGCCAGCGGCGTCGTCCGCCGCGGAATTGATGCGCAGGCCCGACGACAGGCGCGTGGTTGAGGTTTTCAGATCGTTGTAGTGCGACGTCAGGTTGTTGCCCACGCTAGTGGCCATGGAATTGCTGTTGATATACATACATTCCTCCATGAATGCTGTATGTCCCGGGCGGCGCGAAATGCCGACGCGTCCTTGCGTGCTACCGCCTTTTGCCGTTTTATCGGCTTTTGATCAAAAAGGATTAGGGCGTGCGGGCGCGGGAACACTGCGCATGCTTTCAAAAAAGGTATGCTATAACAGCGTGTTGTGAAAAGCTGCTTGCAGCAGCTTGGGAAGAAAGGGAAAATTTTTCCGCCTTTGGCGCGGAGGCAGATTTTGCCGAACGCCGGGCAACGCAAAAAGCGCGGCAAAGCCCACATGGGGCCGCCGCGCTTTTTGCGTTGCGTTGTGCCGTCCGACCTGGTCGGCGCGGTCTAGCAGTCTTTGCCAACCATGCGCAGCAGGCGCAGCAGCTGGTTTGTGAAGCCGGATTCGTTGTCGTACCAGATAAGCAGTTTGACCATGGTGCCCTCAAGCACCTGGGTGGAGAGCGCATCCACAACGCCGCCATAGGTGCTGCCCTTGTAATCGATGGACACCAGCGGTTCTTCGGAAAAGCCCATGTTTTCGCGCAGCGCGCCCTGGCTGGCGGCCTTGAGGGCCGCGTTGACGGCGGCGGCGTCGCAGGGTTTTTCCACTTCACAGGTCAGGTCCACCAGCGAGCAGTCAAAGGTGGGCACGCGCACGGACATGCCGTTGAGCTTGCCTTCCAGTTCCGGCATGACCTGCCCCACGGCCTTGGCCGCGCCGGTGCTGGAGGGCACCATGGAAACGGCGGCCGCGCGCCCGCGCCGCCAGTCCTTGTGCGAGCCGTCCAGAATGCGCTGGCTCATGGTGTAGGAGTGGATGGTGGTCATGAGGCCGTGGCGGAGGCCGAAGGTTTCGTGCAGCACCTTGGTGGCCGGGGCCAGGCAGTTGGTGGTACACGACGCCGCCGAAATAACGTTGTGTTGCGCGCCGTCATAGATGCCGTCGTTCACGCCCATAACGATCATGGCGTCCACATCCTTGCCGGGTGCGGAAATGACCACTTTTTTCGCGCCGCAGGCCAGGTGCTGGGCAAGCCCGGCCTTGTCCTTGATGGTGCCCGTGGTTTCAACGGCCAAGGTCACCCCCAGGCGCTCCCATTCCCATTCACCCGCCTTGCAGCGGGTAACGGCGATGTGGCGGCCGTTGACGATAATGCCGTTTTCGTCATGGTCTACCGTGCCCTGAAAAGTGCCGTAAGTGGAATCATACTTGAAAAGATAGGCCAGCGCGGCGTTGTCCGCGCGGGCGTTGATGGCGGCGATCTGGATGTCTGTTTCGTCGGCCATGAGACGCAGCAGATACCGGCCGATGCGGCCGAAGCCGTTCATTCCAACTTTCACGGGCATGGTTTGCGCTCCTTGGGGCGTGTGTTTGGGGACGTTGCGGCAGAAGGGGATTCCGCTCCCCGGCGGAAGGCCCTGTATATGCGGCAAGGAAACTTTGCGTTGAAAAAACGCCTATGCCTTGCCGGAAGATCCCATAACGTCGTGGATCTTGTGGGCCACCATGTTTTTGACGGCATCCCGCGCCGGGGTGAGGTAGGCGCGCGGGTCGAACTGTTCCGGGTGGTCGGCGAGATACTGCCGCACAGAGGCTGTCACAGCCAGGCGGATGTCGGTATCCACGTTGATTTTGCACACGCTCATGCCCGCGGCCTTGCGCAGCATGTCTTCGGGCACGCCCTTGGCGCCGCCCACCTGGCCGCCATACTGGTTGCACAGGCTCACGAATTCCTGGGGCACGCTTGAAGCGCCGTGCAGCACCAGCGGGTAATTGGGCAGCTTTTCGCCAATGCGGGCCAGACGGTCAAAATCAAGCTTGGCCTCGCCCTTGAATTTGTATGCGCCGTGGCTGGTGCCGATGGCCACAGCCAGCGAATCGCAGCCGGTGCGGCTCACAAATTCCACGGCTTCGTCCGGGTCGGTATAGACATGTTCGGCTGATTGCACATGCTCTTCAATGCCCGCCAGTTTGCCCAGCTCGGCCTCAACCCACACGCCGCGCGGGTGGGCATAGTCCACCACCTGTTTCGTAAGGGCGATATTTTCTTCAAAAGGCAGGTGCGAACCGTCGATCATCACGGAGGTGAAGCCCCCGTCGATGCAGTCGCGGCACATTTCAAAGCTGGGGCCGTGGTCCAGATGCACCACCACGGGGATGGAGGGATCGACCGCCAGGGCGGCCTCCACCAGCTTCATGATGTACACTTGCCCGGCATATTTGCGCGCGCCTGAGGAAACCTGAAGGATAACAGGCGATTTTTCCTCAGAGGCGGCAGTCATGATGCCCTGGATGATTTCCATGTTGTTGACGTTGAACGCGCCGATGGCATACCCGCCGGCATAGGCGGCGGCGAACATTTCTTTGGGAGAGGTAAGAGGCATGGTTTCCTCCAGTGGGTCTGGCATTAAGGGTGGACGCAGAGCCTGGTTCACCAGAAAATGACAACTCTGCACATACATCATTTTGCCGTAAAGGGGAATGCCTGCCACCCAATATACAGGCCGTGCCGCGCCTTTAGCCCACATGGCGCGCAGCGTCAAGGCCGGAAGGCAAAATCGTTTTTTTTCTTGGCTGGTTGCGGCGGCGCGGGGTTATTTGAGCGCCATGCCTTCCAGCGCCCGCAGGCCTTCCGTATCGGTAAAGTCAAAGCGCAACGGCGTGAGGGTGATGTAGCCCCGGTTGAGCATGTCTTTATCCGAATCGGGTTCAATGGTTTCCGGCGGAATTTCGCCTTCAAGCCACCAATAGGGCGCACCGCGCGGGTCACGGCGTTCGGCGTAGGTATTTTTCCACACGGCGCTGGTCTGGGGACAAACGCACGGGCCCTTGGCTTCGTGCAGCGGGCAGGCCGGGTAGTTCACGTTGATGACCCTGCGCCGCCCCAGGCGCGACCAGTCGATGCGTGTGGCCAGGGCCACCAGGTGGCGGGCCTGCGGCAAAAGATCGCCGTTTTCGGGCAAATGGCAGTCGTGGGAAACCGCGATGCTGGGCAGGTCTTCGTGGGCGGCCTCCGTGGCCGCGCCCACCGTGCCGGAATAGAGGATGTCCGGGCCCACGTTGGGCCCGGCGTTGATGCCGGAAATGACCATGTCGGGCTTGCGCGGCAAAAGCTGCCCGAGGGCCAGCTTGACGCAATCGGTGGGGGTGCCGAAAATGCCGAGCCCCTGAAAGTCGGGCTCCACAAAATCCATGGCGCGAACCGGCTCAAACACCGTCAGCGAGTGCCCCACGCCCGACTGCTGGCTCATGGGGGCCACCACATGCACGGTATGCCCGGCCTCACGCAGCGCCGCGTAAAGCGCGCGCAGGCCCCGTGCCCGGATGCCGTCGTCGTTGGTCAAAAGAACGTCCATTTGACAATACCTCGGAAAGAAGGAAAATTCGCCCTATGGCCCGCGTGGCGCGTATGCACGCGAGGCCTTGTCCTCAAAAACGCCGCGGTCGCGGCTTAGGCTGCGCCCCGTTCGGGACGGCGGTTGCTCGGCGCAAAGGCGCGCCGCTGGAACGATATATGGAAAAAGGCTGTTACGTCAAAGATATCGGCCCCACTTCGGAGGCGCGCGGCATATTCGCCGTCAGTCAAGCGGCGCAGGGGCAGTCGCGCAACGGTCCCTACTGGCGGCTTACCCTGGCCGACGCCAGCGGCAGCCTGGAGGCCAAAATATGGCACCCGCTCAGCGGGGAGTTCAGCGAAATAGCCGCCGGAACGTTGGTGTGGGCCGAGGGGCGCGCCGGGCTTTACCGTGACCAGGTGCAGCTGACCGTGGAGCACATGCGCTTTCTCACCGAAGAAGAGCGCGCAACCGTGGACCCCGCGGCCCTCATGCCAGCCAGCCCCTTTCCTCTGGACGAAATGCTGGACGAAATGCTGGACCTTCTCAAAAAGGAATTTGTTTATCCGCCCTGGCGCAAGCTGACGCAGGGGTTTTTCAACAATGAAGAGCTGCGGGCCGCCTTTCGCATTTGCCCGGCGGCCAAGGGCGTTCACCACGCCTATGCGGGCGGGCTGCTCGAGCACACCCTGAGCGTGTTCAAGCTTTGCCGCCGCATTGCGGACCATTACCCCGAGCTTGACCGGCAAACGTTTCTCGCGGGAGCGCTGTTTCACGATATCGGCAAAATCCGCGAATTTTCGGGCGGCATCGCCAATGATTATACGGACGAAGGCCGCCTGTTGGGGCACCTTATGCTGGGCATCGAAATGCTGGAGCCGTATTTGGCGAAATCCGGCCTGGAAGAGCCCCTGCAACGGCATCTCAAGCACTTGATCCTGAGCCACCATGGCGAACTGGAATTCGGCGCGGTGCGTGTGCCGCACACGCCCGAAGCCATGGCCCTGCACTATGCCGACAATCTGGATGCCAAGATGGCCCAGTGCCGTGGCCTGTTCGCCCAAATGGAGGGCGAGGGCGAGGGCTGGACCCCGTGGCAGGCTACGCTGAGCCGACCCGTACACCGGGCCGCGCGCACGCCGGAAAAAGCCGCCCCCGCAACCCGCAAAAAAGCGGTGAAAGAAGAATGTTTATCTCTTTTGAAGGTATAGAAGGCGCGGGAAAATCCACGGCCATCAATTATCTGGCGGGGTTTCTGCAAAATGCCGGGTTTGATGCGCTGTGTACCCGTGAGCCGGGGGGCTGCGCCCTGGGCCGCAGCCTGCGGTCCATACTTCTGGACGCGCGCACGCGCAACCTTTCCAGCCGGGCGGAGCTGTTTCTGTTTCTCGCCGACCGGGCGCAGCATGTGGCCGAGGTTATCCGGCCCGCGCTGGACGAAGGGCAAATCGTGCTGTGCGACCGGTATACGGATTCCACCCTGGCCTACCAGGGCTATGGACGCGGACTGGACACGGAATACCTGCGCAGGCTCAACCAGGCGGCCTCGGGGGGCCTGCAGCCGGAATTGACGCTGCTGCTGGATTTGCCCGTGCGGTGCGGCCTCATGCGCGCCGGAGAGCGCAACCGGGAAGAGGGCCTGGTGGTTTCGGAAGGGCGGTTTGACGCCGAAAGTCTGGATTTTCATGAGCGCGTGCGCCAGGGGTTCCGGGCCTTGGCCGAGGAAGAGCCCGAGCGCTTCGCCATTATTGACGCGGCGCAGCCGCCGGAAGACGTGGTGCTGCAATGCCGCTCCGCGCTTGAAGGGCATTTGCGCCAGCGGGGCAGGGGACTGGAATAGTTTTTTACGGTGTGTTCCCGGCCACCCGCCGGGGCTTTCGCGGCCGCCAGGCAACGCGGCCCGCGCCGGTAAGGAGAAAATATGCACGAGTGCTATACAATCGAGATTGAAGGCACGGGGCTGCGCTTTGCGCCCCGCAAGGGCGACGACCTGAACTATCTGCCGGGTCAGCCGCCCCAGGGCTACACCCTGATAAATCTTGTGGGCGACCCCGCGCTGCTGCACTGCGCCGTTTTTCGCAAAGAGAACGGCGCTGGCGGCTTTTTTGCCATGCACGATACGGAAGGCCTGCTGTTTTTGGCGGTGGCCGAAAGCAACCTGGCCTACGGCATGGGGCTTGCGCAGATGGGACGCATGGTGACATATGCCCGCTATGGGGCGGATATTTTTGAGGAACTCGGCGAAGACGATGGCTGATGCAACCCCGGCTTCCCTTGCCGCCGCGCGGCGGTTGGGGGTGGTGTTTTTTCCGGCTTTCGACTGGGCCATTTCCGCCACGCATCCGGAGCGGGAAGAGCGCCTGCTCTACACCCGCGACCAGCTGCTTGAGGAAGGGCTGTTCGACATTCCGGGCATCACGGAATACCGGCCGTTTTTTGCCACGCACGCCCAGCTTGAGCGCGTGCATTTTTGCCTGCCCTCGGTGGGGGCGGTAAGCACCGATTCGCATTTGGCCTCGGCGGGCGGGGCCATCCGCGCCGCCCGGCTGGTGCTGGAAGGGCGGGAGCAGCGGGCCTTCGCCCTTGTGCGGCCTCCGGGGCACCACGCCATGCGCGTGGTGCATGGCAACCGGGGCTTCTGCAATATCAATAACGAAGCCGTTATGGTGGAATACATCCGCGACCACTACCCCCGGCCCGACGGACGCCCCCTGCGCATCGCCATTGTGGATACGGACGTACATCACGGCGACGGCAGCCAGGACATCTTCTGGAACGACCCGCACACGCTTTTTATTTCCCTGCATCAGGACGGGCGCACGCTGTATCCCGGCACGGGCTTTCCGCAAGATTGCGGCGGCCCCGGCGCGCTGGGCCGCACCATCAACATTCCCCTGCCGCCCGAAACTTCGGACGAGGGCTATCTTTACGCCATCCAGCACGCGGTGCTGCCCATGCTGGAAGATTTCAAACCCGATCTCATCATCAATTCCGCCGGGCAGGATAACCACTTTACCGACCCGCTGGCCAACATGAAGCTTTCCGCCCAGGGCTATGCCGCGCTCAACGAGGCCCTGCAACCGCACATCGCCGTGCTGGAAGGCGGCTATTCCATCCGTGGCGCGCTGCCTTATGTGAACATGGGCATCTGCCTGGCCCTGGCCGGGCTGGACGCCTCGGATATTCGCGAACCGGGCTGGACGCCGGAAGCCACGCGGCAGAGCCCGCAGGTGGGGGGCTACATCGCCCGCCTGTGCGAGAAGATTCAGAACGTCTATTTTCATCCGCCCGAAAAACCCGCCGATGGCGAGGAAGACCATGGCTGGTGGGTGCGGCGCAAACACATTTTTTATGACACGGACATGCTGCGCGAAGGGCAGACCGAAGCCTGGCGGCTGTGCGGCGAATGCTCCGGGCTGGGGCGCATAGAAACCGCCTCGGAACGGGTGCCCCTTTCGCTCTGCATTCTTGTGCCGCGCCATGCCTGCCCCCATTGCCGGGCCGAGGGGCTGGAACTGGCCGCGCGGGCGCGCAAAAGCGGGCGTTACGCCCATGTGCGCGTGCTGGATGGCGACGCGGCCGATGCCGGCCCGCACAACGGGAATGGGGAAAAGGCGACAACCGGCGCATAGCGCACCTGTTTGATTTTACGACGGTTGTTGACGACGCTTCGTTTCCGGGCCATAAGGCCGTTCACCCTTGCAGCGTAACGGATTTGCCACGGCGCGCGGGTAGGGTAATCATGCCTGCGTGCCCCAGCGGGGAACGCGGGGCGTTGCTTTTGAACGCGGCGCGGGGCCGCTGCCCCATAGCCGCACGGGCGTTGTGCCGATGTTGCGCGGCACATTTTAAGGTTGCTTGCTTCAGGACCTTCCATCACGGAGAAGGAACATGTCTCATATTTTGATTATCGGCGCGGGTGGCGTGGGCAGCGTTGTGGTGCACAAGTGCGCGCAGGCGCTCAAAGACGGCGCTTTTTCCAAGGTAACGCTGGCCAGCCGCACGCTTGCGCGTTGCGAGGCCATTGCCCAGAGCGTGAAAACGCGCATCGGCGTTGCGGTGGGCACCGCCCAGGTGGATGCGGACAACGTGCCGGAGCTGTGCTCCCTCATCCGCGCGGTCAAGCCCGATGTGGTCTGCAACGTGGCCTTGCCGTACCAGGATCTGCACATCATGGACGCCTGCCTGGAATGCGGCGTTCATTATGTGGATACGGCCAACTATGAGCCGCTGGACACCGCCAAGTTTGAATACAAATGGCAGTGGGCATATGACGATCGTTTTCGCGAAGCTGGCCTGACGGCCCTGCTCGGTTCGGGTTTCGACCCCGGCGTCACCAACGTGTATGCCGCCTGGGCGCTCAAGCACGAGTTGGACGAAGTGCATGTGCTGGACATTATCGACTGCAACGCGGGCGACCATGGCCAGCCCTTCGCCACCAATTTCAATCCTGAAATCAACATCCGCGAGGTTACGGCGCGCGGGCGCTACTGGGAACGCGGCGAATGGGTTGAAACCGACCCGCTTTCCTGGTCCATGAATTTTGATTTCCCCAGCGGCATCGGCCCCAAAAAGTGTTTCCTCATGTACCATGAGGAGCTGGAATCGCTGGTGCGCAACCTCAAGGGCATCCGCCGCGCGCGGTTCTGGATGACCTTCTCCGAAAATTACCTGAACCACCTCAAGGTGCTGGGCAATGTGGGCATGACCCGCATTGATCCCGTGAAGTTCCAGGGGCAGGACATCGTGCCCATTCAGTTCCTCGCCAAGCTGCTGCCCGACCCCGCCTCTCTGGGGCCGCTGACCAAGGGCAAAACCTGCATTGGCGACCTGATGCGCGGCACAAAGGACGGCAAGGAAAAGACGGTCTACGTCTATAACATCTGCGACCACGAGGCTTGCTATGCCGAGGTGGGTTCGCAGGCCATTTCCTACACCACGGGCGTGCCCGCCATGATCGGCACCAAAATGGTGGCCCAGGGTGCGTGGCGCAAACCCGGCGTGTGGAACATGGAGCAGTTTGATCCCGATCCTTTCATGAAAGACCTCAACGTCTACGGCCTGCCGTGGCAGTGCGTGGACGTGACCGGCAAAATTTAGCAAAACGTGCATTGGGTTGTTGCCAACACTCCGGTGTCTGCCCTGGGCAGGCCCGGAGTGTTTGTTTTCGGCCGTGGCGCGTTGCTTGTCAGGTTGCGAGTATGCAGGTAAAAATATCTGCCATGCGAACGCGGCTGGCGCGGCAGTTGCATCTATATAGTATTGCAATGTATTTCATGTATTCAAGCATGCGTGGCGGTGTTTGCTGCTCACAATAGCGCGCAACATGCATATGCAAAGGAATATTTAGTGATTATAAAAACGGTCTGTATTCTATTTTTGTGCTTCTCGTGCGTAAGCATGCTTTACGCCGTTTGTTATTCGGCAAAGATAGCGCGCTCAAATGGATATACGGCCTTTCTGTTTTTGTTCATGTCCATTTTTATGTACACGATTGGCTATATTTTTGAACTTTCCTCAAGCACCCCAGCTACAATATTTCTTTCGCTAAAAGTTGAATATCTTGGCGCACCGTTTATTGCCCTGTTCTGGTTTCTTTTTGCCGTTTATTACAATAATTATTCAATAAAAAGCAAAACAGTTTTGGCGCTGCTGTTTGTGGTGCCAATAATAACCATTGTTATGCTTTGTACGAATGAATATCATCATTTCCATTATAAAACTTTTGTAGTGGATGCCACTGGCCCCTTTCCCGTGGCGGTAACGCAGAAGGGGTGGTGGTATTGCATAGATTTTGTTTATCGAATGCTGCTCGTTTTTGCGGGGATGGCGCTGTTTGCCATTGCTTGCGGCAAAGGCTCAAGCTACCGCAGGCGGCAGGCAAGGGTCATGTTTGTAGGCGCGCTGTGCTTCTGGACCGGCACGTTTTTCCAGCTCATGGGCGTTGCTCCTTACGGTTTGGACATAGAGCCCTTTATTCTTTCGGCGGCCCTGCCCCTGTATGTTTTTGCCATGTTGCGGCTGCGCATGTTCGACCTTGTGCCCATTGCCCGCGACAATGTTTTCAAAACCATGAGCGCCAGCGTTATTGTTCTGGATGACAAACTGCGCGTGGTTGATTTTAACGACAGCGCGGTCGCCATCCTCCCCGCGCTTTCGGACGCCGCCGTGGGTCTTGCGGTCAACGATATCTTTCCCGAGTCCTGCGCCCTGGATGTGGCGGCCCTTCTGCAGAAAGAAGAAATGGAGCTCGCCCTGCCGGTGGCGGGCAGGCTGCGGTATTACAAGGTTTCCTGCGCCAAAATCGGTGCGACGGAAAAGGAGCCGGGCTTTATCGTATCCCTCTACGATATAACAGAAAGTAAAGAAATGCTTGAAAAAATGCACCGCATTGCCTCGCTTGACGCGCTGACGCAGGTGTTCAGCCGTTGGTATTTCATGGATGCGTTCAAGCAAGAAATTGATCGCCGGAGGGCAACGGGCGGCAAGCTCGCCTTTATGTTGCTTGATATCGACCATTTTAAGCTGGTGAATGATCAGCATGGGCACATGGCGGGCGACAGGGTGTTGCGCGGCGTAACTGCCGCGCTCAAGGACACGCTGGGCTCAAGGGCTTTGCTGGGTCGTTACGGCGGGGAGGAATTCTCTGTGCTGTTGCCCGAGGCTGGCCAGGAGGAGGCCTTCGCTCTTGCCGAGCGCCTGCGGCAGGCCGCCGCCCGGCTCGAAATATCCCTTGGCGACACGGCCATCAAGGTGACCATATGCGTTGGCGTTGCGGCAACGGTGTTTGAGCCGGGAGCCCCGCAGCATATGGAGAGCAATCAGGTTTGCGACGCGCTGATTATGGCGGCGGATTCGGCCCTGTACCGCGCCAAGCAGGAAGGACGCAACAAAGTGTGCGCGGTGGACTTTGACTATGGCGAAAGGCCCGCGGAGCAGCCCCTCTGACGCGCATGATGCTGCGGCGGTTGGCGTTGTCCCGCCGTTGCCTGACCTTGCTTCGCGTTTCCGCTGCGGCGCGCTATTTTGTCAGCCCTGCCGCGCGGCAATAAAAAAATCGAACCCCCGCAACATGCCTGCGGGGGGGGAGAAAAAAAACGGCAGCGCGGGGGGCGGGGGCGGGGGGG
>Ga0183101_1002879_pt1 | contig 10746 bp, 8 predicted proteins | sample Biomet3_FD_127790 | JGI IMG/M metagenome (GOLD analysis project Ga0183101, IMG submission 127790) | Microbial communities from bioreactor (seeded with sewage sludge) at LBNL, California, USA - Biofuel metagenome 3 | ecosystem: Engineered > Bioreactor > Anaerobic > Unclassified ... | reverse complement strand
CTCATCAGAGAAAAAAGATCAGCGAGTGGAAATTGAGGGATTTCCACTCAATTTGAAGAGGATACAATTTAACCATCTCTTATAGCATAATATCTGGATAAGCACCCATAAGTACCCGGATAAGAAGGATAAACTATGGCTGGGAAGTGTCGAAATGGTTGAAAATGAGGAGAATGCCCCTGTTTTTTGTGAAAAGTACTGTATAGTCTGCAAGGGTGCAAGAGAAGGAAATAAAATTTGCAAGGCTATCCAGAATATTGAGTTGAAAATCTTCGGGAAAAACGGCTGCATCTGGGGAGCCGCAAGGACAAAATATTACGGAGTCACTCCTGATAAAAAACTCCCTGTGAATTCAAAAAAAATAAACAAAAACAGAACGGTAGAAGGAAATAAGGAACAGAGAATAAGATCCAGTACTATAAAGGGATATGGTGCACCTAATCTCTGGTAGTAACAAATTAAGAGAATAAGTACCTGAAAATCAAGTAAAATTAACTGAATAGAATTGAGACAGGTATCTATTCTTTCCTGTTCCTATTTACTCTCCTTTGTTTTTTTCGAGAATTCTTTGTTAACAATGCTTTTTATCTGTAAATGGTGATAAATTTTCTATAATTGTTTTCATAGGCAAATTTGTTAACACCCTGGATTTTAACATACAAGATACTGACAAGATTCTCTGGACGTTACTGACAAGATTATCTGGATATGAAGATCTACAAAGAAATATCTCAAACATATCTCAAACATGAAATTACATGAAAGAATCCTGGAAACAAAGATTTACCAGAAATAATCCCAAAAATAAAAATTCATCAGAAAGAACCCCGAAAATAAAAATTCATCAGAAATAATCCCAAAAATAAGAACTTACCAGAAATAATCCCAAAAATAAAAATTCATCAGAAATAATCCCAAAAATAAAAACTTACCAGAAAGGATTCCAGAAAAAAGTTACAAGGAAGGATATCCGAATTATGTCTGTACTGGGCATTGTTGCCTGCGGGATGCTCGAAGACGAGCTTGTACATGTATTATCAAAAGACCGTGATTTACAGCAGCTAATCGTTGTGGAAAACCGGGAAAGCTCAGGGTTCCTTCGTAAGCTAAGGTCAAGAAACTGTAACCCAAGGACAGCTTTTCTGGACCGGATCCCAATGCTCCTGGAAGGCCGCCCCAGCCCTGGTTTCATAGTTCCTGTAAGGTTTATTTCAAGCTTTCCAATTCTCAAAAAGTTTTGCAGGAAAAGGAAACCCAGGGAAGAGGTAAGTGTTGTCGTAAACCTGTTAAGCTTGGGCCTGCATGCCGATCTTGAGATTTTAAAGGCCGAAGTTTACAGAAATATCCGTGAGATGACGTCTTTTTCGGACAGAATACTGGTTTTTTATGGGATCTGCGGGCATGCACTTGGAAAACTGGAAGAAGATTTAGCTGATCTCGAATGCCCGCTTTTCTTCCTGAAAGACCGAAATGGAGAAACCATAGAGGACTGCATCAGTCTGGCACTTGGAGGAAACGAAGCTTATGCAAGGTCCATGGCCAAATTCCAGGGTATGGGGACGATCTACCTGACTCCAATGTGGGCTTCTAGCTGGAAGAAGTTGGAAAATGAAAACGGGAACAGAGACTTCAACAAGCATTATCTGAAAAATCCACTCTACTGCCTGGCTGCAAAAATCGAGAGCGGACTTGCATACGATCCGGAGTTCCATGCAAATGTTAAAGAGTTTGCCTGCACCTTTGATATGAAAGTTGTGAATCTCAGAGGAAGTCTGGAAATTACCGAACAGTCCTACCTGAATGCCCGAAACGGTGCAACTGAAAAACAATAAAGAAGCTGGTTTAAGCTTTTATTGAAAACATATTCATCTATTTTATCCCTTTAGGTAGAATCCCGTGATAAAAAAGGAAGAACAAGCTTCAATTAATCTTAAACTCTGTCTAACATCTACTAAAATTTATATACTTTTTCACCTTTTTAATATCAATAATATATTACTTTCAAACTAGTTCTTGTAATAAATTTTTGGGGTGTCTGGAATCGACATTAGTAAAAAGGTTCTTTTAATAACTTTCATGATTTTTGGCGTTCTCATGGCTGCGTTTACACTCACTCATAATATGCAGCTTTCCAATTTTATAGAGCTTGAAAAAGTGGACACCGAAGGCAACGTAGAAAGGGTGCAAAATGCCATTTCAACCGAGCAGGGATATCTTAATCGTACAGTACAGGATTGGGCTTGCTGGGATGATACTTGCCGTTTTGTTGAAGACAAGAATCAGAAATATAAAGATGCAAACCTTCAGAATCAAACTCTTGCAGGAATTAAGGTTAATGTGATGCTTTTTGTAAATAACTCCGGATCTGTTGTCCATGCAAAATCAGTAGATATTTATACTGGAGAGGAAAAGCCAATCCCGGAAAAGCTTCTTAGACTGGTTGAAGACGGAACTCTTCTTTCAAAATCCGAAAACGACAAGAAGAGCGGTTTCGTTTTGCTCGACGAAGATCCTATGTTTGTTGCCTGCCATCCGATCCTTACGACAAAATATAATGGACCTATGAAAGGCACCTTGATTTTTGGGAGGTACTTCGACGACGTACTTCTTAACTCTTATAAAGAATCTACCCGGTCTTCTCTTTTAATGTATACAGTCGATGAAGATTTGCCTCTTGATTTCCAGACCAAGTTAAAAAGCCTTTCAGAGAACCCAAACATAACTATTGTCGAACCCCTTAGCGAAAATACAGTAGCTGGCTATTTTGAATTGCTAGATGTATCAGGCAAGCCCGCGCTTATTATGAGGGCGGATTTTCCAAGAGAACTCTATGAATACGGCGAGAAAACCCTGAATAACATGTATTTCTTCCTTTTGTTAACCGGTCTCATGACCGGAGTAGGGGTTAAATTTGCGTTTGATAGGTTATTTATCTCAAGGTTAATAGGAATTGATAATTTTGTTACCAAAGTCAGGTCGGAAAAGGATCTTTCCAGAAGATTGCCTCTTAAAAACGACGATGAACTTTACCGGCTCTCAAAAGAAATAAATGGAATGTTAAATGAAATCGATCTTGCACAGCAGGAATTAAAGGCGCAGGAAAGAGAAAAGAAAGTCCTGTTTGACTCTCTGAATGAATTGGCTATCTTCGTAAATCCTCAACTTAATATTATCTGGGCGAACAAAGCTGCTCTGGAATTTATGAAGATAGATCTTCAAAAAGCAGTGGGTCTACGCCTCAATAATACTCCTGATATAAGTATCCCATTATCCGATTCCCTGGATCTTGAACAGATTTTTTTGACAGGCAATAAAAGATCAGGAGAATTTACTTCAAAAGACGGCAAAGTCTGGTTTGTTCAGGCAATCCCTGTGACTGAAGAGGGAGGAAAGATTATAGGAGTCCTCGAAATGTGTATGGACGTTACGGAAAGTAAAGCTACAGAAACCCTTCTTCAGGAAAAGCAAATCGCAGAAGCTGCAAACCGTACCAAGAGCGAATTTCTGGCAAATATGAGCCACGAACTGAGAACTCCACTTAACTCTATTATAGGGTTTTCTGACCTTTTATATGAACAGGTGTACGGCGAACTGAATGAAAGACAGCTAAAATCCGTCGGGAACATCTCGAAAAGTGGAAAACACCTTCTGAATCTGATAAATGGCATCCTGGATCTCTCTAAAATAGAAGCTGGAAAAATGGAGCTCAGTTATAAACAGTTTGAGCTTGCCAGTAAGCTTAACATAATAAAAAATCTTTTGTCTCCTATAGCCGACCGAAAAAATGTTCAAATTGAAATCAGCATGGATAGCAACCTTTCCAGTATATATGCTGACGAAGCCAGGTTCGCTCAGATAATGTACAATCTTGTGGATAACGCCATAAAATTCTCCTATGAAAATGGGTTTGTAAAAATAGGGGCAAAGAAAAAGGGAGATATGGTAGAAATAACTGTCACGGATACAGGAATTGGTATTAAACCTGAGGACCAGGGTAAACTTTTCAAGCCTTTCAGCCAGGTTGATTCCTTTTTGTCCAAACAATATCAAGGAACCGGGCTGGGGCTTTCGCTGGTTAAGCAGATTGTACAGTTACACGGCGGACATGTATGGTTCAGGAGCAAACCTGAAAAGGGAAGCACCTTTGCTTTCGTGATTCCGATAAAAGGTAATGAAGTCGAAGATGGAACTACCAGGTGATATTTTTTTCACCACAACCGGGAATACCATGTTTAATTTGTTAATCAGCATCATATTTAATTTTTTAATTAATATTACACATAATTTGTCAATCAACATAATGGAATTGTTTAAATAATTACTATAAGAATTTGTAGTTACTATAATTCATTGTTGAATTACTTCCTTGGTTTGTCTACGCATCTCACAGCATATCTTAGGAATCTAAAAAATGAAAACATTTCCCGCTGTCATTCTATCTATCATTCTATTTATGTTACTGTCACCCATAGCTGCAGCAGCAAACCAAAATGATATTAACCAGGAGCTTCAGCAGGGAGGTATAATTCACCTTCCTGCTGGAAATTATACTTTGACAGACTCAATAATTCTTCAATCTAACACTATTTTAGAAGGTGAACCCGGAACTGTAATCACAATTCCGGATCATGCCGGATGGCCTGCATGGAAACCATTAATCTCAGGAAATGGTATTCAAAATATCACAATTAGAAATTTAGTAATTAATGCAAACAGTAACGGAAATTCCGAAACTCCGCATGGTGCAGGATATTATAACTGCATCTATATGATCGATTGTGATAATGTACAGGTATATAACTGCACTTTTCACGATGGTCTGGGAGATGGCCTGAGAATTAAAAGAAGTAAAAACATCGAATTTTATAATAATCTTGTTTATAGACTCGGACATGAAGGCTTCTTTGGCATTGAAAGCCAGTATATTGAATGCTTCAATAATCGAATAACTACAAGAACAAACAGTGGTCTCAGGATCTGGAACTCTGCAAATGTCAAGTTCCATGACAATGTTATAGATGCACAATTGGATGCTGGTGGGGGTGATCCTGGCATCCAGATCGAAGATTCCAACGGCACTGTGGGTAACGTGGAGATTTATAATAATGTCCTTAATAGAACATGGGGAAAAGGTATCTGGTTAGTTGCCTATGATGCAGGAGTCTCAAACACTCAGGAGGTTCTGATCCATCACAATTTGTTCTATGAAATAGGACAGAGTTATAATATTCCATCTACAGGAGGCATAGTCAATGATGGATTTCAGGGCACTCAGATTTATAACAATGTTTTTGATGGAGTGAAAAATAATGCCTTTAGAAATCAAGCTGGAGGGCAAGGTACAGTAATAAAAGATAATGTTTTTACAAATACAATTCAACATACTGCAATTTCTCAGACGGGAACAGGGTATGCGATTGCTGATCTTGTAGGAGCAAACCTTTCTGTAACTAACAATTCTTTTTACAATAATGAAAATGGGGATGTATATCAAACAAGTTTTTCTAATGCAGATTTTAGAGATCCTGAAACTCATCAGACTTCTTCAGGTTGGACCTGGACAGGCTCAACATGGACATGTAAGTTTGTAAAACCAATGGAATTGGGCTCTATTCCACTTACTACAACCATCAGGTTACGATTAATGGCAATAATATACAGAGTATATTATATTATAAATTCTTTTTAAAATTCTTTTTATGTCAAGGCCAGTGAATAATTCCTCATTTTAGCCGGATTAAAATTCCCCAATTTCCAATTCTCGAGAGATTAATTTATAAAAAATTGAGTAAACTTTACATCAAAAGGTGGGGAAATTAATCCGGCAAAATGGGGAAAAGTAAACCGGCCTTGACAATGGTTGGTTGTCGATCATAAACAGCGTATTTCAATAGTTACCAGTGAATGACTTAAAAAAGAATAGGTTAGGCATATGGGAAAAATAAGATGTATTTCACTAGAAGATAATAAAAGAAAGGCATTTATTTTAACTCCATAAAAAATTTATGTAGTTTACAATGATTTTAGAATATTGATTACTATGACAGACAAAGTCGGATATGTTTCCCTCCATAACGGAGGCGGGTTTGTTGTCAAAATGGAGTTTAAATACACAACTGACAATGCGAATTGGAAAACCTCAGACAAAACAGGAGATATCACACTCGGCAAAACGAAAAAAGTTGACCCTGGGGATTTAGGCGTTCCAAATGGTTCGATCATTATATTGAAAGCAATTGTTGTTGCGGGCAAAGACAACGAAGCTCAGCAGCAATTTATATACGAGAAAGGCAACTCGCAAACTGCAGCATACACAATCACGGGAACTACGTTAAATAATACGCTTGGTTTAATTGGAATCCAACAACAAATTGCCCATTAATCTAAGGAAATTAGGATTATTTCTGAAGGTAGCTATTTTTGAACTCCATGACGAAAACAGAATAGTATCCTGTCTTTTTTCATGCTAATTCTTTTACCTAAAAGCCCAAAAATGGCTACTTTTACTTTTAGTATTATGCATCTGTGTTTTTCTTCATAGGAGATACAAATTAAAAAAAGAAAATACGAAGATCGTTGCATAAGTTAGTAAAATCTATGTATTTTTTTAGAACTAATGCCTATTGTTATCGTTTTACAATTTTACTGTAAAATTTACACTTTCTCGTGATACTGTTTTACAATTTTACCTGTAAAATTTATATTTTTACTTTTTATAATAACAACTATGCACATTTTCACCTTAGGCTTGAAACCAGAGCTTCCTGTTTATTTACCTTTTCTAGAACATGAGCATTAAGAGTAAGCAGATTTTCTGAATTGGCGTTCTATTTCATGTAATGCAAAGTACCTTTAGAAAACCCGAATTTCTTCCAAGAAGCATTAAAAAACAAAGAGTTTGATTTGTCAGAACTTAGAGCAGAGCTTGAAAAGCTTCTTAATGAAAATCCAAAAAAGAAGAAAAAGTAAAAAAATAATAGAAAGACAATGAATCCTCACCCTGTGTCTTTCATTCTTAATTACCTCTGTGTTTTTTTGATACAAAAAACGGCAAGCAGGCTAACGATTCCGTAAACAACTTCAAAGCAAGGAGTTTTCGTGTTTACTGTCCCGGAGGTGTTTGGGCTTTTTGTTGGCTCAGAACTTGGGTTAATATTTGTTACATTTTCAGTTTCTGAGGAGGTAACATTAAGTTTCCCAAGGGCAACCCCAGTAGAACCGTTTTCTACATTTAATGTGGCTGTGACTTTATTTAGAGCGGTGTCAATTACAGAGACGTTGTTACTGTAGTGGTTAGCGACATAAACTTTTTTTCCGTCAGGAGTCACAGCAATTCCATTAGGATTGATCCCAACATTCACCGTAGCAATAACATTGTTTGTGGAGGTATCAATTACGGAAACATTGTTGCTGCCTTCGTTAGTCACATATACTCTTGCTCCATCCGGGCTGACTGCTACTCTACCAGGATTGCTTCCTACAGCTGCCACCTTGGCTGTAACTTCATTGCTTGCTACATCAACTACTTCGACGATGCCTTTATAGTCAGGGTATTCGCCCTCGGTAGTTACGTATAGCTTTGTTCCTTCTGGATTAACTGCGACTCCGCAAGATCCTTCTACAGGTATCTCTGTAACCTCTTTTGTAGCTGTGTCGATTGCAAAGAAAGTTGTGATGTCTGTATCTGGTAAATATATCTTTGTTCCATTCTGGTTGATTGCAATCCCCTGAGGAATACTTACAACATTCCCTATCGTGTCGATAACAGTGTTAGTTGCTGTGTCAATTACAGACATATTAAGATTTCCAAGATTTGTAACGTATACATTTTTGCCATCCGGGCTAACTGCAATTCCGTTCGGATTATCTCCTACATTCACTGTGGCTGTTACAGTGTTACTTGCAGTTTCAATCACAGAGACAGTACTACCATAGTAGTTCGCAACATACACTTTTGCTCCATCCGGACTCACTGCAATTTCAACAGGATTGCTTCCTACATTCACTGTGGCTACACTAGTATCTGTTGTCGTGTTAATTACTGAAACGGTGTTCTCGTACTCGTTTGTTATATACGCGTACGTACCTTTATCTGTGCGTTCTGACAACTCAGAACTGTTTAATGTTTCATTTCCGGAATTCCGGTTGTTTGAAGTTGTATTTTGATTAACATCATTAATATTAAGTGTGAAGTTTTCCTCCTTCCCGGTTATATTCTCCCAGGGTGCTCTATTTATTCCTTTGATTTGCTGGCTGCCTGAAGCTACGACTTTTATTTCCCACTGATGAGTTCCCGGAACACCGGTATAACCTTCAGGAGCCGGGTCCTGTGTATAATTGTCGCTTAGAATGCAGAGTCCAGGGCTTAGTTTGAGTTGCCAGGAATAGCCTGTGGACGGATTTTCCCTGAGTTTAAGGTAAAAAATATCTTCATTTTTTAGAATTATGCTATTCCCATTGTCAGACTCAGTTATCACTTTTTGCAGCGGTTTTTCGGAAGCTCCTATCACAGTGGACGAGGTAGCTATAAGAGATAGTAAAAATATCACCAGTAACAGAATTTTACTTTTTATTATTATTCCCCCTTATTATAGAGAAGACTTAAAGTTCAGGATTAAATTTTAAGGTAGGGACATCAGAGAAAGAGCTAGTCCCAAAACTCGAAACTACTTCTTTAGACCTCTTGTAAGCAACTAATTGAGCTTTGGACTTTGGATTCCAATCGTTAAATTTCACACACGACTGAATTCCAAACTTTACAATTCTAAACATCAATATAAGTTGTATTACCAAAGTCTCTAACAATTAACACTTTAATTGACTTCATTAAAAATTGGTTACTGAGGTTAAGCAGGGTACTGGAAATATCATACTTTGAAGTTGTAATGTCAGAAGCAATACCGAAATTAAATCAAGTTTTGGGATACGTTCAAAGTAAAAACAAATCTTTTTTGAACTACTTTATAAAAAGAGTTCAGTAAGTCTTAATCACATATCCGCTATATGTTTCGCTTGATCAGTTGAACATTCTTAGTGATGACAACTTTATAGAATCAACTTTAGGATAGACTCTAACAAACGCAGTATTTTTCCCCTAAAACTACTCGATAGACAGTCTCATATCTGCGTTTCTTATATTTTTTGCGTTTGATGGGGAAGCAATTTTTAGATAAATGTTACTTCAGGTATGATCTGATTGCAATTGAGAATATCTCCTGGAAAGGGGTGTATCCTTTTTCTTTATGTTCAAATTTTTTGTCATATTCTTCTGCATCAATTTCATTAATTTCCAATACTGGACTATATTCATACTTCCAGTCATGCCCTTTGACAGCTCCTTCTTTTAATTCTAGAGCAAGCATGCCGTAAGGGTATTCACCATTCAGATCACTAATATTGAAATCTTTGCTGCTTTTAAAACCGTGCTTGCAATAGTTATGGGGGTCGCCGAATATAACAATTACATTTATTCCATCGTTTTTAGCAATATCAATTGTGTGGTGAATTAATGCACTGCCTACACCTTTCCGCTGATATTTTGGTAATACACTTATGGGGCCAAAACTCGCAATTTCCATCTTAACTCCATCTTCCGAATACAACCAGGCTCTGGTGTACATAATGTTGCCAATTATTTCACCATTATATTCTGCAACAAAATCAAGTTTATTAATAAAATCAGGATGATCTCTCATAATATGCACTAAATAATGTTCGTTACAGCCAGGTACATAGAGATTCCAAAATGCTTCTCTCGTTAAGTTTTCTACTTGATTGAAGTCCTCTACTTTTTCATTGCGAATTGTAATATCCATGATAAATTCCTTTTTATTGTTTTATTTGGTATATGTGATTAGTATTAATTACGACAATTCAATGATATTGAATATTAGCATATTGGGCTTTATATCGTTTTAAAGCAATGGTTTTTGCCTAAGGTTACTGTATTTTTCATTTTATATCAATAAATAGTCCTCAATTACAACTCTACTTAAGCAAAAATCATGTGGGTTTACGAAAACAAGTGTATACTACGTAATATAGCCCCTAGCCTCACAGGATGACCAGATTACGTAAATTAATGAAATTACACAGAAACAGGCTGTTCATATTCGAGTTTAATTCAAGAAAACAGGATGTTGAATGCTAAGATTTTGCCTGAAGTCTCAGAGAATAAGAAACTCTGGTAGAAAATTTGGTGACAATTATAAGTTCAATACTATACAAGTTTTGAATAAAAACAAAATAGCTATTTATTTCTTTTTATCAACTACTTCCAGAGAATACAGAAAAAAATACACTTTTTGAAAATTTCGTGCCACATTCCTTTTTTGAATAATGTTGAATATGTCGAAAGTTGGTTGTAGGCTATACTAAGGAGGAAATATGTCTAAGAAAATGTATAAGTGGGAAGAGAATGGACAAGAGTTAGAGGATTATATTGTAAGCGTTTTCAAAGCTTCGTTAAATAATGAGAATTTAAAAGATTTCATAATTGAAAAGAACCATCTCGAAATTGGCCAGGGGGGATTCGAGTATAAATTTGATGTTTTTTATGAGGTCAAACTAGCGAAAGTACCTCTTAAAGCTGCAATAGAATGTAAATATTACAATAAAAGAGTAACAAAAGAAATGGTCAAGCATTTTAAGGAAGATCTTAATGAATGTAATAATATTACTGTAGGACTTACGCACTTGAAGTCCCAAAAACTTCATTTCATTAGAAATATAATTATCTATTAGTAA
>Ga0183101_1001581_pt1 | contig 10749 bp, 13 predicted proteins | sample Biomet3_FD_127790 | JGI IMG/M metagenome (GOLD analysis project Ga0183101, IMG submission 127790) | Microbial communities from bioreactor (seeded with sewage sludge) at LBNL, California, USA - Biofuel metagenome 3 | ecosystem: Engineered > Bioreactor > Anaerobic > Unclassified ... | reverse complement strand
TGCCCTGCCTCTGCTTACCTCGGCCTCACGCACCTGCTTCCCGTATTCGCGCAGGGCCGGCGGGATCGCCATCCCCCGGTATACCGCCATACCCCATTCAGCAGAGAGGGCTTCGTTTTCCACAAACTCCCGGGCCTTTGCCGTCACCCGTTCGACCCGTGACGGCGGCACTGCAAGTTCGATGTAACTCGCTGAATTCCCGGCAGTCTTTCCGGTAATCCTCTCGCAGAGCATCACGACATGATGGCTGATTGGCATCACACCTTTTTCCAGGGTCAGCCGGGTGAGGAGGGCAAGGGCAAGGGCAAACGTTGCACCCCCTTCCTGTGTGTCGGTATCATCGACACCGATGGTCAGGTGAGCGAGTGCCTGTGTACTCACGAGGCCTTCCACGATCCCGTCATGGACACCGGATCTGACCTGAATTACCCCGTCGGCCCGGGACATCATGTCCGTCAGCGAATACGCCGGGCCTCCGATGCTGCGGATCCGCTGGACAATCCGGTCTCCCTCAACGGAAATACCCGCGACTCCTACCGCTGCACAGGGCGGGAGCCCGATCTCGATCTTTGCATTCCCGGCCCGGGCGCATTCGCGCAGGAGTGTTCCGTCCCGGCGGACGCTGGTGAGGATGCCTCCCGCCCGGGCATGGTGAAAACCGCAGAACGCCGCACACGCACCGCTCAGGCACTCGTGGAAGATCTCGACCCGGTCCCCGTCGGTTGTTGTAAAGATACGCCGGCACGTGCTCTGCGGAACCGCAGAAATTGCAGCATACCGTGCAGCGGCCCGCCCGGATTTTTCTTTCCGGACCACGACACAACCTTCGCGGACAAGCCGGATTACCCAGTCCTGTGCAGTACTCCGGGGTATGCCGGCTGCCTTCTGGATGTCGGTTACCGTAAAAAAACCGGCGTCCTGCGTGAACTGGCGCATCAGGCGCAGGTATTCTCTCCGGTGTTCAAGCACGCCGGTCATAGTGGTCGCGGATGTACAGGATATCGCCGATGATAGCGCTTGCCGTCTCGACCGACCCGGCTCCTTTCCCGATCAGCGTGATCTCTTTTGCCATGTCGGTTTCGAGAGTAATTGCATTGAGCGATCCTTCGACAACGAGCGGGTGGTCTTTTGCGATCAGCCGCGGGGAGACCCGGAGGATCTTCTTTGCCGGGATCGCTTCGGCAATCAACCGGATTGTGCAGTCCCCGTCTTCTGCAAGCCTCAGGGCATCGGGTGTGAGCAGATCGATGCCGGTCACATCCACATCGTCCAGTTTCGTCCCGTTGCCCCAGATCGTATTTGCGAGGATCACCAGTTTTATTGCCGCATCGATCCCCTTCACATCGTACGTGGGATCTGCCTCGGCATACCCCATCTCCCGTGCCTCCATGAGCGCCTGCTCGTAGGTGAGCCCTTCTGCGGCCATCCGTGTTAATATGTAGTTGCAGGTTCCGTTGAGCACGCCGCGGACTGCAACGATCTCGTTCCCGCACAGGCCGTCCTCAAGCGTGTGCATGATCGGGATAGCTCCGCCGACAGTTGCCTCGTAACGCAATGCCACGGCATTCTTTTTTGCCAGTGCCGAGAGTTCTTTGTAGGCAAGGGCGATCGGCCCCTTGTTCGAAGTAACGATATGCTTTTTCCGCAGGAGGGCCGCCCGGATATACCCAAGTGCCGGCTCCCCGGTGAGTGCGTTTGTCGGGGTTACTTCGATAAGGACATCGTAGTCTGCGTTTGTGATCACGTCGTTTGCGGAGACTGCCGTGTCGCCGCAGAATCCGGTGGTACGTTTGGTCTCAAGCACTGCGGCGATATCGATCCCTTCATTGCAGATACTCCCACTCTTTGAATCTGCGATACCCGTGAGGATGATCCCGGTGTTCTTCTGTGCGATCATTTCCGCAACGCCGCGTCCAACCGAGCCAAGGCCGATTAACGCAACCTTCATGCGGTCTCCTCCAGCGGCTCGATCAACAGGAGCGATTTCTCGGCTGCGACCTTCCGGAGTACGGCAAGCGCTGACTCCATATCCACCCGGTTGGTAGCCTTGAGTGTAACCCGCGAGGTCGACCGTTCATTGATGGCAGGCATGCTCATCGAGATCTCGCAGACTTCCGCAAATCCCGTGGAATCGATACGGTCGACCGTATCGGAAAGGTCCGTGTGCATCAGGTGGCCGATCAGGATCACGGTGCGTTTGTAGAGCAGGCGTTCCTTTCCTATCCGCTGGATGTGGACGCCCTGTTCTTTTAAAAGAGTAACGAGCTTGTCGAGACGTCCTTCAGGAAGGGCGAGTACTATCTGCACGTTTAACGTATGGGTACCTGAATCCGGCTCGCGGTGGTGGATGACCGCGATGATGTTTCCCCCGACATCCGAGATCGGTTTAAGTGCTGCGACCAGTTGTCCGGGAGAATCCTTCATTTCGAGTTTCATGGAGACCTGCACGGGAAACCACCTTCGTAACAAAGAATGGGGACGCCGGTAAAGAAAAGGCTTGTTCTTTCTTTTTTCAGGGATATGCACACGGTCTTATAGTTTCCGCAGTTTTTCGTCTACTTTCTCAAAGAAATTGCGGTAGGCATCGATAAAGAGCGCCGGCTGATCCGATCTTTTCACCGCAAGTGTGGCGGTACTTCCCAGTTCCACCGTCTTCTGCCCATCGATCACGAGTTTTGCCGGCTTGGAACTTTCCAGTCGTATCTCAAGCCTCCGGTCGCTGCCAATGAAATGGGGGCGGGACGAGAGCATGTACGGGGCAAGCGGAACAACGAGAAACCCTTCGATACGGGGATCCACGATCGGTCCCCCGGCGCTCATCGCATACGCAGTGGATCCCGTGGGAGTGCTGACTAAAAGTCCGTCAGAACGGAACTGCTCGGAGATCCTGCCGTCGATGATAATCGAGAACCGGAGCATCTTTGCCGGGCGTGTCGTAACGATAAGTGCCTCGTTTAAGGCCTCTCCGAGAGGCTGGTCGTTCATAAAAAGCGAAAGCCGCATCCGCTTTTCCACTTCAAAACCGGAGACAAGCGTCCGTATAAATTCCCATGCTTCCTCGGGTTCGAGATCCGCAAGGAAACCGACTTCTCCGTGGTTGATCCCGATGATCGGGATCTGTTTTGTGAGCTGCTGGACGGTGCGCAGGATCGTACCGTCGCCACCGATTACCACGGCTGCATCGGCCGCTGCCTCGCTGCACGGAACTCCGGGTTCGCCAAGGCATACAGCAGTATCTTTCTCGATTATGACTTCGACGCCGGATTTCTGGAGCGCCTTTTTTATCTGTCGGGCACAGGAGATTGCCCCGGGCAGGTCGATACGTGAAACAAGCAGGCACTTCACGATATATCACCGCAGATACTCGATCACCTTGTGGTGGAGCACACCGTTTGTCGCAATAATACACCGACCCACGGTTACTTCCTCGGGAAAGTCCAATGGGTCGCCATTGAGATCGGAGACCTGGCCCCCGGCTTCAGTACAGATCAGCATCCCGGCCGCTGCATCGGTTACCCGAAGCGTACCCCGCAGGTCGACAAATCCGTCGATCCGCCCTGCACCGATATAGGAAAGTTCGAGTGCAGATGCCCCGAGGAGGCGCCAGCGTCGGATTTTGTGGCCAAGCTGCATCATCCGAGTCGGGTCGAATTTCCTGCCATACACACTCATCGCGGAATGGTCCAGCCGTGACGTGGACGAGACATGGATGGATTTGCCGTTACAGCGTGCATGTTTTCCCCGGATTGCGGTAAAAGTCTCTGTGGTTGCGAGATCCTGCACGAATGCCTGCTCCGCGATACCGTCTTTTGCCCATGCAAGGGAGAGTGCGTAGAATGGGATGCCGGCGACCGCGTTGTAAGTCCCATCGATAGGATCGAGAAATATCGTCCCTTCCCCGCCGTCAACCGGAACCTTCCCGGCTTCTTCGCTGATGACAAGGGAACACATTTCGTGCTCACGGATATACCCAAGCACACAGTCTTCGGCAACCTGATCGATCTTCTCGGTAGGGGTGCGGTCCGCTCCCATGTGGAGAACCTTCCCTCCTTCCGGCGATCCCACCAGCGGGCGGATATTCTCACGGACAAGGCTTGCAATTTCCTTACAGGCAGAAAGGAAGGCCATAGTGATAAAAACCTCTAAATGCTGTCAGCGTTGTATTTATGTAAGGCAATAAAGATAAATTACTTCTGCACTTACAATATGGTTACGTTTTAACGGATGTGAAGGTAAATGAAGGAACAGACTGAAATAGGAAAGATAAAGGAAGGACGCTATATCGTCATCGATGATGAACCGTGCAGGGTTGTCGGCCTTGCAACCTCAAAGCCGGGGAAACATGGCGCGGCAAAAGCACGGATCGATGCGGTCGGGCTCTTTGATGGTGTCAAGCGTTCTATTGTCTCGCCGGTCTCCGCAAAGACCTATGTCCCGGTTGTCGAGAGAAAGAGCGGCCAGGTCATCTCCATTGCCGGTGACATGGCCCAGCTCATGGACATGAAAGACTATTCTAATTTCGAGATTGCCATTCCTGAGGACAAGAAAGGTACTCTTGAGGTTGGAAAAGAGATCATGTACATCGAGTCCATGGGGAAACGGAAACTCGATTGAGATCAGAATAGTGCGGTTAATAAGCACAAAAAATACTTTTTATTGGATTTGTTCTTCTTGTAAAATTGGAATTTTTTTAATAATCCTCAAGTATCTTTATAAGGAAATTATCGGGCGACTTTATCGTATTGATATCCCCTAATCATGATTTCCTATATTCCCTGATGTCACTGTGCGAATAGAGCCCCCGTCATATCTAATATTTCCCGATATACTTTGTCGGGACAAGGATCCTGATGGTATAGGAATCGATATACTGCGAATTTATGACGAAATAATAACTCCGCTGTCCTTCATAGAATTTTTCTGTCCATGGTCGCGGGTCAGTATTGCCGAGTGTTGGAGTCGCTGCGGTTTCAGCGTATTTAATACGGGCGGTGTTGGTAACTGCCGGTGTTGTCGGTGTAATCCCTGCCCAAAGGTCCGGATCAATCCCCCCCGGGGGTGTAATACTGCGTACAATGCGGTTAGGGTCGGTCGCATCCATAACCTGGATGGAAAACACCGGGTTTACAGCGCCATAGGATCCCTGAATTCCGCTGCGTGATACATCATTACCCAGAGTTGGGGTAATCTGTTGCGAGACTATAGCAGGTCCTGACATTGGGCCAATTACCGGGTCAATCGTATAGGATAACTCCCAATAGGGGAAGGGGATATTAATGATCTGGGTGGTTCCGCTGTACTTTCCAGATATCGTTGCATATACAGTACGGTTGGTATCCGGGGGAGTGGCGTTGATCCGGGTCCCTTGGGGGAGTGATGAATTTGTGGAGAGATGGTAGGTATCCGGGTTAACAAAGCCGATTGTCTGGGCTTTTTGGTTCCACGTTGTCGGTTTTGGTGTCGGAGAAGGGGTTGCAACCATACTGGTAGTATTCGCATATACGACCAGAGGTGTTTCAGTTATAATGGGTTCAGTAGTGGCTGCCACAGGAATACCGGTATTGACCGGTTGGCCGGTTGCCAATGGCTTGATCACAAACGCTATAACAAGAATAATACAAAAAGCCGCAACGATATAAGTAATGTCTTTTTTATCCATAAGGCAGGTAGTTTAGTATTGGATTGTTCAAACATTAAAAGAAGTGATGTGTGTGTTTGGATTTAGGGTGTACTTGTATTTAATCTAAAACCGATTTAACTTGCATCTAATCATATTTCCTCTTAAAAAATTAAAAAACTGCTCAAGAGATTTTTGATTTTTCACAAACCTATATATACAAATAATACCTTTTAACAGTGTAGAGACGCTGGTACCGACTAGTGTCTACTAAAATCACGAAGGTGAATTCATGAGTTCGCATAAAAATAACGATAATGGGTTCACTGGCCTTGAGGCAGCGATTGTGTTGATCGCATTCGTTGTCGTTGCGGCAGTGTTCTCCTATGTGGTACTCGGTGCCGGGTTCTTCACGACCCAGAAGGCACAGGAGACCGTGCACACGAGTGTACAGCAGACCACTTCGGCCGTTGAATTGTCAGGGCCGGTAAGTGTGGAATCAAATGATGCTGGTACGGGAGTTTCCAATGTGACCTTCTATCTGCAGCTTGCCGCTGGAGGCAATGGTGTTGATATGAGTAAGGTGACCTATACCTTGGCGACCGGTGAGCAGATGACCTCCTATAGTAACAGTACGGTTCACTATTTATGGGTCAAACAAAACGAACCTGTTGATTTGGGTCAGACGGAAAACAGCGGTTTACTGAACAGTCGCGAAATGGTGTTGGTTCGTATTGTACCAGACTTTAACATAGGTGTCAACACCAAGTTTATTGTCGAAGTGAAACCCCCGATAGGTGCAGCATTGCCAATTAGCCGGACTGTGCCTGCAGGAATGACCGCAAACAAATGGTATGATGTTTATTAAGGAGGGTGAAGATGATGAAACATTCCTATTCAGAAAATGCATTCACCGGCCTTGAAGCAGCGATTGTACTGATCGCATTCGTTGTCGTTGCGGCGGTGTTCTCCTATGTGGTACTCGGTGCCGGGTTCTTCACGACTCAGACAGCCCAGACAACCGTCCATACCAGCGTAGCGCAGGCAAGTTCAAGCATTGAAAATGTTGGAAATGTGTATGGGGTGGCAGCTACAGCCAGTGCGGCAAATCTGGAATATGCTAATATAACTGTTGCCCTTACCGCTGGCGGGACATCCGTTGATTTATCACAGATGGTAGTGTCGTATAGTGATAATAATGGCGGCCATAATTCGAACCTGACGTATGGCGGTGTAGCTCAGGATAAAAGTGGTGCTTGTACAGATGCATTGAGTGGCGCAGCAACACAGACATGGTGTGTTGCAGAAAAGATCAACAACCAAACTGCAGGTGCTATGCTCGAACCCAATGCACAGATGATCCTTGCGATAGGACTGCCTACAACTGCAACACCTAACACAAAAATTACCATTAATTTCCAGCCGGCAGTAGGATCGGTACTCTCGATTTCAAGAACTGTGCCGGGTGGGATTAATAAGGTCCAGGCATTATACTAACTCTCTTTTTTATTTTTTCCGTTTATCCGTTCAAGGGATCGTAGACAATAAATTTATCCTGATTGGGAAATCTACATCCTCATTCAATTGATCGCTCTCCTGAAGCTAGAGGGATTAGTGCCTCATTAACCCGTAAAATTGAAAAAAACCTCTTCTCACCCCGGTTTCCCGGGGCAAAGTATATTAACGAAAAACAGGATAATAATGCAATGCTATGGCGGTAAATCAGGCGCAGGTCGATCATATCATCACCGCAGCTTCCGAGGATGATCCCGAGGTTAAGCTCCAGAACCTCGAACGGGAAGTCGACCTGATCAAAACATCCATCAAGCGCCTGTTGATGGATATCAGGGAACGGATGAACGAACTGGAGAATCCGTTCACCCTGGCAGTTTCAGCAGGAGGAACTACCGCCGCCGATGGAAATGCAGATGCAGCCGATGAAGCAAAGAAGGCCGCACTGGACGCAAAAGAAGCCGCTCTGGATGCACGGGAATCTACGCTGGATGCTGCCGATGCAATAAAAACAAAATCTGAAAAAGACAAACCAAAGAAAAGTGAGCCGGAACAAAAATCCGAGACGCCAGTTTCAGATTCTCATGAAGAAAAACGCCTGTCCGATGAACAGATGATGGCACTGTTAAAAGCACAGATGCCCCCGGTAACCGGGCACAAGGCCGGCCAGAATGCTCTTGCCAGTGAAAAACTCCGGCTCCAGAAAGTGTACAAATTATTCAAATGGACAAACGGTGCCATACGAAAATTCGGGCACGACCGACTCGATATTATTCTCGAATCCTACCGGATTATGGGGTATATTTCAAGGGAATCGTGTGATGAGATTAAAGAGATCTCAAGACTGATGCCGGCAAATCTCGGAGATGAGCACGAAGTCGGACCGGACGAGTTTGTTTCCGAATTGTATTCGCTCAACCGGATCCTGTCGCCCAATGATTCGTCACTCGATCGCGATATGATCGAGGTCATGATGGAACAGCGCCAGCAGCTTTTACCCATAAACGAAAATCAGGAGGGAACTGAAGAGAATTCAAAGGAAAGAGTGGTATCGCGAAATACCCGGAAAGACGAAGAGTGGATGAACCTGCCTGACAGGATATAAACAATGTCGTCCGATACCTTTACGACCGCCCTCTTTCTGATAACGGCCGTTATAGCAGCAGGCGTACTTATCAGCGCCATATTCCCGGTTGTCTACCAGATGTCAGGTACTTTTTCTTCAGCCAGCCATGAATCTGATCAACGGCTTCGTACAGATTTTAAGATAGTCCTTGGTGTGGCAAACACCAGCCACTATGCCCGGGTATGGATGAAAAATACCGGTAGTGAACGCATACCTCTTGCCGATATCGAACGATCGGATGTTATATGCGGGGATGCAGGGGACTTCGGCAGGCTGTCTTTTGATGATTCCTCCGTTCCAATGAAATCCAATACCTGGAGATATACGTTAAGCGATCTCAATTCCAACAGTTACTGGGATTCCGGAGAAACACTGGAGATCGTTGCACTGGCACCTACGATACAGTCCGCTGAGGGCAGCCCGGTATATTATCAGTTTATTCTGCCGGACGGGATCTGGAGATCCGACCAGTTTACCGTGGGTGCAACCCCCTGAGGTGACACGTAAATGGCGGTTGCAGATCTTATCGGAGCGGCAGTAGGTGTGATGCTTCTGGTCATTGTCGCCTACCTACTTGTCGGCAGTACACTTTCCACAGCGGAAATTGTAACTAATGCCCAGAAAGCTGCAGCCCTGCAGGAGCAGACACAGCTGCGGACCGATTTTACTATTGGAGAGGTAATACCTGAAGGCTCCAATATCAACTGTACCATCAATAATACCGGAAAGGAGATCATCTCGGATTTTAAACATATGGATGTCATAGTCTATGACAGCGGTACCGGTGATTTCCAGGTATATCCTTATAGCGTGACGGGTGGAACCGGGACTTGGCGAATCATCAGCAAAGGGCAGGAGATCATCCATCCCTCTGAACTCGATCCCGGGGAAACGTATCGTATATTCATTGAGACAACAGAGGCATCTCCTGCCTGGTTCCAGATCACGACAGGGAACGGTGTCTATGATTCGCGACTACTATAAAAAGGGAGGATAATCATGGCTGCTGATCTTTCCGATCTGATGGGTGGCGAGGACAGGCAGATCATCTCGACTGGCAACAGCGAGCTGGACAAGAAGATAGCCGACGGCCTGCCAGTTGGTTCCCTGACCCTCATCGAAGGCGAGAACGACACCGGGAAAAGCGTGCTTACCCAGCAGATTATCTGGGGTGCAATGAAACAGGGGATGTCCGTTGACCTTTTCACCACGGAAAACACGAGTAAGAGTTTCATCAAACAGATGGAATCGATGAGTCTTGATATCTCCGATTATTTTGCCTGGGGCTATCTCAAGATTTTTCCCCTCCATGTCGTGGGCTTTGAATGGAAAAAAGAAGAGATGGAAGGTATCCTGGCACGGCTGATTTCCTATATCCAGAACAGCAAGGCGCAGGTGGCCGTTGTCGATTCACTGACACTGTTTACGGAATACGCAGAGACCGACACCATCCTTACCTTTTTTACCAACTGCAAATCCCTCGTGGACCATGGTAAAACCGTTCTTGTAACGCTCCATACCTATGCTTTTGAGGAAGATACGCTTGTCCGAATCCGTTCCATCTGCGATGCGCACCTCAATATGAAAAAGGCCCTCGTGGGAGACAAGTATGTCATGGTCCTGGAAGTGATCAAGGTACGCGGAGCACGCAAGACTACCGGAAACCTTGTCAGTTTCGAAGTCCATCCGGGATACGGTATGAAAGTCATTCCGATGAGTTTTGCGAGGATCTGATCCATGGGATCCCTGTCCGTTGCGATCAACCTGCCGTTCAAGCCCGAACCGGTCGATCTCGATGTCGACCTGTATGCGGATCTCGAGTCGGATGCATTATATAAGATGCTGCCGGCCAATGCAAAGGAATACGTGCAGAACAGCCCGCACCTGCTCGAGTACCTCCACACGTTTCCGGTCAATACCTACGGGATCCCGCTTTTTTTATCCGAGCTTAAAAAAGATCTCCGCAACAACAAAAACCCGAATATCATCTACCCGGTCAACGATACCACCTTTGTCCATATCCTTCCCGATCCGGATGATGTGAGGAATTTCTATATCCCCATCGAGCCCTCGTTCCTGCACAGTGTGAGCAACCTGCTGCCGTATGTCGAGACAAAACTGATCGATCTGATTGATGGCCTTGAAACGGATCCGACTACCGATAAGGAACGGGCCGATGTCATAAAAAAGATGTTGGCAACTATTGCCATTGTCAAACCGCCGGGTGTCGATATTGCAAGCATGACAAAGAAGGATGGATCGGCTGGTGGCTCGTCAAAACTGATGACCTTCCTTAACACGGATTTTACCGCACAGAAAAAGATGAAGTCCAGCAAGGTGAGCCGTAACATCCCTATCACCCCGGACGGAAAGATCATCCTTACCAAGGTGGAATACCAGGCAATCGAATATCTCCTCATCCGGGACAAGATCGATATGGGTGTCCTAAAGCCCTTCCTCTCGGACAGTAACATCGAAGATATCTCCTGCGATG
>Ga0183101_1000100_pt9 | contig 10761 bp, 10 predicted proteins | sample Biomet3_FD_127790 | JGI IMG/M metagenome (GOLD analysis project Ga0183101, IMG submission 127790) | Microbial communities from bioreactor (seeded with sewage sludge) at LBNL, California, USA - Biofuel metagenome 3 | ecosystem: Engineered > Bioreactor > Anaerobic > Unclassified ... | reverse complement strand
TAGCCAAGCACGACGGCGGACATAGTTGACCATAGAAGCAAAAGAGCCCCCCGCGGCCATTTCGGGCCGCGGGGTTCTTCCGTATCTGGTGAAATTTATTTGGTGGTAGTCGTGGTGGTAGTCGTCGTGGTGGTCGTCGTAGTCGCCGCGGTGGATGCAGCGGCAACGATGCTCTGGCAGAAACGGGTCAGGATCACAGCCACCTGGCAGCGCTGCGCGGTGCCGGTGGGATTGATCTTGTTGTCGCCGCCCTTGATGAGTCCGGCCGCATTGGCCCAGCCCATTGCCGCGGTGGCATAGGAAGCGATCTGATCGTAGTCAGAGAACTCCCGGATCGCCATGCCGCCCGCGGTGGTATCGTACTTCATGACCTGCGCATACTTGTACAGGATCGTGGCGAACTGCTGACGGGAGATGGCCTGATCCGGATTGAAGGTCGTAGCGGTGTAGCCGCTGACGATTCCGCTCTCAGACGCCCAGGCAACAGCGGAGGCATAATAGGCGTCGGAAGCCACGTCAGTGAACTTGGCGGCAGCGGTGGCCGTGGGCTTGCCCGCCATGCGCCACAGGACCGTGACCAGCTGGCCGCGGGTCATCGTCGCGCTGGGAGTAAAGCTGGTGGCACTCGTGCCGGAGAAGAGATTGTTTTCATAGGCGTAAACCACGCCGTCGTAATACCAGGCGGAGTTGTCCACATCCGCAAAGGGCTCGCGGACGACCGTGATCCGGCCCTGCGCCTTGGCGTAGGCGGCGGGAACAACGCCGTTCAGCGTGCTGGTGATGTAGTTGATGAGCACCTGGTTATCCAGCATGACGCTGTCCTTCACCAGCTCGTCCTTCTGGAACATATTGAGGCCGTCGCCGGCTTCCTTGAGCATATAGTTGTGGGATGCCAGCGTGTAGGTCTTGTTGGGAATGATGGCGCTGCCGCCCACTTTGACGTCCTTGACACGGCGGGCGCCTTCCACGGAGACGAACATCTTGTTGTCGTCCACCTTGACCGTGGAGGGAATGGTGGTGTCGATGGTGTAGGTGAGGCCGGAAACCTGCAGGAAGCCGCCGTTCTCACTCGGGCAGGTGCGGGAGGCCATTTCCAGCGCGTCCAGGATCTGCTGGCCGGTGGCCTTGACCACGCACAGTGCGTTGCCGTAGGGATGCACTTTGATGATATCCTCGTAGGTGATGTCGCCCGCGGCAATATCCGCACGGATACCGCCGCCGTTGACGATGGCCACATCAGCGCCGGAAATCGCACGATAGGCATCCGCGCACAGGTCGCCCAGGTTGGTTTCCGCATTCCGGACGGCGCGCTTGCCGTCGGAGCCCAGAATGGTAAGGGCCACGTCGCTTCTGGCGACGACTTTCTTCAAAAGAGTGTCGTTCTGTGCCTTGATGCTGTTCACTAACGTCGTGGTGGCAGTATCCTTGGTGGTGTAGTCGTCCTTGGCCACAAGGCCGGTGGTGATGGTTCCGTCGCTCTTGATGACGACTTTGCCGATGTTGGCGAGCTTGGTGCCGCTGGAGGTCAGAGGAACGGTCTTGCCGTCCTTGTCCTTCACGGCCTGGGAGGCGATCACGCTGTGGGAGTGACCGTCGATGAAGGCGTTCAGGCCGGAGACGTTGGCGATGATGTCGGTGGAGCGCCAGGGAGCGCTCTGCTCGTCGATGCCGCAGTGGCCCACGGCGATGACATAGTTGGCGCCGTCTTTCTTGGCTGCGTCCACCGCACTCTGGACGGCGGCATAGAGGTCCTTGCCGTTATTGCCCTGGCAGAAGCCATAGATGTAGTTGCCGCTGGCGTCCTGGAAATAGGACGGAGTGGACTTGGAGATGGATTCGGGGGTGTCGATGCCCACATAAGCCACCTTGGTGGAACCGTAGGTCACCATCTTATAGGCGTCGAACACGGGCTTGTTGGTCTTGAGATTCATAAAGTTGCAGCAGATATAACCGGACTTCTGCTCCTTGGCCATGGCCAGGAACTGATCCATGCCATAGTCGAACTCATGGTTGCCGGGAACGGCAACGTCATAACCGACCTGGTTCATGATCTGCACCAGATACTCGCCCTTGGACAGCGTGCCCAGAGGCGCGCCCTGAAGCGCGTCGCCGGCGTCCACCAGCGTGACGTAATCCGTTGCTTTCTGCATATCGGTCCGGTAGGCCACCAGGCCAGCGTATCCGATGTTGTCGTCCACCGCGCAGTGAACATCGTTGGTGTAAAGCACCACGATATCGCCCTTGGTGACGGCGGTGGTCGTGTCCGCAGCGCCGGCGGTGACGCACAGGGAGAGCGTCATGGCAAGCGACAGGACCAGGGACAGGATCTTGCTTGTCTTCTTCATTTCGAAACCTCCTCCAGTTTTGAGCAGCGATTGCTCGTACACCCTTAGTATAAACACTTTTGATTTCGAATGATAGTCTCCTTTGTTCATTGAAAATGAGAAAAAAGCGGAAAAATTTTGTTAATTTTTACATTTCCTGCAAATCGAATATTTTCTCCCCCGAAGTGTTCTTTTTCGCCGGCGCGTGTGTTATAATAGCCGCGATACGGCCATTATGCATCTGTCCGCACGGCGGGGCCGGCGCTTAAATTTCAGGCCGTGCCGTCAAGGGCGGAATTGGACCGAGCGCAGCGCGGCAGACGAAGCTGTTTTCTCCGCGGCCTCTCTCCGGCGGCGGTTCCGGGAGAAAGCGGCAGGTGTCCCCTTTAACAGCATAAAACAACACTTATTTTTCAATGGGAGTGATTTGATATGAAAACACTGCTCAAAGGCGGCACGGTGGTCTCCAGCGCCCTGCGCCGCGCGGACGTACTGATCGACGGGGAGAAGATCGCCAAGATCGGACGCAGCCTGCCCTCCTCCGCCGCGGATGAAGTGATCGACGTGAGCGGCTGCCTGCTGTTCCCCGGCTTCATCGACGCCCACACCCACTTTGATCTGGATGTGTGCAACACCACCACCGCCGACAATTTTGAAACCGGAAGCCGGGCCGCCATCCGGGGCGGAACCACCACCGTGATTGATTTTGCCTGCCCCAACAAGGGCGAGACGCTCCAGCACGGCCTGGAGCTCTGGCACCAGAAAGCGGACGGCCGGACGTACTGCGACTATGGCTTCCACATGACCATCGACGACTGGAATCCCGGCATCGAGGCCGAACTGCCGAATATGTTCGCCGCCGGCATCTCCTCTTTTAAAATGTACCTCACCTACCCCGCCATGATGATCGGCGACCGGGACATTTATCTCGCGCTGAAGAAGATCCGCGCGCTGGGCGGCATCGTCGGCGTTCACTGCGAAAACGCCGGCGTGATCGACGGCATGATCGCGGAGCGGAAAGCGGCGGGAAAGCTCTCCCCCGCCTCACACCCCCTCACCCGTCCCCAGTATCTGGAGGCGGAGGCCGTCTCTCGTCTGCTGCGTATCGCGCAGGCTGCGGACTGCCCGGTGGTGGTGGTCCATCTGACGAATCACGACGCCCTTGGCGAGGTGGAGGCTGCCCGGAAACGGGGTCAGCGGGTCTACGTGGAAACCTGCCCGCAGTATTTGCTGTTGGACGACTCCCTCTATTTTCAGGAGGATTACTCCGCAGCGGCCCGGTATGTCTGTGCGCCGCCTCTGCGGGACAAGTCTGAGCAGAAATATCTGTGGCGCGCCCTGCGCCACGGCGATATCCAGACCATTTCCACCGACCACTGCTCTTTCACGCTGGCTCAAAAGGACGCCGGCCGGGAGGACTTCACCAAGATTCCCGGCGGACTGCCCGGCGTGGAGACCCGGGGCGAGCTGATCTACTCCTACGGAGTGGCGAAACATCAGATCAGCCCCGTGCAGATGTGCCGTCTGCTGAGCGAGAACCCGGCGCGGCTCTACGGCCTCTATCCCCGCAAGGGTCTTCTGCGCCGCGGCAGCGACGCCGACATTGTGGTATACGACCCGAAGGCGAGCCATGTGATCCGGGCTGAGGACTGCGTCGCCAACGTGGATTATAACCCCTATGAGGGATTTGTCACCTCCGGCGGCATCTCCCGGGTCTACCTCCGGGGCCGTCTGGCCGTCAGGGACGGCGCAGTGATTGCCGGACCCGCGGGGCAGTATATGGCGCGCGGCAAGAACTGCCTGTAAAAAAGGGGCAGCTGTCCGCAGCGTGAATTTCTGTGCAGCTTTTTACTTTACAGATATTCATTTCAGCTGGAAATCACCGCATCAAGGATGCCGCTCCAGTCCGCCTGGTTTGCACCCGGCGCAAGGCTGAGCGAATAGGAATACGCTCCATCCGTCCAGACGGCAAGAGAATAGCTCCCGCCGTTCCCTTTCAGGGCCGCGGTGACGCCGCCCGACGTGACCTGGACGACAGAGGCATAGTCATTATAATCGCCGGAGTTGTCGTCTGCGCCGGGCGACTTGCGGTAGACGGCGCTCTGCCCGTCCGCGCCGGTATAGCTGATCTCGCCCAGTTCGCCGTCATAGGCGGTATACTGGGTGTCCGTCGTCTGAAACGGCAGGGCCGCGGACACGTCGTTCACCGGGAAGCCCACGGCTTTGGACAGTTCCTCCGCTGAACCACAGGCGGTGATGCCGGGTTCCGTCTCCACCGGCGGCTCTTCAGTCGGCTTCTGAAGCAGCTTCGGCCCCGCCAGAACACCCACCAGCACCACGGCAAGGCAGGCGGCCAGCGCGAGAATGCGCCTGGAGGAGGGGAAGCGAACCGGCACCGCGCGCTCCGGTGCCCGGGACAGGTCGGCACGGCTGATGTTGTCCAGCACGCGGCGGCGCATTTCCGGCGTCACCGTCACCCGTCCCATGATCTCACTGTATGCGTCAGCCAAAGTCGTACGCCTCCTTCAAGACCTCTTTCAGCCGGGATCGTCCCCGCATCAGGCGGGAGCGCACCGTGGCCTCGTTTTCGTGCAGGATCTCGGCGATCTCCGCCGTGGAACAGCCCTCCGCGTAAAAAAGGTGGACGGCCTCCCGGTACTTGACCGGCAGGGCTTTCACCGCCTCCCAGACGAAGGAGAGATCCTCCCGTTCCTCGGATGCCAGTTCCTCATTCAGCTCGTCCGCGCAGCGCACCCGATTGTAGTCGATGCGATTTTTGCTCAGGTTTCCCGCCACCCGCAAAAGCCATGCCTTTTCATGGCTGGGGCTTTCAAAGGCGGGCGCCGATTTCAAAAAGCGAATCAGCGTGTCCTGAAGCACCTCCTCGGCGTCCGCGGTATTGTGCAGATAGGAGTAGGCAATCCGGAGAACGCTGTTTCCGTACCGGTCCATCAGATCCTCCGCCCGGCGGTTCAGCGCCTCCCGGCTCTCAGGGGAAAAGCCGTCCGGCTCCCCGTCCTCCGCCTCCGGTGAAACCGCCGCGGCAGCAGCGGTCCACAGCCGCAGCAGCAATCCCGCCGCCCGCGAAAAGATCCGACGCTCCAATCTTGGAAAAGGGCATGCCTCCATCTACTTCTCCCTCCCTTTTAAATGCCAACGCCGCCGGCCATGGGGCAGATGCCCCGTGGCCGGCGCGCATTTTTTTGAAGCCGCACAGCGTCGTCCTTACCGGACCGACGCGACAAGCGCGCTCATGGCGGCGCGGGTCAGGCCGCCGTTGGAGGCGTCGATTGCATAGGCATGGGTGCCGTCCGTCCAAACAGCGACGCTCACTTTTCCGTCGTTTCCCTTCATCGTGACCTGACTGCCGCCCACGGCAACGGTTTCGACGGCGGCGTAGTTGTTATAGTCGCCGCTGCAATCCTCGCTGCCCGTCGTCTTGCGGATCATCAGCTGCTCCTCGCCGTTTTGATCCTGATAAAAGACCTGGATCAGCTCGCCGGAGATTGCCTGGAATTCCCGCTTGGAGCATCCGGCGGCCGTGTCGGGCACCGTGATGGAAAAGCCCGCCAGCTTGGCCGCGTCGCTCAGCGTTTCACAGTCCACAAAGGGGTTTGCGATCTGCGCGGAGCCGGATTCCGTACCGGTCTTTTTGATGTTGACCGTGCTTCCGCTGACGCTGACCGCACCCTCCGCATTGCCCAGCAGCACCTCAAAAAGGCCGAGAGGCACATAGGTGACGCCGTTTGCGACATAGGGCGGCGTGCCCAGAGAGAACGGCGCGGTGGTGCCGATGGCGCCGCTGACGCTGGTGGAGACCAGGTACAGATCCTTTCCAATGGTCACGGTGGTGTGAAGCTGGCCGTCGTCTACCAGCACGGCGCCGTTTTTCCAGGTGACGGTGAAGCCCAGCTTCTCCGCCACAGCCCGCAGCGGCACCATCACGCAGCCTTTGGCGCCGATGCTCTTTCCGTCCACCTGGACGGTGTAGCAGCCGGCGGCGGGTGCGTTTTCCTCCGCGGTATCAGTGGTGGACGCGGTGCTCTTTCCGGCCGCAAAGGCGGATACGGTCAGAGCGCTCACGAGAGACAGCGCCAAAAGCGCGGCAAGTTTTTTGTTCAACATGATTCATTTTCCTTTCAAATGCTGTATTTGGAACGCGTTTTTCGTTCGTTCTGCCCTCTATACAGCTGAGATGCGGAAAATGTTGCAGAACTGAAAAATATTTTTTCAGTACAGTTTTGCAACACCTGCTGCCCGCGCTTTCATTTCTTCGCGGACGGACTCCGGCGAGAGGACCTCCACACCGGCGCCGAAGGCAAAAAGCCATGCGTAGAACTGAGGGCTCACCACCACATCAGGGCAGACCGTAAAGGCATCCTCCCCTGCCGGGGTGATCGTGGTCTCCTTTCCAAACCGATCAAGCACCGCGCTTACCAGATGATCGGCGAACCGAAGCTCCACCGTCTGTTCCTCGCCGGTAAACATTCCAAATACTTTCCGGGAATAAGACGCCATGTCCACTTCCGCGAACGCCGCCTTTCCGGCGCGCGGAGTCTGCGCGGCAGAGATTTCCGTCATCTTGTCCACGCGGTAGTGCTTCAGCTGTCCGGCGGCATCGTCCCAGGCCAGCAGGTAATAATTTTCATTGTCCCACATCAGGGCGAACGGGCTGACCTCGTAAAAGGCGCCGTCATGCCGGAATTTTCGCTCCTTGCCGACCGTGTATTCAAAGTACCGGAACCGGATCGCTCTGTCCGCCGCAATTGCGCCCGAGATTTCGTCCACGTTGTAGTAGACGCTCTCGTTCATGCTCTTGACCCGGTTGTGAACATACACCTGCCGCTGCAGGAGCTGGGCGTCGTAGACGCTGGCCAGCCCCTCGATCTTTTTGATGAGGGTGAGCGTCTTTTTCTCCGTGATGAATTTGGAGGACTGTACGCTGTCCACCAACAGCTTCAGCTCCGGAAGCTCGAAGCTGCGGGAACCTATATAGTAACCCGTACTGCGGCCTTTCACCTGCACCACGTCAAAGCCAAAGATCCGGAGGGATTCCAGATCATCATAGATGCTTTTCCGCTCCGCCGCCACGTCGTACTGGCTGAGCGCGGCGATCATCTCCTGTACGGTCACGGGATGATTCTCGTCGCTTCTCTCCAGTAAAATTCGCATCAGGTAAAGGATTTTTCGCTTCTGATTGGTCGATTTGGACATATTCACGCCTCTGCTCTCTGATAGATTTCTCCGCTACGCCGCCAGGTGGACCGCCAGGGCCGCCGCGGCCAGGAACGCCGCCGCCGTGTGCAGCTTCGTCATAACCTTGGGGCTGAGCCGCTTTCCAAGGCCCAGCAGCACGCTCAGCAGAATCAAAGCGCCCATGACGTATCCCGTAAGATGCCGCAGATCCGGCGCGGACGAAAAGTCCGCCGTCAGCGAAAAGTGCAGCAACAGCGCACCCACGGCCAGCGCGCCGAAGCAGGGGTGGAACCCGTGCAGCAGCCGCGCCGCCTGCACGACCGGCTTTTGGGCGCTCAGAGGCAGCTTTTTGGAGCGGATCAGCATGAGGCACAGCCACAAAAGCATCTCCACGCCCATGGAGAAAAGCGTCAAAATGCCGGTGAATTCCCCCAGCTCCCGGCCCTGCCAGCCGCCCTGCCGCAGCGCAAAAAAGACGAACGCGCCCAGCCCCGCCAGCACGGCGGAGAGAAGATAGACAAGAGTTCTCATCGTTTTCATCATAACGGGGTACCTGCCCTTCTCTTTCGTTTCCTCTAAAACGTCAGGTGCTGCCGCGGATCAAAGCCCTGCTGCCGCAAAGCCGAACAGAGAAAGTCGATGCGCGCGGGCGTCACCCGGAGGAGATACATGGGATGGGCGAGCCCGCGCAGTGCCTCCTCCGGGATCTTTTTGGCGGCAAGGTGGTTTCGGTACTCCGCCGACCACGGTTCCACCAGTTCCGCCGTGCCGGTGATCTGCATTCCGCCCAGATTTCCAAAACCGCCGTAGCTGTCGAAAATGGCGAGGCACACATTGCGGTTTTTCTCCAGCGCCCGGAACTTCTGTCCGCCCTCCGAGAGCATCCAGAACTTTCCCTCCCGGTAGCTGTACTCAATGGGCGTGCAGCGGACGAAATCGCCGCAGCCCGTCGCCAGCGCGCAGGTGTTGTGGGCGCCGATGAACTTCTCCATCTCGGCAAACAGCGCGTCCCGTTCCATCTGCTTTGCGTCCGCGTCTTTTTTCTCCCAGTACTCCGCCGCCCGTTCAAAATCCATCTCCATTGCCTTTCCCTCCGCTTTCCTTGATTTTCAGCGTCCGCAGGAGGGTTTTCCGCCCGTCCGGAACGCGGTCGCTCTCAACGGCCTTCTGGATAGCCTTGTTGTGGGTCCACGGGTCCAGCCGCCGCTCTGCAATGTACGGAAAGGCCGCGTCCCACTGCTTTGCCAGCGCGGTCGCGAAATACCACGCGGCCATCATGCGGACATAGTACTCCTCCGACCGCACGGCCGCCACCAGCGCGGGATACGCCGGGTCGAACGCCTCGTCCAGATAATGGCTCATCAGCATCTCCATGCCGAACCGCACTGTGTAGGTTTGATTGGAGGCAAGCCAGGCCCGGATTCGCTCCAGCAGCTCCGGGAGGTGCTTTTTAAACACCCTGGGGCTGAGCATATCGCAGGTGGCCCAGTTGTCCACGAACGGCAAAAACGCCTCCACGGCCTCCGCGGCTGCGTCATAGTCCTTTATCCGTCCAAGGAGGGCCCCGTGAAGATTGTTCTCGTCATAATACCGGTGCGGCAGCAGTTCCAAAAATTCGGCCGCCTCCGGCGTTCCCGCCAGCTCCGCCGCCAGTTCTCTCACCGCCGGCGTCCGCACCCCGATGACCCTCTCCGCATCCACGTTCGGGATCAGCCTGCATTGAAATGCCCGGTAGGCCGGGTCCTGCAGTGCAAAAAGCCGGCGGCGGACCTCCTCTTCCGTATTGCGCATTTCGTTCCCCCTTCAGCGTTTTGTTCCTTTCATTTTTGCACGCGCCGGACCGTTTGTACAGAGATTTGATGGGAAAATTTGCGTCTTTCTTTTTGTTCGGTCATCCTGCGAAATAAAAAAGCGGGCGCGCGGCCATGCCGTGCGCCCGTGCTTTTTCTTTCCGGTCCGATTTTCTCTCAGTGTTTTCCCAGTGCGGCGTCCACCCGCTCCAGTTCTTCCCGGATACGGATATGCTGGGGACAGACCTGCTCGCATTGTCCGCACTTCAGGCACTCCCCCGCGCTCTTTTTGCCGTGGCCCGCCACGAGCCAGCTCTCCTGGGATTTGGCCGCGGCCTCGTCGCGGTACAGCGTCAGCAGATTCATCGCGGTGAACGAGCCGGAGATGCCGATGTTGTTGGGGCAGACCTTGGCGCAGTAGTTGCAGGAGGTGCAGGGGATCAGCGGGATGCCGCGCAGGGCCTCCTGCGCCTGCCGGACCGTCTCCAGCTCTGCGGGAGAGAGCGGCGCGAAGTTTTTCATATAAGAGAGGTTGTCCTCCATCTGCGCCGTGCTGCTCATACCGGAGAGGACCGTGACGACGCCCTCCAGGCTGGCGGCGAAGCGGATCGCCCAGGACGCCAGCGACGCGCCCGCGTCCGCTTTTTCAAAAACGGCCCGGACGGCCTCGGGCGGATTGGAGAGCATCCCGCCCTTAACCGGCTCCATGATGACAACCGGCTTGCCGTGCCTTCTGGCCGTCTCGTAACACCGCCGGGACTGGACGGCCGGGTTTTCCCAGTCCGCATAGTTGATCTGAAGCTGGACGAACTCCATTTCCGGATGCAGCGTCAGCAGCTCCTTCAGCTCCTCCGGCGTCGAGTGGAAAGAAAAGCCCGCGTGCCGGATCAGCCCCCGACGCTTTTTCTCCTGCACAAAGTCCCACATTTTGAAATCATCGAAAAATTTTGTCCGCCCCTCACCCAGGTTGTGCAGCAGATAAAAGTCGAAATACCCCGCGCCGGTGCGCTCCAGGGAAGTCTCAAACTCCCGCTCCGCATCCTCTCTGGTCTTGCAGTTGATCCAGGCCGCGTTTTTGGTGGCCAGCTGAAACCGCTCCCGGGGATAACGCTCCACCAGCGCCTCACGGATCGCCTCCTCGCTGCCCGGATAGGCCCAGGCGGTATCGAAATATGTAAACCCGGCCTCCAGAAAACGGTCCACCATCCCCTTTACCTGCTCCGTATCGATGCGCTCGCCGACTCTCGGCAGGCGCATCAGTCCAAAGCCCAGCTTGGGAATGGATTCTCCCAAATATGCCATCGGTGATCTCCTCCTTTTGACGTTCCCGCACTTATTTGATTGGAAGTCCGGCCGGACGCCACCGCCCCCCCGCCCGGGGCGCGGCCCTGTCCACCTGCTCCGTTTCTTCTGCTCCTTTTTTTTTTGTTTTGCATTGGGCTGTCGCATGG
>Ga0183101_1002875_pt1 | contig 10764 bp, 8 predicted proteins | sample Biomet3_FD_127790 | JGI IMG/M metagenome (GOLD analysis project Ga0183101, IMG submission 127790) | Microbial communities from bioreactor (seeded with sewage sludge) at LBNL, California, USA - Biofuel metagenome 3 | ecosystem: Engineered > Bioreactor > Anaerobic > Unclassified ... | reverse complement strand
TAATATTGTTTACCTTTGCACTTTCTGATACTCCAATATAAAGCAACCATGTCAAAAATGCAACAACCAAAATAGCAGGTAAATCAACAATTCCACCAGCTAGTGGGGATTTTATTAACATTGCAGGGAGATGTATGTTATAGGCCTCAAAAATCCCCACCAAAGTTGAAGACCATCCTGACGCAATAGCCGCTGCAACAACAGTGTATTCAAGTATTAAATTCCAACCAATAAGCCATGCTACAATCTCGCCAAAAGCAACGTAGGTATAAGAATAAGTACTTCCAGCAACAGGAAACATAGTAGCAAGTTCTGCATAGGTAAGAGCACAAAGTGCACTTGTTATTGCTGCTATTATGTATGATATTGTAATTGCTGGACCTGCCAACTGAGATCCCTGACCTGTAGCAACAAATATCCCTGTTCCTATTACTGATCCTATTCCAAGTAATGCGATATCAAAAGCAGTTAGTTGTTTTCGCAGACCACTACCTTCGGCTGCTTCTTTAAAATCATTTAGTCCTCTTTTTCTAAATACATTCATAAAATATCCTCCTTAGTTTTTAAATCAACTTTAATATTTATGTAGCAATTACCATGCCAATGAAAAAAACAATATTTACACCATGTCTATGGGTTTTTATATACATACATTTTTTCTATATGAAAAAATTTTTGCAGTGATTTCTATTATTTATCTTAGAATAAATAAGATATTTAGCCATTTAGATGATATGCAAATCTATTTGCATTATAAGCAAATAAATTTGCATATATTTTAATATTTAAAATTTTAAAAATTGTGAATACACATTTGTAATATTATTCATTTCATATTGTATTTTTTTATTTTATGCTGTAGATTTTGTCTTGAAATATTTAATTGTCTTGAGGTCTTGCTAATATTATAGTCATTTTTTCTCAATGTTTTATCTATTATTGATTTTTCTATGTTAACAATATATCTTTCCAAATCGAATGTTTCATCTATGATCATATTATTAATACTTTCATAAATCTCACCTGAAGTTTTATTAATTATTCTTCCATCAAAATGTTTGTATGTTAAAATTGAATTATTGTCCCCCATATTTATAGCTGATTCAATTACATTACTTAATTCTCTTATGTTTCCTGGCCAATTATATTCCAAAAACTTTTGCATTATTTCGTCATCTATTTCCTTTATACTTTTACCTAATATATTATTATATTTTTTAATAATTTTTTTTACTAGCATAGGTATGTCTTCTTTTCTTTCTCTTAATGGTGGTATATTAATTCTTATTACACTTAGTCTATAATAAAAATCTTTTCGTAATTTTCCATTTTCTATAAGTTTTTCCGTTTCTTCATTTAATGTAGCTATTATTCTTACATCTATTTTTATAGTCTTACTACTTCCAATAGGTCTTATGTAACCATCTTGAAGTACTCTGAGAAGCTTGGATTGAAGATAAGGTTCCATAGAGTTAACTTCATCTAATAAAATAGTCCCCTGATTTGCTGCTTCAAACAAACCTTTTTTATTTTCTGCACCTGTAAAGCTTCCCTTTTCTGTTCCAAAAAGCATACCTTCCAGCAAAGTAGCTGGAATAGCAGCACAATTTATAGGTATGAATGGTTTGTCCTTCCTCAAACCATTATAATGAATACTTTGAGCAAAAACTTCTTTTCCTGATCCAGTTTCTCCATATATCAATACAGATGAACTTGATAAACTTGCTTTTTTTGCCGTTTCTACCGCACTCTTCATAGCATAATCACTACCGTATATATCATTAAAAGTGTAGTTTTTCTTAACTTTTGTATCTGTTATCTGTAGCTTACATATACTCTCAGTTAACTCCTTTAGTCTAGTCATATCTTTAGCTATTTCAATTGCTGCTATTTTTTTACCATCTAATATTACAGGCACAGTGGTATTTATAGTAGTAACTTTTTTCTTATACTCATTACTATAGTATTGAATTAAATCTACAATTTTTTTACCTGTCTTCAAAACATTCATAAGAGTAGATGAATCTTCATTTATATCTTCTAAATAATCACTAACTTTTTTTCCAAGTACTATCTTAGGGTCTATTCCTTCTATTTTCCCCATAGCTTCATTATAATAAATAGTTTTCCCAGTAGAATCTACTATTTGAATTCCTTCATCCAAGTTATCTAATAAACATTCTAGTGTTTTTTCTATATTAACTAAATTGTTACTCATGTTATCCCTCCATATTCCCCTCTATGATACAAAAATAAAGCAACATTTTAGCCGCATTATTGTTCTAAATACACTTACAAATTTCGACTAGCAATGTTTTATACAAACTCAAGTGCCATATTTTTTGCATCTAAATATTATACGTTGTATTATATATTCATATTATTAGTAATTCAAGTACTTTTTTACGAATATGTCAAAAAAACATATTATTTTTACTAAATCAATAAAATAATGTTATTAAAAAGTTATATAGAAATACTAGATATTCAAATTAAAAAGTTTAATTTGAAAACAAAATATGTTGGGGCTGATGCTGGATATGCTACTAATAACATTTGCAAAAGAATATTTGAAAGAGAATTAAAAGCCGTTATGGGGTTTAGACGTAGTCCTCATATAAAAGATAAATTTACTAAATTTAGGTTCCAATATGTTAAAGAACAAGATGTATATTATTGTCCAGATTTGAGGACCTTAGCGTATAGGACTACTAATCGTTATGGTTATAAGGAATACGTATGTAAAACTGAGTTCTGTACTAAATGTAATAAAAAAGAAAGTTGTTTATCTGAGAAAAGTAAAAGAAAAATTGTTTATCGTCATGTTTGGGAAGATTATAAAGATAAAGTAATTAAATTTACTAGGACGGATAAGTGAATAGGGATTTATACGAGATTAGCAAGAAAAAAGCACTTGATTTTAAACTAAATTCAAGTGCTAATGTCGGATAAATCTATTTGTACTAAACTGCAGTGGATTACCACTATCTATGGGAATTGAATTTTAATTACATTGTGAGTGTAGTTTGCTGGTACCACAGCAGGAACATATAGTAATATCTCTGCCTCTTAACTTATATAGTAGTTCTGCTGCTGATAACTTTTGTTTTACTAATGGCTTTAATTTACCGCCAGTAAGTAATCAAGAGTTTTATATATTTTTATTTACTCCACTTAACTACAGGAGTTCTTGCTGCTTTAACTTCATCCAATCTCTTAATATAAGTGCTATGAGGAGCAGATTTAACAAGTTCAGGATTTTCCTTTGCTTCTTCTGCAATTTTAATCATAGCATTAATAAACTCATCTAATGTTTCAAGCTTTTCAGTTTCAGTTGGTTCTATCATCAAAGCTTCATGAATAATTAATGGAAAATAAATAGTTGGAGGATGATATCCATAATCCAAAAGTCTCTTTGCCACATCTAATGTTGTTATGTGATTTTCATCATCTTTTAAACCATCTAATACAACTTCATGCTTGCAAATATCATCTATAGGTAGTTTGTAATACTCTTTCAATTTAACTTTTATATAATTTGCATTTAAAACTGCTATCTCACTTGCCTCTTTTAATCCTTCTGCACCCATAGTCAATATATATGAAAATGCTTTAACTAAAACTCCAAAATTTCCATAAAAACTCTTCACTTTTCCTATTGAATAAGGTCTATCATAATCTAAATAATATTTTTCATCACTTTTAACAACTACTGGTTTTGGTAAAAATTCTATTAAATCTTTTCTAACTCCTATAGGACCACTTCCTGGACCTCCACCACCATGTGGTGTAGAAAATGTTTTGTGTAAGTTTATATGACATACATCAAAACCCATATCTCCTGGTCTTGCTTTACCCATGATAGCATTCATATTAGCTCCATCATAATAAACAAGCCCTCCAGTTTCATGAACAAGCTTTGATATTTCCACAATATTTTTTTCAAATAAGCCCAGGGTACTTGGATTAGTAAGCATAAGTCCTGCTACTTCATCACTTAAAACTGCTTTCAAATTTTCAATATCTACTGCACCTTTTTCATCTGACTTAATTTCTACTATGTCAAATCCTGCAACAGATGCTGAAGCTGGATTAGTTCCATGAGCTGAATCAGGTACTATTATCTTAGTTCTTTTTAAATCTCCTCTTTTTTCATGATAAGCTTTAATAACCATAAGCCCAGATAATTCTCCATGAGCCCCTGCTGCTGGCTGTAAGGATACATTTGCAAGACCAGTTACTTCTGCAAGCTTTTCACTTAGCTCATACATTAATCTTAATGCTCCCTGAACTGTTTCTTCTGCTTGGTATGGATGAAGATTTAAAAACTCAGCTTTAGATGCTATATCTTCATTAATTTTAGGATTGTACTTCATGGTACAAGATCCAAGAGGATAAAATCCTGTATCAACACCATAGTTTTTATTTGAAAGCAAAGTAAAATGTCTAACTACATCTACTTCACTAACCTCAGGAAGCTCAGGTTCCTTTTTGCTCAATAATTCTTCAGGAATTAATTCTTTAATACTTCTTTCTGGAACATCACAACTTGGGAGGCTATAAGCCTTTCTACCTTCTTTAGATATTTCAAAAATAAGCTTATTATATTCTTTCATTATTTAATCCCCTCCAATACACCTGCTAATTTATCAATCTCATCTTTTGTCCTTTTTTCCGTAACACAAATAAGCATGGAGTTTTTGTAAAGAGGGTATTCTTTACCTATATCATATCCACCAAGTATTTTATTTTGTAAAAGAACTTTATTTACATCTTCAACTGAATTAGAAGATGTAACTACAAATTCTTTAAAAAATGGTTTAGTAAATGCTGCTTTGTATTTTCCACTCTTTGTTAACTCATTAAAAGCATAATGAGCTTTTTGCAAACTTTGCTCTGCAACTTCTTTTATTCCTTTTTTCCCTAGAGTTGTTAAATATATTAAGGATATTAAGGCATTAAGACCTTGATTTGAACAAATATTAGAAGAAGCTTTTTCTCTTCTTATATGCTGTTCCCTTGCTTGCAGTGTTAAAACAAAGCCTCTCTTTCCTTCTGTGTCTATGGTTTCACCTACAATTCTACCTGGCATTTTTCTTAAGTTTTTATTTGTTGTGGCTAAAAATCCTAAATATGGGCCTCCATAATTTAAGTTATTTCCAAGTGATTGCCCTTCACCTACCACTATATCTGCACCATATTCTCCAGGACTTTTCAAAATTCCTAGTGATATTGGATCACAAGCTACAATTAATAAAGATTTATTTTGGTGAACAAGTTTTTCTACTTCTGATAGCTCTTCAATTATTCCAAAGAAATTTGGGGTTTGAATAATAACAGCAGCTATATCCTTATTTAATTCTACTTTAAGCTTATCTATATAAGTAACTCCATCTGCTTCATCTATTTCTATTAGATTTAATTTCTTAAATCTTGAATAAGTCTCTAGAACTTTTCTCGTTTCTGGATGAACAGTTTTAGAAATAATTATGCTTTTTCTTCTTGTTATATCAACAGCCATTTGTGCTGCTTCTGCACAAGCAGTAGCCCCATCGTACATTGAAGCATTGGCAACATCCATACCAGTTAAATTTGCTATCATTGTTTGATATTCAAATATTGCCTGAAGTGTTCCTTGACTTATCTCTGCTTGATAAGGAGTATATGCAGTATAAAACTCTGACCTTGATACTAAATGTTTAATTATTGAAGGTATATAATGATCATATGCTCCAGCTCCTAGGAAGCAAACTAAGTCATCACAACTTTTATTTAAATTAGTTATTTTTTTAATATAGGCTTCAACTTCAAGTTCAGACATTCCATTATTTATATTTAAGCTTCTTCCTAAACGAACTTCTTTTGGAATGTCTTCAAATAAATCATCTACACTGTTTACTCCTATTGCTTTTAGCATTATATCTTTGTCTTCTGCCGTTATTGGCAAATATGGATTCATACTATTCCTCCTTACCACATAATTTTTCATATTCTTCAGGTTTCAATAATTCATCAAGCTCTGATTTATCTGACATTTCAACAGCAATCATCCAATTTTTATAAGCATCTTCATTAACATTCTCTGGGTTATCTATAAGCTCTTCATTTATCTCTACTACTTTCCCACTAATTGGAATATATAAATCTGAAGCTGCTTTTACTGATTCAACAACTCCGAAAGCATCCTCTTTTGAAAATTCTGCATCTACCTCAGGTAATTCAACAAATACGATATCTCCTAGGGAATCCTGTGCAAAGTCAGTAATACCTACATAAGCTTTGTTTCCATCAACCTTTACCCACTCGTGATCCTTAGAATAAAATAATCCATTTAAAACTTTCATTTATAAATTCCTCCTCAAATTAAATTTAGTGATGTGTCAAAGTTACCTTTGCCACAGTTATTTATTATAATTTTTCTTATAAAACTTTTTACTAACTACTACTGCTTCATTAAGCTTATTCCTAATTTTAACAAAAATAGTAGTCCCTAATTCAGAATATTTAGCATCAATTAAAGCTAGACCTATATTTTTCTTAATAGAAGGTGAAAGATAACCAGTTGTTACTTCCCCTATTTTTTCATCCCCTACAAAAACTTCATATCCATGTCTAGGAATAGCCCTATCTTTCATTTCAAATCCAATTATTTTTTTCTTTACCCCATCTTCTTTTTGTTTTACAAGGGCATCCTTACCAATAAAATATTCCTTATCTAATTTAACAAAAAATCCCAAGCCTGCTTCAAGTGGTGTAATTGATTCTGATAATTCGTTACCGTAAAGAGGTAAGTTAACTTCAAACCTTAAAGTATCTCTAGCTCCTAATCCTATTGGCTTTAGACCATCTTCTTTACCAGTTTGAATTATTTTATCCCATAAACCTATTACACTTTCTGTATCACTATAAATTTCAAATCCATCTTCACCGGTATAACCAGTTCTTGATACTAAGCATTTTACTCCTGCCACTAAAACATCTCGCATGCAGAAGAAAAATTTAATATCACTCAAATTTGTATCTGTAAGTTTTTGAAGTATTTCTTCAGCTTTTGGCCCTTGAACTGCAAGCTGAGTAACTGAAGATGAGATATTTGTTATATCTACATTAAAATTACCTTTATTGCTTAGCATCCAGTCAAAGTCCTTTTCAATATTTCCAGCATTTATTACTAAAAAGAAATGATTTTCAGTAAATCTGTACACTATTAAATCATCAACAACTCCTCCATCTGGATAACACATAAGAGCATATAGTACTTGATTATCTTCTAGTATAGCTATATCATTTGTTATTAAATTTTGAACAAATTTAAAAGCATCTTCCCCAATTACTTCTACCTCACCCATATGAGAAACATCAAATAATCCAGCCTTTGTACGTACTGCTTCATGTTCAGGCAGTATTCCTTCAAATTGGACTGGAAGTGCCCATCCTGCAAAATCAATTATCTTTCCACCATATTTTTCATAGTAATTAAACAATGGTGTTTTTTTTATTTTTTCCATATTTTATAACCTCCCCATAATTTTTTATATAGCAAAAAGAGGACATGAAGGCTAACTAAAACTACTTAGCCCACATATCCTCTGTTTATTTACCCGAGAGTTTCGATACTACAATATATCTTTCACCTTTGGTGCTGTTTCAAAAACAGGCTCTTCAGAGTTTCGTCATATAACGTTATTTTTACCTGAAAGTTTTTGATATAGTCGTGGAACCATATCATTGCTTCTTCGGTTAACAAAAATGTTATCTCGCGCTATAATCATCCGAAGTATATTTATTTGTATTTTAATACTTTAAATTAATTATACTCCACCTTAAAATTATTTTCAATACTTTTTTAAAATAAACCCCTAAAAATTATTAATTTATTAATTTAAAGCCTTATAAATAGTGATTTATTAATTATAAAGTGATATTATTGGTTATTTTTTCATATTTATTATTTTTTTTGATTTATTATGCAATCTCTTTAGCTTTTTGTTTATCATTCCACATCTTTTTAAGTAAAACAATCAATGTACTTACTGCAAATAACATTAAAAGACCAATTACAAAGGTCTTTACTGTACCAGTTAACATTCCCCCAATATAGGAATAAACAATAGTTGCAGGAAGTTGTCCTATACCAGTAGCTACAAAGAATGACCAAAAGTTCATAGATGTCAAACCTGCAGCATAACTAACTATATCAAAGGATATAAAAGGTAATAGTCTAGCAATTAAAACTGCGTATTTACCATATTTCTCAAAAAATTCATCAACTTTTTCTAAAGCTGTTCTACTTGTAAGCTTTTGCACTACATTTCTTCCTAAAAGCTTCGCAATATAATAACATAATGCTGCTCCAGCCATAGCACTAGACCATGATAATATTGCTCCTTTAACCCATCCAAAAAGTCCTGCATTAGCAAAGGTTATGATGAATGCTGGAAGTGGTGCAACTACAGATTGTAATATCATTAGCAAAAAAGATACAACCGGTGCCCATATACCAAAACTAAGGATATACTCCCTAGCTGCATTAACATCCACAGTTTTTAATACAGAAATTGCCTGATTTACATTGGATTTTATTGGTGGTACCAAAAGATACAAACAAACAATTATTAAAATACATAAAGCTTTTCCTTTAGTTCTCCTAAAAATATTTTTTATTTTAATCCCATCCCTTCCAAAAAAACATAAAATAAGTCCAACTATTAAAATAAGAAGTAATATTATATTTATACTATCAAAGCTAATATTAGTTACTTTCATACCTTCCCTTACAATAGATGCAGGAACTACCTGTATTCTTTCCATTCCTAAAACTACTAGGGATATAATAGCACAGGCTATAACATTTATAATCGTAGCAGTTAAGTTTAAGTGGAGCAAATGCCCTTTACCTAACTTTTTAAGTAATGTTCCAACAATTAAACATAATACTATGACTATTGGAATAAAAACACCTATATTTACCCTCATCTCAAGCCATTCACTTTGAAAAGCTAAAATAGAAATGAGTATCCCCCATATGAAACTATTATATAATAGTCTAAACACGTTCATATTGCTTCCTCCTAAAAAATAAGGAGTACGGAAATGTTTTTCCGTACCCCCAATAATATTACTCAGCTAATCTAAATATTACAGTAACTTTTGTTCCATCCTTAGGAAGTACATCTTTTTTACCATAGAATTTTACAGTTTTTGATGCACCTGTTTCATATGAAGCATTACTTGTAATTCCAACTGCACAACTGTCTAAACATAATATACATCCAGTATTTTTTGCTTTCGCATTTTCAAGATTTCCACCAAATCTTATATTCATAGGTCTTGGATCACTTGAAGATATAATATCATTAAATGGAATTTCTTTTCCAAGCCCTTCCCATGTAACAAATACATTAAGCTTTGAACCTTGAACCTTTACTCCTTTATCCATATCAGTCATTTTAATATTGTTTCCTGGCTTTGCACCTATGGATATTAGTGCATCATAAAAATCGATTTGATTAGCAAGTCCTCTTAAAACAGATTTCTCACCATTTGATCCATCTTTAAATACTACACCATGTCTTGTTGATTCAGTAAAGTATTTTCCATTTACCTCAGCAAACATTTTAATTTCTTTTTTGTCTTTGTTAACAACTAATACATCAGCATTTTTCTTAGTATTGTTATCACTTTTATCAGTTGCTGTATTCTGTTGTTTTGATGAACAGCCTACAGATACTGCAATAACAAGTACTAACATTGTAAGAATTGATAATAATTTCTTCATCTTTATTTTCCCCCCTAGTTATTCTATTTTTCAAAAAATTATATACTGTTTTAAATTTATCTTAGTACATTCATCATTTTCATATGTAAGTTAAACCTTATAATTGTGTTTTATACTCATTCTTTATTATTTTAGGTCTTATGTCACTTTATTTGATAATCCTTTAATTGATATTTTCTTTTTCATAAAATAAGAAAATATCATCAGCAATACTAATATTACTATTGCTCCCAAGAATTCCACTGAAAATAGATTCCCTGACTTATCTCCTAAATTTGTATATACCAAAACTCCTGGGACTATACCAATAGCAGTCGCAAGTGCAAAATCCTTATACTTTATCTTTGAAAGCCCTGCCCCATAACTTATTACATCAAAAGGTACCAAAGGTATAAGTCTCAAGATAAGTATAAATAAAAATCCTCTTTTCTCAATACCATTTTGAAACCATTCCACCTTACCTTTAATTAGCTTTTCAACCAATCCTCTTCCAAAGGTTCTTGAAATAAAGAATGATAATGTTCCTCCACATACAGCTCCAATTATAGTATAAAGAGTTCCTAAGCCTAAGCCAAAAATCATTCCACCAGCTACTGCTAAAACTGCATCTGGAAACAACGTAAGCGGAACTATAGTAAACATAACTATATAAATAATAGGAGCAAGCATCCCAAAGGAACAGATGTAATTTTTTATACTATATGGAGTACAGTTTTCCAGCATTCCTGATGATTTGCACAAATATACTCCTAAACCGATTACTATAACCATTAAAGCTATACTAATGTGTTTTTTATTAGTCTTGTCCATCATTAATCCTCCTATGAAGTGGAAACTTGAATCAGATGAGGTTTCAAACCCCACCTGATTCTTAGTTGAACGAATCCAGGGACGTAGCCGCTCTTTACTCCCTCTTTGAGAAAAGCAGAGAGCCCAAATCTCTGATTTGGTGCGAATCGCTTTCACACCGTGCGTAGGGAGTATTA
>Ga0183101_1000143_pt6 | contig 10769 bp, 9 predicted proteins | sample Biomet3_FD_127790 | JGI IMG/M metagenome (GOLD analysis project Ga0183101, IMG submission 127790) | Microbial communities from bioreactor (seeded with sewage sludge) at LBNL, California, USA - Biofuel metagenome 3 | ecosystem: Engineered > Bioreactor > Anaerobic > Unclassified ... | reverse complement strand
CAGCTGATTCTGCTCTTGTTCGTAGGAGGCGGTGATGTCTTTGCGTAACGAAATGATCAAGCCGCGGTTCTGATTGAGCCAACTGTATTGGAGCTGACGGCGGGAACGGACGCCGTTTTCGAATTGATCGTAGGAGAAAACGTATTCGTTCTTATTGACCAACTCGGCGACAATCGTCTTTAAGGCGGTCGCGCTTTGGTAGTTCTCGAGTTCTTGAGGATTGAGGAAATGGGACTTCAAGTACTTGCGCCACTCCTCATAAGGCTTCGGCTCAAAGACGGCGCCGAAGGTGATGTTGGATTGCTTGTTCTCAAATTCGATGGTGCCTTCTAGAGAATCGATGAGGGCGATGTAATCGAACTCTTGCGAGGTCAAGTGGGCGATGATGGCTTCGTTCTTCTTACGCTCCGTGATGTCGATCGCGTAGGTCACGCCTTCAATGTCGCCGCTATTGGGATTCTCGATCAAGAAAAGCAAAGCTTCGCGCCAAAGGGTAACCCCTTTAGGCCCTAACGCCGGATACTCGATGGAGAAGCGGGTCTTGCCTTCATGAAAGGCTTTTAGTAGAACGGCCGGTTCGCTTTCCCTAAGAAAAGTTTCTTGGGTAAGGGGATCGGGGATCAACTTGGCAAAAGCTTGGAAATATTCGCGAACGCTGCCTTGAGCATGCTCCGAAAGAATGGAAGGATTGATTCCACGAAAATCCTCGACTTTGTCTTTCGTGAAATTGAGGCGAACGCTGCCTAAGGTGAAAGAATGGGCTTCATCGAGGGCCAGTAGCGCCTCGTTGAACTTTTCTTCTTTGGTTTTTTCTGCCGTGATGTCTTGGCCGATTCCATAGGCACGCAGGGGTTGTTTGTTCTCGTCGTAGACGGTCGTCATCGACAGCTTTTCGCAGTGCCGGCCCCCGCCTTGACGGTCGAGGAGCCAAATCTCTCAGCTGGAACTCGGCGATCCAGAGCGGACTTGGGAATAAAACTGTTTCACGGTCTCAAAGGATTCCGGGGCTAAATTCGGGAAAATGGAGGTGGGAAGGTCCTTCAAAATGCGGGCGTTATCCTTCATCAGCAAGGAGAGATTGGTGGGGTTGCCGGTCGCTAAATAAGCGGAGTTGCTCGCGAAATCATATTTCCAAGCGGTCAAAGCCGCTTCTTTGATGGCGGATTGATAAATGCTCCAACCCCCGCAAAGCCGAAGCGTTGGCTTCTTTTTCTTGGCTCACGTCTTCAAGGCAGATGAAGACCACGGCGATCCCTTCATCGTAGACGGAGCGGGCGGCGGCGTGGAAGTAGCGATATGGGCTATCCTCATTCCGACGGAAACGGAAGGTGTTCTCGTATTCGCCAGGAACGAAAAGGTTGGACATGTAAATCTTCAGTTGAGCGCGGTCTTCGGGATGAACTCGAGCCAAAAAGGCGGGGTTATTCGATACGAAATCGGCCTTATTCATGCCCAAAAGGCTCGTGAGTTTGCTGTTGATGATCGAAGTGAAAAGCTTATGGTCCTTGAGCTCCACCACTCCAACGCCGACCGGGATGCTGTCGATGATGGTTTTCAGATCCTTCTTATCCAATTCAAGCGAACGCTCTTTGCGTTTGGCCGCGGTGACGTCATGGGAGAAAACAGCGATGGCTTTGCGGCCGTGCCAATCCATATCCCGACACGAGAGATCGTAATATTTCTTTTTGGTGGAGGAATACCAGTTTCCCGAATGGAAAACGCCCTGCTTCATCTTGGCGATAGGGCAATAAGAACAGGGTTTCTTTTCCTGATTGATGATCTCGTAACAGTGACCGGTGGAATAGGGTCGAAGGACGCCGAAGCTCCGGCAGGCGGCATCGTTGGCGTAGAGGATTTCGTAACTATATTTATCGACGACGTAAATGAGAGTCGAGGTATGGCTCAATAAGGCGATGGATTCCTCTTCTTCGCTGCTGGTGGCGTGGAAGACAACGAGGATCACCGGGTCACCTTGATGGAGGCCAAGGATCCGTGAGATGCCATGGACCCAGGCCGCGCCCATTTTCTTGTTATAAATTCGGTAAGTGAAGTTGACTTCGTTACTTTGTTTAAGAGCTTCGCCTAGACGCTGCTGAACCAGCGCAAGATCGCTCGGGAAAATGATGGCGCCAGCGTCTTCGGCGGTGATTTTATCGTATTCTTCAGGACTTAGGCCCGATAGGGAAGGAAGGCCGGCCGAGCGGGCAAAGGTTTTAAGATGACCGGCATGAAACTGATAAAGGGCAAAATTGCCAGGAACATTTCCCGCGATGAGCTTCAGCACCGAATCCGGGATTTCTTGCCAGGGTTTTGCCGACTTCATATTGATAATCATTATACACGAATTATTGGTTGTTAAAAGTCCCATTTCATCGAGACTATTTGTCATAATGTGAGAACACTTTGTCTAGGATTTTTTCCCGTTATTGACTCGCTTTTTTCTTGGCGTTTTCCCCGACGGCTTTGTTAACGCTTCTTTGCCCCTCGGCCTTAGTTCATCGAATTAACGTATTTTCCCCGTTTCGTCACGAGGCAGATGACCGCAAGGCCTCTTCTATGTTAAGATAAAAAAAAGTATGCGTCCTCCCGCTCAGTTTTTCCCCTTTCACCCCTGCGGAATCCCTTGTCTTTTAGGATGGATAGCCGTCCTATTGGCCATCGAAGAGGCCACCTTGGGCGATTCTTTCTTGCTCCTTGAAGGTCAGGACAGCCTTGGCTGGCTGTATGGGGTTCGCGTTGCCTTCCTTTTAGGCATTGGCCTTTCCGTCATCCTCCACTTGCATCTCAGTTTCCCCGATTTTCCGATCATTGGGCTAGCGGTGAGCGCCTTCGCCCTATCGTTTATCCCCTTAGGCGAAAATTACGTCAATTCCTCTCGGCTCGTTGGCGCTTTGGCGAGCGGGGTGGGGCTCGGACGCTTTGGCCTCGATTTCTTCTTGGGGTTCGATAACCGGCAAAAAGGCCTTTCGTTAGTCTTGGCTTTTACCTGTGCCAGCGGCCTATTTCTTTTGGGTCACTATGAAGGCTATATCTCTTTAGGCGTGATCGGCCTCGGTCTCCTTTGCCTTCTTTTTGGGCCATTCCCAGCTCCAAAAAAGGCGGAATCCTTGCCTATAGAAACCGTGAGGGAATGGGGCCTGCTCGCCTTATCCTTTGCCTCGTTTATCTTAAATGGCGCCCTCGAGCTCTCGTTTCTTCAGGGGTATTTTTTAGCCCTCCCCTCCGCCCGTTATTGGGCGTTAGGCGGCGGCATATTCGGGGTTCTTCTCGCCCTCTTTTTCCTTAAGAACCGCCACTTGTTATTGACCTACGGGCTTTATCTTTCTTTCTCGTTATCGGCCTTAGGCGGATTGGCCTTGTTCTTCTTGCCTAATCCCGCCTTTGGGGCTTTTGCCTCCTTTGCCCTAGCTAGCGCCCACACCCTTGGGCTATTTTCGCTTTATTACGTTTTGGGCGTGTATACGAAAAAGTATAAGAACCGCCCCTTTTATGATGCTGGGGCGATCCTGGCGGCCACCGCCTATGGCTTAGCGCTTCTTCTCTCTTTGTTCTTCCCTTTTTCCTTAAGCGCAGAGAACCGTTATTGGGCGGTCCTTTTCTTAGCGATCCCTTTGCTCCTATTTAGCCTGTTGCCCTTGTTTTTGCAACGTCGCAACTCCAAAGAATGGCTTCTTGATCTCCACCGCGAGGATGTCAGCCAGGAAGATGCCTTGACCGTCTTCTTCAAAGAAGCCAAACTCTCCAAGCGCGAAATCGAGGTTGCCCGCGGACTGCTCAAGGGCTTAACTCTGCGGCAAATCGCTGGCGAATTAGCCTTATCTTACCCGACAGTGAACACCCACCAAACTTCGATCTACCGAAAACTCGGCATCAACAGCCGGGCCGAATTCCTCTTGCTTTGCCAGCCGTATTTCCCTCGCTTGCCCACTCATTAGAACTAATGACTTCCTTCTGCCTTCTTTCTAGGTTAGATTGCCCCTGAAAGAAGGAATCTTCCATGCGTTTAGGCCTATTCTTACTGCCCAGTCTCCTCGTATTAGGGTCGTGCGCCCTGCCCATCAACTCCGCAACGTCTTCATCCTCAAAAGGCGGTTCTGATGTCGCCATTTCCAATTCGGAAGTCATCACCTCCGAGCCCTTTGAATATGGCGAGAACTATATCGCCACCCACCTGGGCAACGAGTATGAGATCACCTACTCCTATTCCACCAAGTCCAATGGCGTCGTTGCCGAGCCTTTGCTGATCACGAGCGCCCATAACGCTTCCGGCTATTACATTAAGGATAACGCTGGCACGGAGGCCCTCTTTTTAAAGGACGGCACCACTTACGTGGTCTACATGCCCAATGAAGAGGGTCAATTAGCCCTCGTCCCCGATTTACGGTTGGATGAAGAGAACGTGAAAGGCTATAGTACCTCCTTCTTAAGCTATATGAGCATCTATGAAATCGCCAAGGACGACTTGGTGGAAGACGGCAACGAATCCATCGCCGGTCGGACTTGCCAAAAATACGTCTTCCACGCTTCCTATGTCGCCTCGGCCATCGACCTCCATTACAGCATCGACATCGCCACCGGCGTCTGCCTCCGTTACGAGGCCACTGCCGTCACGGGCGCCGACACCAGCGCCTTCCAGTTCCTTTGCACCGTTTTCAAAACGAGCGGGGTCGTCCTGCCTTCGCACATTTAAAAAACTAAAGCCCCGCTTGGTCATCGGCTAACGGGGCTTTTTGTGGCGGTTAATCGTTCAACGCATCAGGAATAATAAGTGGACGTGAGGAAATGGGCGATCGCCGTGATGATGTTCGATGAGACAGGATCGGATAAACCAACCTGACCGAGGGTGGCTTTGAAGCCGCCGCATCGCTTGAATCTTTTGCCACCGCTGCCGTTAGGGCCGTATTGAAGCGGGCAAGATAGTCTTTGGCGGCATCGTTAGGGAGAGTCATCGTCGAATCGGAGATCTCCTCAGGAAGGGAAGCTAGCGAAGAAGCGCTCGAACCTCCGCAGGCGCATAAGCAAAAAATCAGGGGAAGAACCAACCGAGCCGCACGGGAACGATGAGCGTTATTCCTAGAAAGTCTCCTTTAGAAAATTAAAACCAAGGCCGGCCTTTGCCTGCCTTTCTCAAAGTTCACTTTTACTTTTTGAAATAACGGGCGTTTTTAAAAGTGCCTAGCTTCACGATTTTGTTGGCTTTGAGCAGTTTGGATAGGACCGCTTCAATCGTTGTGACGGAGACATCGGGCAGCAGATTTTGAATCTCCGCTTTTGAAACGGGGATAAAGGAAGCCAAAACCATTTTCTCAATCCGCTCGTTTTTGCTCATTTTTTCGCCATTTAAAAGCAAGAAACGTTTATCGAGTTCCTGATAGCAACGGGCCAGAGTTGCTAAGAAATTGCCCATAAAGGGCAGGTAGTCGTTCTGATTCTCATGCCAGCCCGCTGAGGACTGTTCGAGGCTTTCATAATACGAGCCCTTGTCCTTATTTATCTCTTCTTCAAAAGAAACATAACGGGTGATATCAAAATCGGCCTTGTTCAGCAAAAGAAGAGAAAGAAGACGGGAGGCACGACCGTTTCCATCATCGAAAGGATGAACGCAAAGAAAATCAAGGATAACGCAAGGAATCAAAAGAAGCCGGTTGATTTGACTGTCGCTGATGGCCGCCCGATAAGCGAGAACTAAATCCGCCATTGCTTGGGGCGCGAGCGAGGCCGGCACGGGATTCCACCGCACTTTGGTTGAGCCATCGTGATGAGTTTCCGTAACGATGTTATCGTCCTTTTTCCATTCCCCCCGATTGTCGATTTGGGCCCGCTCCCCCATCAAGCGATGCAAGGAGCGCATGGTGTCTTCATTAAACGGGAGATCCAAGCTATTGCGATGAACGACCGCTAAAGCATCCTGATAACCTTTGATTTCCTGCTCGGTATGATCAAGCGGCACGCTATTGCCGAGAACCAGGGCTTTGATTCTTTTGTCGGTAGTCACAATCCCTTCGATGGCATTTGATCCTTTGACGGATTGGACGATAGCAATTTCCTTTAGGCTTTCATAAATGGCGGGATATTGCTTCCGGGCGACGCTCTCTTTTCCTTTCATCGTGAAAATCAAATTCGACAAAGAAAGAAAATAGGGCGGAAGTTCAATGGTTTTCAAAAAGGCGTAATTAAAGGTATGCATATTTACTGCATATATTTTATCGTTTTATATGCAGTATTCAAGTAATATTGAGTATTTTACTGCATATATTTTGCCGTTTTATATGCAGTATTTCCAAAAGAAGACATTAAAAAAATCCGAACCGGTTTGCAGTTCGGACATTTTGTCGTGGTGACCCGTATTGGATTCGAACCAATGTATGTATCCGTGAAAGGGATATGAGTTGAGCCGCTTCTCCAACGGGCCAGAAGATGGCGCTCACTATAGGGCTCGAACCTACAACCGATCGGTTAACAGCCGATTGCTCTACCATTGAGCTAAGTGAGCGCAGGTAGAATATGCGCCTTTGCAAGCGCATGGTTAATTCTAATTAGGCAAGAGGCGCTTTGCAACTACTTCGTGACCATTTTTATCAAGGGTTCTTCGCTTAAGGTGGTTTAGGGGCAAACAGGGTTGTATAATCCTGTTATTGCCTTAAGGCAAATAAACATCACCTATGGATTTTTGGAAATGGATTGTCAAAACCGTTGAAGTCTATTTTGGATTAGATAACTTAGGCAACCCGCAAGGTTGGCTGAACCTCATCTTTGGCATCATTACCTTGGTGATGGGCCTTCTCCTTTTCTACCGCTTTATCTATACGATTATGGGCTTATTTGGCAAAAGCCGGACCTATGAAAAGAAGCCCGAGGATTACCGTTATTGCTTCATCCTTTCCGCCCGCAACGAAGAGAAGGTCATCGGCAACCTCATCGACTCCATCCATGAGCAAACTTATCCGCAAAAGCTCATCGACATCATCGTTCTCGCCGATAACTGCAGCGACCAAACTGCCGCGGTCGCTAAAGCCCATGGCGCGACTTTAGTCTACGAACGTCACGATCCGAGCAAAGCCCGCAAAGGCTGGGCCCTCGAATATCTTTTTGGCGAGTTAGCCAAGAAGTTCGATCTCACCAAAGAATATAACGGCTATGTCTTTATGGACTCCGATAACGTCTTAGCCCCGGACTTCCTTGAGAAGATCAATGATCCCTTCCACCTCGATTACGATGTGGTCTCGGGTTACCGCAACGTCAAGAACATGAAGGAAAACTGGATTTCCGCGATTTCCGGCCTCAACTGGCACCGCGCCGTCCTTTACTCGCAGCGTCCCCGTTCAATGATTAATTCCGCCGAACAGATCTCCGGCACGGGTTTCGTCATGAAATCCGCTTTGCTTAAAGATGGCTGGCACTTCACCTGCCTCACCGAAGATGGCGAAGCCACCACTCGCTTAGTCGCCCAAGGTAAGAAACTCGGCTATTGCGAGGCCGCGGCCATCTATGATGAACAGCCGACTTCCTTAAAGATCGCTTTGCGGCAGCGCTTACGCTGGGCGAAAGGCGGCATCGTGAACTTTTTGCAGAACGATACCCGCCTCTTCGTCTCTTTCTTTAAGAAACCCAGCTTCAGCAAATACGATATCTTCTGGGAAATGTTCCCCTACGCCTTGGTCAGTTTCTTAGCCGGCGTCATCTTCGATGTCTTGGGTATCATCTTCTGCTTCGTCTACACCGGACCCTACGATTGGGGCAACTTCGCCACCAACAAACTCGTGAACCTCGCCGTCACCTACGCCTCCGGCTACTTAGTGGGCTGGCTCATCATCATCCGTGAGTGGAAGCACATCCACCTTAACTTCGGCGAAGCCCTGCTCTACTCGTTCTTATGGCCCTTCTTCGATATGGTCGGCGTGCCGATTGCTCTCTGGTCCTTATTCGTTAAGGTCTCCTGGAAGCCCATCCCCCACCACGCCATCGTGGAAGGCAGCACCCTTCAAGCCGAAGAGCAAGCCAAGCAAAAGAAGAAATGAACCATTAAGGATCGCGGAAACGCGGTCCTTTTTGGATAAGAAAAGGAGACCCGAAGGTCTCCTCAGCGAGTCAAGCGGATCCTTACTTCTTCGCGTCGAGTTTCTTTTCGATCGAAGCGAAGAGATCGCCGACGGTCTTGAAAGCGCTCAGCTCTTCGGTTTCGAATTGAATACCGAATTTGTCTTCGAGATCGAGGCACATTTCAACGACATCAAGAGAGTCTAAGCCGATATCCTTGAGGGATTTGGACTCATCGACCTTATCGACGCCGATACGCTCAGCGAACATCTTCTTGATTTCGACCATCTGAGAATTTGCCATGTTTTAGGAATCTCCTAATAGGACTATTATAGGCACCTTGCCTAGCGGTAGCAAATAGAGGATGAAGGACCGGAAAGAGGTTAATTTTAGGCTGGAAATACGTTAACTCAATCCCCGGCGAGATGAACCAAGCTGAGCAAATCGGCGAGGGCACTCACGCCTAAGGCAATCCCTAAGAGGATCGGCCCGGCCGCTAAGCCAAAATGGCTGCTCGGGTTGCTATCAAAACGATCGGCAACGAAACTGAGGGCACAGAAGCTAAAAATCATGAGGCCGAGAGCCAAAATGATCTCAAAGGTGGCGTAGCCCCGATAGAAGGGATGATCAGAGCAAAGGAAGATTCCGACCAGTTCAGCGATGACGAGAATCACTAAGCCGATGAATAAGGCCACAAAACCAGGGATCTGAACGCTGCCCGTCGCAAACTTGGTTCTCGCTCCGGCCATCCATTCAAAACCGCTGATTTCCAGAGTCGCGCTATCGTAGGAATAAGCGGGCAAAGCCATAAAGACCAAGGCGATAACGCTCAGTACAAAAGCCGCGATGGCAAAAATCCGTAAACGGTTCATTGGGCATCTCCTTTCGGGGCATTGGGATCTTGCGGGGCGGTTTGCTCCGTAGGAATCCCTGAGGACTTCACGGTACCGAAATGTTTATAAATGTAGTAACGGTAATAACTTTTTTGAACGCTAACGAGCGTCAGATACGTCCGAAATTTGTGACTGGAAATAACTAGGGTAACGCCGAGTAAGACTGCCACGAGGTCAAGAACTCCTAAGGCGACCAGCGAATGGCTATATTTTAAGTCAATCGCCGAAGTCCCCCCGGCTTCCTTAATGAAGCTAGTGGGGAAGGCAAAGCCATTAATGGATACCACTAAGGCCAAGATCGCGGTCAAAACACTGACCACGCTCCACCACTGGGGCATCTTTTTGCCCTGGAAGCGGATCAGGGCGAAGAGCAAACTGCCGGCGGCTAATAAGAGCAGCAGCGTCGCAAAGAAGAGCCAGAAGGCGCAGCCATAGATCGGGTAACCGTCTAAGCCTAGCGCCAGAGCGTAAGTGCTAGGAATAAACCAATTGACTTTTTGGTTGTAGTCATAGAAGGCTCCAGGCGAGATTCCTAGGACAATGAGGTTAACGACCATCAAAGTCCCGAGACACGCCTCCAAAATGATGAGCGTCATAGACCAATGGTGGCAGCGGGCTCTAAAGACAGCAGCTTCGTCCTGGATCGAGGCCTCCTCTTTCGCCTGAGGTTTCTTGGTTCGGCCCCGCTCGATGAACTGGGTCAAGGTAATGCCGCCAAAGACGAGCAAAAGGGCAAACATAAAGGAAAGGAAGACCGGGATTTGATGGGCGAGATCGATTTTGGTTTCTTGGGCTCCGACGATGCTGAGGGCCAAGGCCAAAATAGCTAGGGCCAAGGCGGAAGCCGTCGCCACGACGCTCGCCAGTCTCTTTTCGAAAACAAAGAACAAAACGCCGAGAAGCGCCGCGACAAGAGCGATAACGAGGGCGATAAAAGCAAAGCCGGCGCTGACCGAGCCATTGCCGTCAAAGGCTTTGGTATAAAGACAAACTCCGGGGGCGCCGCTTGAGGAAACGAAAAAGCCATAGAGAGCAAAAAGACCAAACAGCAAGAAGAGGCCAGCATAGATTCCGCTCCAGACAGCCGCTACGCTAGAAAGTTTCAAATTTGAAGGGCCTTTGTTCCACTGCTCCAAGGTATCGAAGCCCGCCACGATCCGGTCGCCGATCGCGACGAACGCTAAAAGGATTTCTAAGCCAAAACTCACCGCGAGCAACGTTAATCCCGTCGAAAAAGGATAGAGGCGGGCATCGCTTTGGCTCGCATCGGCGAGAAAATTCGGGACATTAAGGGTTAAGCTGAGGGCCACTAAGCTCATCAGGATTGTCATAATGCTGCCGAAAAGCCGGGTTTTTCCGCTGAGGGCGAAGATAACGCTAACGGCATTAAGCAACGTAAACACCAGTAGGGCGATTAGCCCCGGCATGCGGGTATTGCTATCGAAGATCAGTTGGTAGAGGTTTTGAGGAACTAGAGCCGTTGGGCTACTCGCTAGCAAAGCTAGAGAGATCGGAATTAGGAGAAACATCAAGAAGGCGGCGACCTGCATCCAAGTCAAAGCAAAATTACGTTGTTTCATAGTGCCCTCATGATAAAAGCCTACCGTCTCAATTTTTGCTACTCCGCGCTCAAAATAAAAAAAGCCCCTAAAGTGCTTTAGGAGCCTTAGCGATCACTCCCCGTAACTTAAAGGGGAATAAGCGGCCGCGGGTTTGGCCGCGATACTCGAGACAACGTTGCCTTCATTGGCGAGTTGGGACGAGATGGAATTGGCGTTTTGCTTGAAGCTGGCATAGAGAATGCCCGCCACCAAGCCGAACACCATGAGGACGAGAACC
>Ga0183101_1002872_pt1 | contig 10775 bp, 8 predicted proteins | sample Biomet3_FD_127790 | JGI IMG/M metagenome (GOLD analysis project Ga0183101, IMG submission 127790) | Microbial communities from bioreactor (seeded with sewage sludge) at LBNL, California, USA - Biofuel metagenome 3 | ecosystem: Engineered > Bioreactor > Anaerobic > Unclassified ... | reverse complement strand
AATATCTGCATATCATTAATATCCAATTTCAACACCCTTTCAATATTGGATAAAATAATAATATCATTCTTTAACTTTTATGTTTAGAAACAATATTTTCCATTAATACATGTGCTGAATGCGGGTTATAATAGCAGCTAAATCTTTAGGGGGAACATTTATATCATCATTAAGCCACTGTTGCACAACTCCAATAAACCCTGAGATTGTATAAGGAATGTAATAATAGGCTTTTGTCTTAGAAAATGAATTGTTTACTGGTAAATTAGCATATTTTATAAAGTTCTTGAATTTTTCTATAAAAGCATAATCTCCATCATGGCCAAGTAATATTTTAAACATATCTGCATTGGTTTTTATGAATTCAAGTAAATAAGTTAAAAAAGATAATAAATTATCATAGGAGGCTGTTTCTTCTGAAAATTTGTCATAAGCCTCAATAAAATCATTGAATAATCCTGTCTCGATTTTTTCTAACATATCATATATATCATTGTAATAAAGATAGAAAGTTGATCTGTTAACATCAGCCAAGTCAGTAAGTTCTTTAACAGTAATCTTACTTATTTTCTTTTCAGACATAAGTTTTGTTAAGGCTTCTATTAAAACTTTCTTAGTTTTTCGTGTACGTCTATCTACTTTATTTTGCTCCATAATAAAAAACCTCCAAGTAAGCAGTTATGATTAGTACATGTCAAATAAATTAATCATTATATATTAAGTAGTTTGGCTATAATTACAAAAAGTATTAATAAATCCTAATTGAAATAGATAATTGTAATAGAATTGTATAAAGTCAGTGCTTTAAATTGATTATAATTTTAAGTATAATACTTTAAGGAGTACTAAGGTTAAAATTAAAATAGGATTATCCTAATTTAAAGAAATGGAGAGAAGTAATGACAGATTACCATAAGTTATTAGGCGTAGAAAAGAATGCATCGAAAGAAGAGATAAAAAAAGCCTATGAAATGCAAGTAGAGAAAATGAAAAAAGAAGTGGTTAATGAAAAAAGACTTAATCAATTCTTAAAGATATTTGATGAGGCTTATGAAGCTTTAATCAGTTTAGAGGAAAATCAATCGGTTAAAGAAAATTTAACAGTAGCTATAAATCCAAAAGAAATACAAAAAGAAAAAGATTATAGTAATGAAGATGAAGCTTCTAAAAGTAGGCGTAATTCTAGAAGTAAAGCAAAGGGTTCTGGAGGGAAAAGTAATAATCTAAAGAGAAAAGAAACTTCAAGAAATAAAGAGAGAAAAAATAGCTTAAACGATGATAAAGAGGAAAAAGGAAGAAAACAAAGAGCAGCCGAAAAGAAATCGCAAAATGATACTAAAAAGGCATTTAATTTGATTATGCTGCCATTTAAGATATTAGCGTTTCCATTTATAGTTGTATTATCAGTAATAATAGCAGTATTACAGGTTATAAACATAATTTCATGGATAGCAACTAAAGTATTAATCGTTGGATCTATATCTGTGGGAGCCATACACTTATATCAGGTTAAAATGGGACAAGCGATAAATTATAATATATTAATTTTGGCTGGTGCAGTATTATTAGCATCATTTTTCTTACCGTACATCTTAAAGTTATTATTAAAAGTTTTAAAAACAATAAATGATGTATTAAAAGGCTTTGTTTTTTAGGATACATAAAGGAGTTACTAAATGAAATACTATTTAGCGCCCATGGAGGGAATTACTGAATACATATATAGAAATTCTTATGAAAAGTTTTTCGGAAACGTGGATAAATACTTTACACCTTTTATTGTTCCAAATGAAAGTAGAAGTCTTAAGACTAAGGAGCTTGTAGATGTCTTGCCTGAAAACAACAAAGGTATGAATATAGTACCTCAAATACTTACTAACGATGCAGAAGGCTTCATTAATACTTCTAGAAAATTACAACAACTAGGGTATAGCGAAGTTAACCTAAATTTAGGATGCCCTGCTAAGACTGTTGTTTCAAAGAATAGGGGCTCAGGATTTTTGGCAAAAAGGGAAGAACTAGACTCATTTCTAGATGAAATATTCAAGATGGATGATATGAAAATTTCTATAAAAACTAGAATAGGAAAAGAAAATCCAGAAGAATTTTATGAGCTAATAAAGATTTACAATAAATATCCTTTGGAAGAGTTAATTATTCACCCTAGAACACAAAAAGATTTTTATGGAAATAAACCTAATTTATGTGTATTTAGAGATGCCTTATCACTAAGTAATAACCCAGTATGCTACAATGGAGATATTTTCACAATTAATGATTATAATAAATTAGTAGCGGATTTCCCTGAAATAAATACCGTAATGCTAGGAAGAGGCATACTTGCTAATCCAGGGTTGATTAACGTAATAAAAAATAATATTAATACAAGCAAAAATATATTAAAAGATTTCCATGATGAAATTTTAAATAGATATATAGATGTGTTTCCAGAAGATATATATGCAATAAATAGAATGAAAGAGCTATTTGGATATATGATTTACATATTTTCAGATAATAAAGAATACGCTAAAAAAATAAGAAGTGCACAAAAGTTAAGCGATTATACTGAAGCTGTGCAAAGTTTATTTACAGAGCAAGAAATTATAAAGGAAGCTGGATTGTTTTATAATAAGCAATAAAAAATAGGACCTGATTTTAATAGCAATATTAAAATCAAGTCTTATTTAATTGGGCAGAAAATTAAAAGATATTCTAAAATAGATACATATATAGTATTGATATTTAATCTGAAATTTATTCAAAACATATATTGACAATTAAGGATTACAGTTGTATTCTAATTATAGATTACAATTGTAATACAAAAAAGAGGAGTGAAAGTTATGGGAGAAATACCTAAGATATCTGAGGCAGAATGGGAAGTTATGAAAATTGTCTGGACAGATTCACCACGCACATCAAATCAAATTATTGAGGCATTAGAAGATACAAAAGATTGGAAGCCTAAAACAATAAAGACATTAATAAGCAGACTAGTTAGCAAGAATGCACTTGGATTTAAAGAAGAAGGCAGAAAATACTTATATTATCCAATTGTAAATGAAAATGAATGTATACGTGCAGAGAATCAAACGTTCTTAAGTAAAGTTTATAATGGAGCTATTAAAAATATGCTAGTAAGTTTTATAAAAGAAAGTGATTTAAGCAAAGAAGATATAGATGATCTTAAAAGGATATTAGACGAGAGGAATAAGTAGTGTTGTATGTACGAGTATTTTAATTATCTTGACCAGCTATTTAAAATAATATTTCAAACATCTATTACTGGCAGCATATTGATTTGTTTCATTTTAATTTTTAGAAGATTTTACAAAGAGAGAATAGGTATAAAGTTTCAGTATGCATTATGGTTTTTAGTAATACTGCGTTTAACCATATTTAAGCTTCCTGAGAGTACTTTAAGCATGTTTAATCTTATAAATAAATTAGGAAAAAATATATTGTTATTAATTCCTAATAAGGAAGTACATTTTGGAAGTATGTTAGAAAAGGGGAGCAGTCAAGCTAATTCTATGTCTAATCATGATGTTATCCTAGGAACTATAAATTCCATTGATTTTAGTAATAACGAAATTAATAGTTATAGTTTATCAAGTTTAACTACATTGAGTCTTGTATGGCTTATAGGAGCAGTGTTTATATTCACATATGTTCTATTTGCATATAAAAAACTGAGAAATAAGATAAGCAGCGAGTCCATACAAAATAACATCGAATTTTTAGATGTTTTAAAATACTGCCAAAATAAAATGAAAATTAAAAGAGATATACTGCTAGTCGAGACTTCTAGCGTAAAGACACCAGCGCTACTAGGTTACTTTAATCCAATGATTCTAATTCCAACAGATATTCATAAGATAATATCTGTTGATAAATTAAGATATGTATTTCTTCATGAATTATCTCACTTTAAACGTAAAGATATAGTTATTAACTGGATAATAATTTTTTTAAAGACTATTTATTGGTTTAATCCAATTATTCATTATGGTCTTAGGAAGATGAAAGAGGATATGGAAATATGCTGTGATTCACTTGCACTTTCTTATACGGAAGATGAAGAAGTTGCTGAATATGGATTTACAATAATAAATTTGATAGAACATTTTTCAAAGTCGATTCATTTAGTTGGGGCAACTTCTATAGTAAATAATAAATCTGAAGTGAAAAGGAGAATTGTTATGATAAAAGTTTTTAATAAAAAGGCCTATAGATTTTCTGCAATGGCAGTTGCATCTTTGCTTGTAATTAGCGGAATTGCACTTACTGATGCAAAGGCATCTGCAAATATAAATGGAGCTAGCAATGCAGTAAATGTAGATAAAATTGATTATGCTTTTGTTAATGATCCTAATATAATAGGTGAGTGGCAAGGTGTAGATTTTGTTGAAAACATAGAAGATTTTAATGTAAATGATAAGAAATTCAAAGGTGATTTATTTGTTAAAGAGTTAAACTTTACAGAGGATGGAAAGGTAGCAAAAACAGTATTTACATGGACTAAGGATCACATTCTTAATGATGCTGATAAAACTGATAGTAGTTATGTAATCAAAGATATTGATGGTTCAACTTATATGTTCTTTCAATGGAAGAGCGGGGATTATACAATTAGAGGAGAGAAACCTTGCTACTACGTATTGAAAAAAGTTAGTTCTACTCCATCACTCAATACTAATATATCTGGTAATGAAGTTGAAACTAGAGCTGATAAAGTTGACTACCCTTTTATTAATGATCCTGAAGTAATTGGAAAATGGGATAGCGTTGATTTTGTGGAGGATATAAATAACTTTAATCCAGAGAAAAAGTCATGGAATGGAGATTTATATTTAAATAATTTAATCTTTGATGAAAATGGTAAAATAGAGAATAAAAATATAAATTGGACAAAAGACTTAGTTTTAAATACTAGCGATAAAACTGCTTCTAAATATATAATAAAAGAAATAAACGGTTCAAAATATATGTTCTTTGAATGGAAAAATGGTGATTATATAGAAAGAGGAGCAACTCCTTGGTACTATGTTTTGAAGCAAGCTAAATAATAAAACAGGATAACATTAAAAATATATTAAGAAAATAGTCATTAACATAGATATCCAACTTTAAAATTAGATTTATGTGGTAACTTACCGAAATCATAAATATTTTGTTCCGAAAAGCTATGAAAATATCGCTGAAGATTCTAAGTTGCAGATTTCACCACTTTGGCATGCTCCCGCTTTCCTAGGGAAGCTCGACTCATTACATTCGCTGAGGAAGTTCGAGAACCCAAAAGAAAATTTTGGACTCTCACTTCACAAGCTAAAGCGGAACAATCTACAACTAACAATCTTAGCAGCTCATTTTCAAATGTTTTCTTCACAAATATATTTATGATTTCTAGTTAAGGTAACCAATTATATATAGTGAATATGGAAATATGTTCACATAATAAGTCTAAAATTAATGCTGTTCATCTATAGAATGGCTATTTTTTTGTAAAAATTTCTTACTATTTGCAATGGAAAAATATAGTATCATATTATTAGAATTTATGGAAAAGTTACAGGAACAGAAGAGTAATAGAGTATTATGGAAAAGATTTATTGGTTTTTTAAAATTTACGGGAACATTTTTGTTTTCTGCCCCATCTAATGATTGTAATACTTAGCTAGGTAGTATAAATTAAGGAGGAAAAAGATGGAGTTGATATCATTTTTTGATTATAGGAAAAAGTCAACAGTATCTAAAGCGAAGAAAGGCGACAAAGAAGCTTTTTTAGCTCTTATAGATGAAAATAGATTGAATATTTACAGAGTAGCCAGAGGGATTTTAAAGGATACAGTGGATATTGAAGATGCGATTCAAAATACAATAATAAAATCATTTCAAAAGATAAATTCTCTAAAACAAGATGAGTACTTTAGAACTTGGTTGATTAAAATTTTAATTAATGAATGTACTCAAATATTAAGAAAAGGTAAGAGAGTTACTTATTTATCTGAAAATAGCGATACAGAGATCTATAATGATAGTTATGAAAATATTGATTTGACAAAGGCTATAAATTCATTAAGCGAAGAGTTAAGAGTGACAACAGTACTATTTTATTTTGAGGATATGAGTACTAAAGATATTGCAAAATTACTGAAAATTTCAGATGGAACAGTTAGGTCTAGACTCACAAGGGCAAGAACAAAACTTAGAGAAATAATGGGCGAGGTGGAGATATGATAGAATTAAATGATGATTTATTTGATGATAAAATAAGAAAAAAGCTAAAGGATGAGATTAACTGTGTACCAAATGATATTAATCAAAAGATTGATAGTACACTTAACAAAATAAATAAGAAAAGATTTACTATAAAGAAAGCTTGCTGCATATTGGTAAGTTGTATAGGGGTAACACTATTACTTGGAATGGCCATGCCAACATATACAAGCAATATTCCTATCATAGGGAATATATTTAAAATGTTTACCAACAAAATTTATGAAAATTATGATGAATATGCTTCTGATTTAAACATAACTAAGGAAAGTAGCGGCTTAAAGATGACTATTGATAAAGTGGTTTACGATGAAGTTCAATTATCAATATTCTATACTATTGAAAGTGAAAAGGAAATACAAGATACTCCAAGATTTCCAGGAGCAAAACTAAGAATAAATGGCAAAGAAACTACTTTTAGTGCAGGTGGAACAGGAAAGCTTATGAATGATAATAAAACCTTTGCGGGTTCTATAGAGTACAATGTGTCAAAGCATAATTCAGTGCCTAAGGAGTTTCAAAATGAACATTTATTGGGTGGATATGTAGAAATACCAGATAAATTTGTATTAAATCTAGATATAGATGAAATAGGTTTAGATAATCCTATTAAAGGAACTTGGAACTTTAATATTCCTGTAAGTAGTGAAAAGGTTAATGGGAAAGTGAATGAAAAGGAGTGTGATATAGATTTAAGCAATATAGTTAGTGGATATCATATAAACAAAATTATTACAACACCACTAAATACAGTGATACAAGGAACACGTATGGATGATGAAGAAAATGCTGATAGATTATCTTTTGCTGTATTTGATAATAAAGGAAGATATATTAAAAACAAGTCAGAAGAAGCAGTAGGTGATAAAGATAAAGATGGAAATTATATAATGTATTTCAGTAATGGTTTTAAAGAGATCTATGATGATACTGATTACCTAACATTTATACCATGGAAATATAAAAATAATGATAGCCATGAAACTGAAAATAATATTACTGAAAAACTAAATTTAAAAGGAGAAACAAAGTTATATTCCAGTGATGGAAAAGAATATATGACTATTACTAAAGTGAATATTGAAGATGGAAAAACAAAGATTTATTATAAATCAAGATATGGAGTCAATGCAGCACCAATTGAAATAGTAGATAATAAAACTGGTGAAAATATAATCTCATTTAATGAGGATTATAATTTTGAAGAACAAAAAGAAGCTACTACTTATAATGCAGATACTGATGAGTATGCAATTACTTGTGATAAAGAAATTAAAGATGGAGACTATTCTGTTAAAACTATAGATAAATCAAAATCTATTGAAGTTTATGGTGATGAAAAATTCACAATAAAAATTAAATAGTAGATTATATATATTGGGAAAATAATTCTTTATGATAATTCTAAAAATATTTCTAGAATTTTAGATGTAATAGTAAATTTCGAAATGCGCATTGTGAATTGTGCATTGTGAATTGTGCATTGAAACCATATTTTTGAAGGTGCCTCTTAAGTTTATAGAAGAGGCACCTTCATTTTTTTTAGATAAAGCATTTAGGATTACCATAGATAATACCTATTTTATTTTAATAAAATATTAAAATAATTGGACTCTTTATGGTAAATCATTTAAAATTGATATAAGAAAATATAGGTTTATTTTTATTAGTGTGTATTTTAGGGCTTACTTAAGGATAAAAGAAAATAACATAAATTTTTTGATACTAATAAAAACCTATTAGACTATATATAAAACAATTTGGGGAGGAAACTTGATGAATTTACAAATTAAAGAGTTATTAGAAAAAAGAATACTAGTACTAGATGGGGCTATGGGGACTTGTATTCAGAATTATAAATTAGAGGAAAAAGATTATAGGGGCAATCTAAACATCTCTTGTAATCAAAAGGGAAATAATGATATTTTAAATCTCACTAATCCTAATATAATAAGGGAAATTCATGAAGCCTATTTGGAGTCTGGTGCAGATATAATTGAAACTAACACATTTAATAGTACGAGTATATCTCAAAAAGACTACGAAATGGAAGATAAAATATATGAACTTAATTTTGAAGGTGCAAAGCTTGCAAAAGAAGCTGCAGATAAATTTACAGCAGAAAATCCAAATAAACCGCGTTTTGTAGCAGGATCACTTGGACCTACAAATAAAACTGCATCTTTATCACCTGATGTTGAAAATCCAGGTTATAGAAATATAAGTTTTGATGAATTAGTTGAGGCTTATAAAGAACAAGTTTTAGGGCTTATAGATGGAGGAGTAGATTTAATTCTCATAGAAACAATTTTTGATGCATTAAATGCAAGAGCTGCTCTTATGGGAGCAAAGCAAGGATTTCAAGAAAAAGGCAAGAACTTACCTGTAATAATTTCTGGAACTATTGCAGATAAAAGTGGAAGAATTCTTTCAGGTCAGACTTTAGAAGCTTTTGCAAATACTATGGTAGATGAAAGTATAATTGCAATAGGTCTTAATTGTTCCTTTGGAGCAAAAGATTTGATACCATTTGTAAAATATCTTTCAAGAACTCAAAATAGATACATAAGTGTTTACCCTAATGCAGGACTTCCAAATTCCTTTGGGGAATATGATGAAAAGCCAGAAGAAACTGCAGCTTTAATAAAAAGTTTAGCAGAGGACGGATGTCTTAATATTGTAGGTGGATGTTGTGGTACAACACCAGATCATATAAAAGCAGTAAGTGAAGCTATAAAAGATATTTCACCTAGAAAGATACCAGACATTGAAACTGAAACAGTTTATTGTGGTTTAGAAGCTCTTAGAGCAAATAAGGAAAATAACTTTATTAATATTGGTGAAAGAACAAACGTAGCAGGTTCAGCAAAATTTGCAAGATTAATTAGAGAAAAGAATTATGAAGAAGCTTTATCTATAGCTAAAGATCAAGTTGAAAATGGAGCACAAATAGTTGATATTAACTTTGACGATGCTCTCTTAGATGCAAAAGAAGAGATGGATAAATTCTTAAAGCTTTTAGCAAGTGAGCCTGAAATTTCAAAGGTTCCAGTAATGATTGATTCTTCTAAGTTTGATGTTCTTGTAACTGGACTTAAAGCCATTCAAGGAAAACCAATTGTAAATTCCATAAGTCTTAAGGTAGGAGAAGAAGAATTTAAGAGACAGGCGTCCATTATAAGAGATTTTGGAGCAGCTGTTGTAGTTATGGCTTTTGATGAAAATGGGCAGGCAGATTCTTATGAAAAGAAGATAAGTATTTGTAAAAGAGCTTATGATATTTTAGTAAATGAAGTTAATTTCCCTCCACAAAATATAGTATTTGACCCTAATATCTTAACAATTGCTACAGGAATAGAAGAGCATAATAATTATGCGGTAGATTTTATTAATGCAACTAAATGGATAAAAGAGAATTTACCTTATGCAAAAGTAAGTGGTGGTGTAAGTAATCTTTCATTTGCATTTAGAGGTAATAATGTAATAAGAGAAGCTATGCACTCAGTATTTTTATATCATGCAATAAAAAATGGAATGGATATGGGGATCGTAAACCCTGGAATGATACAAATTTATGATGAAATTGATAAAGGCTTACTTGAAAAAGTAGAAGCGGTTATTTTTAATAAAAGCGAAAATGCAGCAGATGAGCTTTTAGAATTTGCAGCCAGTTTTAATAAGGTAGACAATAAAGTGGAAGAAAATAAGGAAGCTTGGAGAAATGAAAATGTCAAAGAGAGATTAAAGACTGCCCTTGTAAAAGGTATAGATAAATATATTAAAGAAGATGTAGAAGAAGTAAGAACAGAATATAGTAAATCCTTAGAAGTAATAGAAGGACCTCTTATGGATGGAATGAATGAAGTAGGGAAACTTTTTGGTGATGGTAAGATGTTCTTACCTCAGGTTGTAAAAAGCGCTAGAGTTATGAAAAAGGCCGTAGAAGTTTTAAGACCATATTTAGAAGAGGAAAAAAGCAGCAGCGGAAGCATTAGTGCTGGAAAAGTAGTTTTTGCAACTGTAAAAGGTGATGTTCACGATATAGGTAAAAATATTGTGTCAGTAGTGCTTTCTTGTAATAACTTTGAAGTTATTGATCTTGGAGTAATGGTTCCTACTGAAGTTATTTTAGAAACAGCTAAGAAAGAAAATGCAGATATTATCGCTTTAAGCGGTCTTATAACACCATCTTTAGAGGAAATGTCAAATGTGGCAGAAGAGATGGAAAAGCAAGGATTTAAAATTCCTCTAATGGTAGGTGGAGCTACAACATCAAAGGCTCATACAGCAATTAAAATTGCACCTAAGTATTCTGGTGGAGTAATTCATACAACTGATGCGTCAAAAGCTGTTGAAGCTGCTAAACTTCTTTTAAATAAGGATAAAAAAGCTGAATATCTTAATAAAATAGAATCAGAATATGAAACTTTAAGAGAAACATTTAACAAAGTACCTAGAAAATTTGTCACTTTAGATTATGCAAGGGAAAATAA
>Ga0183101_1000232_pt2 | contig 10778 bp, 9 predicted proteins | sample Biomet3_FD_127790 | JGI IMG/M metagenome (GOLD analysis project Ga0183101, IMG submission 127790) | Microbial communities from bioreactor (seeded with sewage sludge) at LBNL, California, USA - Biofuel metagenome 3 | ecosystem: Engineered > Bioreactor > Anaerobic > Unclassified ... | reverse complement strand
TACTCCCGATTCCCGTGCTTTTTTAAGATTGCGTTTGGTATTTTGTGAATATCGGCTCAAAAGTTCTTTGTAGCTTTGATTCAACGAAAGTTTAAGGTTGAGATTCTGAATAAACCTTATATTTTTATCATTTGTATCCCAAACCGGGTTTTCTGCTAGTATACCTTGAGATTCGTTGAGATTAATTTCCACCAGACGATATTTTTTAGGAATGGCGCTAATAAACATTCCGGTAATTACAGTATGGATGGGATGAACAGAAAAAACACCTAATTGCTGGGCAAAATAGGGTTGGTATAAATAACCGATACCGTATTTCTTTCCCGGCGTCAGCGGAAAAACGTATTGATAATCATCTTTTATTAAGGCTTCCCAATTTGGACAAACCACATCGAGATACCATGATAAGGCATAAATCAGACCATTGGTGGAATGATTGATGCAATCGTCCCATCGTTGTTTGTCAATTTCGTGATGCTTCAGATATTTAATCATGGGCGAGTTCAATCATCTTTTCATATACAGCCCGCCATCCGGTCCATTCATCAAGGTTGCTTAAGGATTGGTTGTGCCACAAGCTGATAAAAGTTCCGTTGACGGCTTTTACTTCATCAATAAGCTGTTTGAGGTGAGCCGGTGCGTTATCAGCGGAAATGTTTTTATAATTCTGAAGCGTTCCATCCATAACGGCAAAAGGATGTACTCGCAAGGGCGTAGCCGCATCCTGATCGATGTCGTAGAAGAGAAATGAATCGCAGATTCCGGCGCGGAAGCCGGTTTCGCTGGCATAGCCCATGGTATAATCGTCGGAAATGTCAAGATTGATAAGATTACGATAGGTAGTAGGGAAGGTGAGTTTCAGAAAATGCTGACGGCTTCGCGTTATTTCTTTGTTCAAAACCATAGAAAGATTTTTGACTTCCAACTGCAATTTTTTTGGATTGGTGTTGGATCCGTAGGATGGATGTATGCCTACCTCAGCATAATCGGATAAGGTTTTAACCAGAATGTGAAATTTAGGATTGTTAACAGGTATGTTTTTGTCGTTTAAACCATATTCGGCGAAAAGCACAAAATAGATAGGCTTAAGATTATATTTTTTCTGAAGTTCAAGTTGATACGTAAAGGTATCAAAAGGGTCGGGGATTATATTTGCCAGGACTTTGGTGCGTCGGATGATTTCCGAAAAATCACGATTCAGAATGGAGCGGCAATATCCGCCCAACGAACGAACAACTCCTTTTTGCTTGTACGACCATGCTGCATCCACGTCTATGGTTGGAATGAACTGGTAGTTCTTTTTCGGGAAAAGAAGCGCGGGGAATTTTTTTAATAGTGTTTCTTTGATTTTTAGCGCCCAGATATTGACAACCGGCTTTTTTAAGAAATCGTTTTTGTAAGCTATGCTTTGGTTGGCTTCAAATCGATCGTACCTGTCCCGAATAAAGGGAAAGTATTCCTCATAGCGTGAAACCAGATAAAAAGAAGCAGCAAAAGGGTCGAATGGCAAGGCGGATTTTTTGTTGTAGACTGGGAAAAAAGCGACAGTGCCGGCAAAGGAAATAAATTGCAATTCCTGTACTTTGATACCCGTTTCAAAAAGGATAGCAGCTGAATCGAAAAAAAGTTCATCGCCGAAAATTTTGGATGAATAATTGATTTTCGGGCCTTCAAAAGTTAAAAAATCATCGCTGTTATTCGTCAGATTAACATCCAAACCGAGCAATTCGTTAAAGATTAATTTAAAAATATAATCGCAACGGTTAGTAATTTTAGGTATATAAACAAGTAACATTTATTTGGGGCTAAATTGGCAGCAAGATAATAAAAAAAGCCATACGTGAAAAAAGTTTAGTATTTTTGAATTTCCAAAATCTGAAAACTTACTTTAATCAATGGAGAATTTTATTGTATCGGCACGTAAGTACCGTCCATTAACGTTTACTACGGTTGTGGGTCAGTCGTCCATCACTACTACTTTAATTAATGCTATAAAAAACAAACAATTAGCTCAGGCATTTCTGTTCTGTGGCCCAAGAGGTGTAGGCAAGACCACCTGTGCACGCATTCTGGCCAAAATTATCAATTGCGAACATCCTACCGAAAATCTGGAAGCCTGTAATGTTTGTCCGTCCTGTGTTTCGTTTAATACTTCTAGTTCGTTCAATATATTTGAATTAGATGCCGCATCCAATAATTCTGTGGATGATATCCGCAACTTGGTTGACCAGGTGCGCATTCCTCCACAAATTGGTAAGTACAAGGTATATATTATTGATGAAGTTCACATGCTGTCGTCGCAGGCATTTAATGCGTTTCTTAAAACGCTGGAAGAGCCGCCTGCCTATGCAAAATTTATTCTGGCTACGACCGAAAAACATAAAATTATTCCTACCATACTTTCGCGTTGTCAGGTATTCGATTTTCGGCGTATCAATGTGGAAGATATTTCTAAACAGTTGGCTTATGTAGCTGCAAACGAAAATATTACTGCCGATCCCGAGGCGCTTCATGTGATTGCTCAAAAAGCCGACGGAGCGATGCGCGATGCATTATCCATTTTCGACCAGTTGGTTAATTCATCGGGGAACCATCTTACCTATGATTCGGTTATTGAGAACCTTAATGTTCTTGATCTGGAGTTTTATTTCCGGATTACCGATTTCTTCCTTGCCTCGGATATTCCTCATTGCCTGCTTACATTAAACGAAATTATTGAAAACGGTTTCGACGGACAGCATTTTTTAACCGGCCTGGGCGAACATCTTCGTAACTTATTGGTAAGTAATGATGAAGCTACCATTAAACTCCTTGAGGTCAGCGCATCCTATAAAAACAAATACCTTGAGCAATCCGCTCGCTGCAGCATTCCATTTTTATTGCAAGCATTGGAAATCAATAATAAATGTGATATTAATTTTAAAAACAGCAACAATAAACGACTGAGCCTCGAAATAGCTCTTATGCAAATGTGCTCTATCGTTTCCGGTAATTTATCCGTTGCTCCGGAGAAAATTATTCTCATAAAGGAGAAAAAAGTTTCGGAGGAAGAACCACGGTTCAGCCCGAAATCTGCACCTGCAACCACCGCTTCAGTTCATCCTAAAAGCGAACAACCTAAACCTGTGGCAACAACACAGAATTTAGTATCAAAACCAGCATTTATCCCGTCCACAGGTATTTCCATCAGTCAAAAAATTAATCCGTTAGGAGGAGAAAAAGTGGCCGATATCGCAGAGGAAAACCAACCGGCAACTTATCAGCCGGCAATGGAATTTACTCAAAGCCAACTTGAAAAATTATGGGATGAGTTTGCCGCAAGCATTAAAATGGAATCACCTAATTTCTTCAGCACTCTTACCAAACGTAAACCTGAGTTGAAAGACAATTTTTTAATAGAATTGCTGATTGATAATAAGGTGCAGGAAGATGAGATTATTTTGCGGAAAGCCGATCTGTTGGGCTTTTTGCGAAAGAATCTAAATAATTTTAAAATTCAGCTTAATACACAAATAGTTTTGACTCAGGAAAAAACAAAGCCATATACTCCAGAGGAAAAATTTAATAAAATGGCTGAAAAAAATCCTGAACTGATCAACTTGAAAAAAACACTGGATTTGGAAATAGACTTTTAATTTAGTTGATAGTTGATAGTTGATAGTTGATGGTTGTTTGGGTTTTGTAATTTGAAAACGGTGATGTCAATAATAGAATAAATAAATACAGCCTGGCTTTGGGATAAATATAGTATTACCTTAAAATAACTACACATGAAAAAAAAACTTATTTGCCTTATAACTATTGCTTTTTCCTGGCTTATCACCTCAGGTTTATTCGCACAGGGAAATATCAATTTATCAAAATCATTGTCCATAGACCCGGATGTTGTGATGGGTAAATTAGATAATGGTTTAACCTATTATATCCGCAAAAATGTCAAGCCCGAACATCGTGTGGAGATGCGGCTTGCAGTCAACACCGGATCGCTTTACGAAGATGAAACACAACAGGGACTAGCTCATTTTACCGAGCACATGTGCTTCAACGGAACCAGGAATTTTCCCAAGAACGAACTTGTCAGCTATCTGCAATCGCTGGGTATAAAATTTGGTCCCAATTTAAATGCCTATACCAGCTTTGGCGAAACGGTTTACCAGCTTCAGGTTCCTTCCGACAAGGAAGACTTGGTGGAAAAAGGCTACCAGGTGCTCGAGGACTGGGCTCATAACCTTACCCTCGATAATAAAGAAATAGATAAAGAACGGGGCATCATTACCGAAGAATGGCGTTTAGGATTAGGAGCCGACGACCGGATGATGAAACGTTATATTCCTATTATTCTTAAAAATTCGCGCTATGCTGAACGCTTGCCCATTGGTAAACCGGAAATTATTAAAAATTTTAAATACCAAACGCTTAAAGATTTTTATTACGACTGGTATCGTCCCGATCTGATGGCTGTTGTCATTGTCGGCGACGTGGATGTAAAACAAGCCGAGAATCAAATAAAAACTCATTTTTCACAACTTACCAATCCGTCCAACGAAAAAAAACGTACCGAATATGGCATTCCCGATAATAAAGAACCGCTGATAGCCATCGAAACCGACAAGGAAGCCACAAACAACATGGTATCTGTTTTTTATAAACATCAGCGTCAGCCGGTGAATACCGTAGGCGATTTTCGCTATGTGGTGATGCAGGACTTATACAACGGTATGCTTAACAACCGTTTAAATGAAATTATGCAAAAGCCAGATGCTCCCTTTGTTTATGCGTATACCGGTTATGGCGATTTTATTGCTCGCACTCAGGATGCTTATATGTCGGTGGCTTTGGTTAAAGAAAATCAAATAGAAAAAGGCTTGGAAACTTTGCTTGCCGAAAATGAAAGGGTAAAACGCTTTGGGTTCACCACTACCGAATTGGAACGCCAGAAAGAGGAACTTCTTTCGCAATACGAACAAGCTGCCAAAGAATCCGATAAAACCGAATCTGCTGAGTATGTTTCTGATTATCTGAATAATTATCTTGATGCCAAACCCATTCCCGGGCCTAAGAATGAACTGGAAATGGTGAAAAGCCTGTTGCCCGACATACAATTGACTGATATAAATGTTCTTTCCAAACAATGGATAAGCGATGATAATATCGCTTTATTGATTACAGCTCCCCAGAAAGAAGGTATTCAAATGCCATCGAAGGAAAAAGTGCTCGAAATTTTAAAAAATTCCACGACGCAGGAACTTACGGCTTATGTAGATAAATTCAGCGAAGCACCATTGTTTAGCCAACCGCTGGCCGGTTCAAAAGTTAGTAAACGTGTGGAAAACAAGGAATATGGCTTTACCGAAATAACACTTGCCAATGGAATCCGGGTAGTGATGAAACCAACTACTTTTAAAAACGATGAAATTCTTTTTTCGGCAGTCAGCCCCGGCGGTAATTCCCTATATCCCGATCAGGATTTTATGTCGTCCTTTTTTGCCTCTCAGATTATCAGCCAGAGCGGGGTGGGAAAATTCGACAATGTGGAATTGGAAAAGAAGCTGAAAGGTAAAGTGTTGAAAGTAAATCCATATATTTCTGATGTGAAAGAAGGCTTTAGTGGCAGCGCTTCTCCTCAGTATTTTGAAACCATGCTGCAACTTACCTATCTCTATTTTACAGCACCCCGTCAGGATACCACCGTGCTTAAAACTTTTCTTTCCAAGACCAAAAATCAGTTAAAATTCATCAAAAATAATCCGATGATTGCTTTCTACGACACATTGATGCGCACGTGTGCTCAGAGTAGTCCGAGGGTTGTTGTTATCCCTTCCGAAGAACAACTCGATCAGATAAAAATGGCTAAGTTGTTTGAAATTTATAAGGATAGGTTTGCCGATGCCGGCGATTTTACATTTTTTATTGTAGGTAATTTTACCATTGATTCCATTCTTCCGGTGGTTGAATCTTATATAGGCAGCTTGTCTGTAACTCATCGCACGGAAACCTGGAAAGATGTTAGCCCAGAATTTCCTGAAGGAATCAAAGACGTTAGTATTTATAAAGGCACCGAACCCAAAAGTATGGTGGGAATTGTTATGTCGGGTAAGTTTGATTGGAACGATAAAAACAGGATGGAACTTCGCATGTTAAAGGAAATTTTGTCCATCAAACTTCTCGAAGTCATACGTGAAAAAATGAGTGGCGTATATTCTCCTCAGGTACAGTTGATGGTGGATAAATATCCACGAAGTGAATATTCCATCATGACCATTTTCGGTTGTTCACCAAAGAATACCGGCAAGCTAACCAAAGCCGTTTTTAAAGAAATGAATAAAATTCAGAAAAAAGGTCCAACGCTCGTTGATTTGAACAAGGTAAAGGAACTGCTTATCCGCGAACACGAAACCGACGTGAATACCAATAATTACTGGCTCGAGAAAATTGAATCATCGTATTTTAATGGTGATGATTTAACCACAATTCCTGATTTCAACGAAAGGGTAAATGCCATCACCATTTCTGATTTGCAGCTTGCGGCTCAAAATTTTATGAAACGCGATCATTATGTGCGGACAGTGTTGCTTCCTGAAAAGAAAAAATAAAATACGAATTATAACTTCGTTTTCAGATGATATACACTTTAGGAGAAACCGTTTTAGATATTCTTTTCAGGAATAACGTTGCTGTTTCTTCAACTCCCGGCGGCTCCATGCTTAATGCAAGCATCAGCTTGGGCAGATTGGGGCTGCCGGTAAGTTTTATCAGCGAATATGCCGACGACAGGGTAGGGGATTTGATTGATAATTTCCTGCATGATAATGGAATTAATACCGCTTTGGTAAAACGCAATAGTGGAAAAACTCCGGTTGCTCTGGCTTTTCTGGACGAAAAAAACGATGCACATTATCAGTTCTACCGTCAGACACTGCAGACAGAAAGAAAAATTTCCTTGCCAGATTTTCATTCCGGCGATATTTTTCTCTTCGGATCTTTCTATGCCATTCAAAAGGAAAACCATAAGGCTGTCATGACTTTACTCGAAAAGGCTCGTGAAAACGATACTGTCATTATTTATGATCCCAATTTCCGTAAGCCTCATCTTAACCAATTACCGGAATTAAAGCCTTTTATTTTGGAAAACATGACTTTCGCCGATATCATCAGAGCTTCCGATGAAGATTTTAAGCTCATTTTTGATGAAGATGATACCGATACCTGTTTTGATGAAATAATTAAAAACAAGGCACATCGTCCATCGCCTGTTCTGATCCTTACCCGCAGTAGTCGGGGCGTTGATCTCCGTACTCCTGAGTTTATCCTGCATTTTGCCTCAAAAGAATTGCTGCCAATAAGTACTATCGGAGCTGGCGATACGTTTAATTCTGGTGTTGTATACGGTTTACATATGAATAGGATTCTGAAAAAAGATTTAACCGCTATCCCGTCCGGAAAATGGAAAGAAATACTGCATTTTGCTATTGACCTTGCTTCAGAAGTTTGCCTTAGCATGGACAATTATATTGATACAATTAAACACTGAATCATGTCATTAGCTCAATTTTTATCAAAACAGATTGTAAGACTTTCCGGTTGGAAATTTTTGGGGACCATACCTCCCGGAGTTAAAAAATGTGTGCTGATTGTTGCCCCGCACACCAGTAACTGGGATTTCTTTATTGGATACCTGTGTTTTATTCTAAAGAAAATAGATCCCAAAATCCTTATCAAAAAGGAGTTGTTTTTCTTTCCTCTCAGCCTGCTGATGAAAAAAAAAGGATATATCTCCGTTGATCGCGACAAACGGAATAATCTCATCCAGTTTGTTGCTGATGAATTTTCCAAACGCGAATCCCTTGTTATTCTGATCACTCCTGAAGGTACCCGCAAAAAGAATCCTCATTGGAAAAAAGGATTTTATCATATTGCTTTGCTGGCAAAAGTTCCCATTATCCTTGGTTATCTCGATTATGCAAAAAAAGAAGGTGGAATAGGGGGAATTCTTTATCCGTCTGGAAATTTTAAAGACGATTTTGCAAAAATTGAAGACTTTTATCGGACGAAGACGGCTAAATATCCCGAAAAATTTAACCTGTCGGGAAAATAACCTGAACGATAGCCATCAGATCTTGATTCTGTTTTTATCATTTATGATTATTATTTAATAAAAAATAAAAAATGAATACTGCTGAAAATCAATTAAACTTTGGACTCATCGGCGCTGCCGGCTATATTGCTCCACGCCACATGAAAGCCATTAAAGAAACTCATAATAACTTGATTGCCGCCCTCGATAAATTCGATAGCGTGGGCATCATCGACAGCTATTTTCCTCAAGCTGACTTTTTTACCGAACCGGAACGCTTTGATCGTCATTTGGATAAACTTCGCCGCAAGGGAGAACAAAAAATTGATTTTGTTAGTATTTGTTCGCCTAACTATTTACATGATGCTCATATACGCCTTGCCCTTCGAAATGATGCCAATGCAATCTGCGAAAAGCCCCTCGTGCTAAATCCATGGAATGTAGATGCGCTGAACCAGATAGAAAAGGAAACGGGTAAAAAGATATTTAACATCCTGCAGCTTCGCCTTCATCCAGCCCTGCTTGAGCTGAAGCAAAAAATCGAAAATGGACCCAAGGATAAAGTCTATGATGTCGATTTAAGCTATATCACAAGCCGTGGTAAATGGTATTTTATTTCCTGGAAAGGCGATTCGGCTAAATCGGGTGGTGTAGCTACTAATATTGGTATTCATTTCTTCGACATGCTCATCTGGATATTTGGCAAGGTTAAACAAAGCATCGTTCATTTAAGTCAGCCTGATAAAGCCGCAGGTTATATCGATCTGGAACATGCCCGCGTCCGTTGGTTTCTGAGTGTGGATTATGAAAATATACCCGCAGAGATCAAACAGAAAGGACAACGTACTTATCGCTCTATCACTGTGGATGGTAAAGAAATTGAATTTAGCGGAGGCTTTACCGAACTTCATACGGAATCCTACAAACAAATAATCAATGGTAACGGTTTCGGTCTGGAACATGCTCGTCCATGCATCGAGATGGCTTATGAAATACGTAATGCACAGGCTATCGGATTTGTAGGCGAATATCATCCGTTGGCTGTAAAAAAGTAAATTCTTAATTTTTACCTTTTGAGTAAAGCAGACGAACAAATAAAAATTAACACGTATCCTTACCATTGGTACGCCTGTTATACTGTTTCACGTGCCGAAAAAAAAGCTTTAAAACAGCTTCAGAATGCAGGTATAGAAGCATATCTGCCCTTACAACGGCGGTTACATCAATGGAAAGACCGTAAAAAATGGGTGGAAGTTCCATTGATCAATTCGTATATCTTTGTTAGAATAACTGAAAAAGAATATTTTAATGTATTAAATACCAATGGAGTGGTACGCTATATCTTTTTTGAAGGCAAAGCCGCTACCATACCCGACTGGCAAATAGAAACACTGAAATTAGCCATGGCTTCCGAAGCCGAAACTGAAATTACTACAGAAAAACTGGAAGCCGGAGAACCCATAGTTGTAAAGCAGGGACCTTTTATTGGTCTGTATGGCGAAATGATTGAATATAAGGGGAATAAAAAAATTAAGATTCAGATTGAGCATATTGGGCGTACTTTATTATTAACCGTACCCGTCGGTTTTGTAGAAAAAATTTCATAATGCAATTTATTAATAAACAATGTAATACATTGAAAATTGAATAAAGGTTAAAAATATTTAGTAAAATTTGAAGATTTAATAGAATTTATTTATAACTTTGAGTACTTTTTTTACTCAATTGATGAATGTAATTAATATTATAATTTATAGATAGATAAGTTTACTCTGAAATTATGCTCGACACTTTAATCAGTTCACAAACGCGTTTAAAACTCCTGTTGAAGTTTTTCCTTAACAGCTCTACTTCATCCTATCTGCGCGATTTGGAATCTGAATTTGGAGAATCTACCAATGCAATACGTTTGGAATTGAACCGCTTTGAGCAGGCAGGCTTGCTAAGTTCTGCTTCCATTGGAAATAAAAAAATGTTTTCCGCAAATACCCAGCATCCCCTCTTCCCCGACATACACAACATTGTTTTAAAACATTATGGCCTTGATACTGTGGTGGAGGAAATCGCTCATAAATTAGGCGGAGTACTGAAAGTACTGCTTGGCGGAAGTTTTGCCCGAGGCATCAATAGCACGGTAATCGATCTCCTAATCATAGGTTCTGACATTGATAAAAATTATCTTTTACAATTAATAGAAAAAGCCGAATCTATGATCCGGCGAAAAATAAGATATATTATTCTTTCCCCTTCCGAATTCGAGAGCTATCCCCAAACGGATACTTTGCTGTTGTGGGAAAATAACTGATAAATGCTTTTTAACCTTCAAACCGTTAAAAAGCAAATTAAAAACTAATTCATTCCCCGTAGGTTACAAATCTTCCTGTAACTGAGAGGGCGAAGCTGTAGGCGGAGACCTCGAAGACTGCTGATCCTGCGAAGCGGGATTAGTCCCGATGTAGCCGTCAGGCGAAATCGGGAAGAAGGTGAAGCTGTGGATGGATCAATTGAAGATTGATGAACTTGCAGAGTCTGTAAAGGGAATCATTTATAATCAATAAATTATAATTATAAAATTCGTTTAATTCGCGTTATTCGCGGACAAAAAAAATCGTTGATTTAAAATATTATCCGCTAATTACGCTAATTGTCGCGAATAGATTGTTTTTAATCAATAAATTAATAATAATTCGTGAAATTCGCGTTA
>Ga0183101_1000264_pt1 | contig 10781 bp, 13 predicted proteins | sample Biomet3_FD_127790 | JGI IMG/M metagenome (GOLD analysis project Ga0183101, IMG submission 127790) | Microbial communities from bioreactor (seeded with sewage sludge) at LBNL, California, USA - Biofuel metagenome 3 | ecosystem: Engineered > Bioreactor > Anaerobic > Unclassified ... | reverse complement strand
ATTGTAGAAATTGCTTTAATTGAAAATCTTCAGCGAGAAAATTTGAATCCCATCGAAGAAGCGCTAGGTTATAAGAATTTAATAGAAAAGTTTACACTTACTCAAGAGCAAATCAGTAATCGAGTGGGTAAAAGCCGATCTACTATTGCCAATTCTCTGCGACTTTTATTGTTAGATGATGAAATTGTGGATTTAGTAAAGAAAAAAGAGATTTCAGAAGGACATGCTCGCACATTACTAGGACTTTCGGATCGCGAAAAGCGCCTTTTTGTCGCAAGCAAAATCGTAGATGAGGGCCTTAGTGTAAGGCAAACCGAAAACTTAGTTAAAAAATACAACAGCGAAGCAAAGGAAGAAGCCTTGCCATCACAGGTCACTTATATCTTAGATGACATGCAGAAAAAACTTCAAATATCACTAAAAACTAAGGTGAAAATCATAAACGGCAAAAAAAAGGGAAAAATAGAAATTGAATATTATGGAAACGACGACCTGCAAAGGATTGCCGAACTTATCGGACAAACACTCTAGGAGGGAAAAACAATGTTTTCTTTTTTAAATATAAATATTTTAGCAATTGCACTAGCATCTCTTGCTCTTTTGGTACTTTTTCTTCTCATTATAACCATTATTACAATTAAAAAGTTAAACAAAATTAACCATCATACTACAAATGGGAATCTTGCAGAAACGATTACTACATACTATAATCGCATTGATATGGCAGAATCCAATATCAAATCACAGTTAGAACACATTTCTTTAATTGAAAAACGCTTCCAATCTTCTATCCAAAAAGTTGGTGCTATTCGTTATAACGCTCTAGAGGGCGTTGGCAGTGACCAAAGCTTTAGTCTAGCCATGTTAGATGAACATGACGATGGGTTTGTATTAACCGGCATCTATACCCGTGATGCAGCGAGCGTCAGCTATTTAAAACCTATTCAGCAGCTTGCCTCAGCAATTCCCCTTTCTAAAGAAGAAGAACAAGCAATTATTATTGCTCAAAAAAAATATACGGAACATATTAAATAGGAGCTGAACTCATGGATAAACAACATAAAAACATTTGTGTCTATGCACTTGCTCTTTTTGTAGTAGCTGCAGCACTTATCATTCTATCTTCCATCTTTCAAAATCGTATCACGAAAGAGCGAGAAGAAGAGCTAAAAAGCAATTTAACGACAAACATTACCGCTAGATTGGAAAAAAATCTACAACAAAACGTTGATGACGTTACAGATGAGAACACAAAATTAAAAGCGCAGGTCAATCAGGATAAGACAGATATCCAATCGCTAAAAAATCAAATTAACGACTTAAATAAATTAGTTGCTGATAAAGATCTGACTGAGAGCGAAAAGGCAACATTGCAAGAGCGATATAATACAATGTCAAATGACATTGATACCGCTATAAAATACTATATCGCAGGGCGCACTTCTTCCGCTAAGAGGACCATATTAAACCTGCAAAAAACGATGGCCTCTTGGCAAGAAGCTGATAAAGTTTCAAACGCTCAAACTTCGGCGCAGCAAGACCAAACCGCAGCAGATGCAAGCAGCTCGGCTACTAATTAATTTCATAAAACATATATAAGGAAGGTAATAAAAATGTTAGACATCAAACGAATCCGAGAAAATCCAAATGAGATTGAAAATGCCATAAAACGCCGTCATACAGACGTTAATATATCCGATCTACTGGCTTTGGATGATAAGAGAAGAGTTCTCATCTATGAAGTAGAGCAAAAGAAAGCATTTATGAATCAAGAAAATAAGAAAATCGGCGTCTATAAAAAAGAGGGCAAAAATACCGATGAGCTTTTTGCTGAACTAAAACAAGTATCTACCCAAATCAAAGATGCAGACGCTCAGCTAACTGAATTAGATGCCGCCATAAAATCAGCGCTCTTAAATATTCCTAATATTCCCAATTCAGGCATTCCAGACGGAGCTGATGACAGCGCCAATCAAGAAGTCAGCCGTTTTGGCGAACCGCGTACTTTCTCTTTCGAACTGAAAGCACACTGGGATATTGGAACTAACTTAGATATTTTAGACTTTGAGCGAGGCTCTAAAATTTCTGGAGCACGTTTTACTGTTTATAAAGGATTAGGCGCCCGTTTAGAACGCGCGCTGATTAATTTCTTTTTAGATACGCATAGTGAAAATGGATATACGGAAGCATTACCACCTTATTTAGTGAATCGCGCTAGCATGACAGGCACTGGTCAACTACCAAAATTCGAAGAGGATGCTTTTAAAACGGAAGGTGGTTCGCTTTTCCTCATTCCTACAGCAGAGGTTCCCATTACGAATCTACATCGTGATGAGGTGCTTTCCGAGGCAGATCTGCCCATTAGTTACTGCGCATACTCTGCCTGTTTCAGAGAAGAGGCCGGCGCAGCAGGGCGCGATACACGCGGTCTGATTCGTCAGCACCAATTCAACAAAGTGGAATTGGTGAAATTTTCAAAACCTGAAGATAGCTATGAAGAACTAGAAAAACTCACAGCCGAGGCTGAACTAATCTTACAAAAGCTTAATTTACCCTATCGCAAAGTTTGTCTTTGCGCAGGTGATATTGGTTTCTCATCCGCTAAAACTTATGATTTAGAAGTTTGGATGCCTAGTTATAATCGTTACGTGGAAATATCTTCCTGTTCTAATTTTGAGGATTACCAAGCTAGACGCGCCAATATTCGTTATAAAAAAGACATCAAGGATAAACCGAATTTTGTCCATACCCTAAACGGTTCTGGTCTTGCCGTAGGGCGCACCACCGCTGCCATTTTGGAAAACTATCAAAATGAAGACGGTACTGTTACTGTTCCAGAAGCATTAATTCCCTATATGGGCACCGATATCATCAAATAACATGGAAAAACCGAACGAACGAATTGATGACCTCTTAGTAGGGGGGCTAAAAATTGTGCAAGATAAACGCGCCTTTTGCTTTGGCATAGACGCTGTCTTGCTTGCCGATTTTGCTAGGGAATATCCTTCCGATCATACGTTAGATCTGTGCTCTGGAAATGGGATCATCCCCTTGCTTTTATGCGCAAAAACGAAAACAACACATTTTAGCTGTGTAGAGATTCAGCAAACAGCACATGATTTAGCGCAAAAAAGTGTAACCTTAAATGCGTTATCGGAACGCATATCTCTCTACCACATGGATTTAAAAAAAGCACCTGAAGTTTTCGCGCCTCATTCTTTTTCGCTTATCACCTGTAATCCGCCCTATACAGAAATGGGACGCGGTCTTGTGAATCCGAAAAGTGAGAAGGCCGTCGCTCGTCATGAGCTCTACTGCAGCTTATCCGATATTTTGTCGGTGAGTAGCAAGCTATTAAAGCCAGGTGGCATATTTACTATGGTGCATCGGCCACAAAGACTTACCGATATTATCGAAAAAATGCGCGAAGTCAATATCGAACCTAAAACCATCCGATTTGCATACAAAAATGCCATATCCCCAGCTAACCTAGTGTTAGTTTCGGGTATGGCAGGTGGAGGAAAAGAGCTGACCGTATTGCCTCCACTTATTTTATATGATGAAAACGGACATCTGACACAAGACGCCAAACATTTATATGACGAATAACTTGCAAATTAATTTTGTTTTTTATTTTTAATTGGGGTTGACTGGCTTTTCCATAATATCCTGCAAATACTCTATGTAATGGTCTTTTGTCATAGGGTACAAAAATGGATACTCATCAGTAAGTTTTTCTAATATATCAAAAGTAGCATCAGTTGACCCTAAATCTACAACAATTATGTGAGGCAAAGGTTCGAAATTTTTTTGAGAAGAATACTTCCAAACGATAGAACGGACTATATCTTCAATGTTCTCCTCTTCATTTTTTACTGTTAAAATAACATACATCTCCTTTTTCTCTTTTTGTTCAAAAAAGCAGAAGATGATGCGGCGAACAATCTCACAAAAACCAATAATTGCAAAGAACCAGAAAAATGTCGCTTGCAAAATTGCCATCATAACTATCACCTCAACATTAGTATACGCATAAAATTGATTATGTGTTCCAATATTTGCTAGGGTGGCTTGTACACGACTTAAATAAGATTCCAAACCATGAGAAAGGGGATATTACTTTCATGGACTCATTTTCCTTATCCACAATTAAGCCACATTCCCATATTCACTTTATTGGCATCGGCGGTGTCAGCATGAATGGTATCGCAGAAATGATGGTAAAGCGTGGCTTTATAGTGAGTGGTTCCGATCGGGAACATTCACCTATTACAGACCATCTAAAAACTCTTGGTGTTACCATTTTCATCGGGCAATGCGGTCAAAACATCACAGACGATATAAGCTTAGTTGTTTACACAGGAGCCATTCATGCAGATAATCCTGAAATGAGCGCTGCCCTATCAAAAAATATACGTTGCATTGAGCGCCCAATTCTTTTAGGTGCCATTATGCAGGAATATGACTACGATATTGCCGTATCGGGCACACACGGTAAAACAACCGTCACTAGCATGATCAGCACCATTCTAATTCATGCAAAAAAAGATCCTAGCATCAACGTTGGCGGTTATCTTCCTATCATTGATGGCACCACCAAAATAGGCAGTAGCGAATATTTTATTGTAGAAGCCTGCGAATATCGTCGAAGCTTTTTAAATTTTAAACCAACCGTTGCTGTCATTAACAACATTGAAGAAGATCATATGGATTTTTATAAAGACATTGATGATATCATTTCCGCTTTTTCAGATTTTGCAAAAGGCGTAAAAGAAGGCGGCTGCATTGTCGCCCGCAAAGATGATAGTCATGTTGAAAAAGCACTTCATGACATAAATAAGCCTGTTATAACGTTCAGTCTTTCAAAAGATGCTGATTTTTACGCTGATTCCATTGTCTATGACGTAAATGGAGGCAGTCAGTTCACCATTATGAAAAAAGGGGAGCCTTTTGCTCATGTTAAATTGTCCGCTCCTGGCAGTTACAACGTTTTAAATGCCTTAGCTGCCGCAGCTGTTTGTGACTTTGTCAAAATAAGTAGCACGCAAATAGCAGAGGGGCTATCGGATTTTGTAGGAAGTGCTCGCCGTTTTGAGAAAAAGGCTACTTATCATGGGTGCGACTTAATAGATGATTATGCCCATCATCCAACCGAAATCGAATGCACCATAAAAGCGGCTATTTCGCTTCATAAAAAGCATGTGTATGCCATGATGCAACCACACACGTATTCGCGCTTAAAAGCCCTGTTTGATGGCTTCTCTACCTGCCTTGCTGGTGTAGATGAAGTAGTCGTTTGTGACGTCTATGCCGCGCGTGAAGCATTTGACCCAACCGCCAGTCCAGAAAAGCTTGCGGAGGCGATGCGAAAAAATGGCATTAATGCCGTTCATATGTCGGATTTTGAAGCAATTGCAGACTATTATAAATCCAAAGTTGGACCAGATGATATACTGCTTTCGATCGGTGCAGGGGATGTGAACAAAATTTTAGATCTTTTTTAGTCAAGTAAACGAAAATTCCATAAAAAAACCAGCTCATGGGAGCTGGTTTTTTTATGGATTCTTAAGAGTCTTCTGTTAGTAAAGCCTCATATTTTTCTAAAATTGCATTTTCCAAATACGTTCGGATGTCCGCATTGATAGGATGTGCAATGTCTTTAAATTCACCCTCAGGTGTTTTACGACTGGGCATGGCTACAAAATATTTATCTTTTCCCTCAATAACTTTAATATCATGAATCACAAGTTCATTATCAAAAGTGACAGATACAATGGCTTTCATTTTCCCATCGGTGTTCATTTTTCGAATACGAATATCGCTAATCTGCAAGCGGTTCACCACCTTTTGTTGTTTGTCTCAATAGCTATTACGTTAACTATTGTCGCCTAAACAACAAAAAATTATGCACCAATTTATTTTAAAAGATCTAAAATTTTATCTCTGCCATATGCATTTTCCCAATCAGCATTAAAATCATCAATTGCATAATTTGTCATCGGATGATAGGTTAATGTATTAAACAAATCTGGATTAATCGTAACAGCATGACAACCTGCCAATGCAATTTTGTGAACTTGCTCAGCAGTTTTAAAACTAGCTGCTAAAACTTGAGTATCAATATGATAGTTATTAAACATTTGTACGATATCAGCAACAACTTGTACACCATCACTTGTTAAGTTGTCCAGTCGACTAACATAAGGAGCTACGAAATCTGCACCAGCTCTCGCAGAGATGAGTGCCTGCTGTTGAGTAAAAATAGCAGTTGCTGTAATTTTCATACCCATTTTATGAAGAGCCATCATGGCCTTAAAACCATCTGCAATAGCCGGAATTTTAACATAAAAATTACCGCCTACATATTCTTTTAAAGCGATTGCTTCTTCTATCATCTCTTCAGCTGTCGTACCGGTTACTTGAACGTGTAACATTTTTTCGTCCCCGATTAAATTGCGGATTCCTTTAACCAGCGCGCCAAAATCAGAACGTTCCCTAGAAATAATAGTAGGGTTTGTTGTAACGCCTGCTACTGGATAGAACTCAATAAAATGTTTGATACTGTCCATATGCGCAGTGTCCAATATATATTGCATAAATTATCACTTTCCTTTTCTATATTTACATTACTATTTTACCCCTTTAATCCGCCCTGAGTCAAGCTGAAACGGCCTTTTTTTTGCTTAGTCACATAATTTCGGATTTTTGACGGTAAACCAACAAATTTTTATGTGTTATTTAGGTATATTCATGCAGAAAAATTTAAATAATAAGACGTGACTATAAATTGTCAAAGGGAGGATACACGATGATAAATTCCATAAATGATGATGAAGACGAGAAAAATGAAGATGAGGCCCCAGAGAGTGAGAGTGTAGAAAATTTTGGTCAAACTATTATTAAAAATAAAAAAGGAAACATACGCTGTGTTACTATTATAGGTCAAATTGAGGGACATATGCAGCTCGGTCCGCAAACTAAAACCACGAAATATGAACATTTGCTTCCTCAGCTCGCTCTTATGGAAGAAGATGAAGAAACAGATGGCGTTCTGTTTTTATTAAATACTGTCGGCGGAGATGTTGAAGCAGGACTTGCCATATCAGAAATGATTTCCGGCATGTCAAAACCAACTGTCAGTCTTGTGTTAGGTGGCGGACACAGCATCGGTATTCCACTTGCTGTAGCCACAAAGCATTCATTTATATCGCCTACTGCCACTATGACAGTTCATCCTATCCGGACGAATGGTTTGGTGATTGGTGTCATTCAATCATTTGAATATCTTGATAAAATGCAAAAACGCATTAGCCGTTTTGTGGAAAACAACTCAAACATAAGTGCCGATAATTTTCGCAGTTTGATGTTGAAAACAGGAGAATTAGCAAACGATGTAGGTACTATTCTCTTTGGGGAAGAAGCCGTTACATGCGGACTTATCGATGAGTGCGGCGGCATTAAAGATGCCTACGAAAAACTTTACAGTCTTATAATAAAACAAAAAGACGAGAAGAAAACAGAGAAAGAATCTGAAAAAAAGGCTGGAAAAGAAACAAAAAAAGGAACTAATAAAAAAGCCGAAAAAAAGAATGCTAGCAAAAAGCCAAAAAAATAATGAGCAAGCTCATTTATATAAAATGACTTACTCATTTAATAAGGATTTTTATCAATGGATAGGCTGATGTACCGGTTATCCTTGTTTTTTAAATGTTTTTCGCGAATCCAAGCAAAAAGTGGCGTCAGCTTTTCTGCTGAGCGGCACTTGATAATCAAATTAAATCGATACTTGTTGCCTACTTTAAATACGCTACTCGGTACGGGCCCTAATATTTGCCCAATGTTCTGGCTTGCCCCATACTCTGCGGCATTTTCGATAATATCTTTTTTTATTCGCCCAATTGAGTCGCGGGCCGCATTTTCCATGACAGACGACACCGTTATTTTCACCAATCGACAGAAAGGCGGATACAACATGGCACGGCGCATCTTTATTTCCTCAGAAAAAAATCCGCCATAGTCGTGGTTTTTCGCATAACGGATAGCGCCTTCATCCGGACTATATGTTTGAATAATACTACGCCCTTTTATCTGCCCCCGACCGGCACGACCCGATACTTGGGTAAGCACGCAAAAAGTCCTCTCAGCCGCACGAAAATCATCCACATTAAGGCCGATATCTGCAGCTATAACACCTACAAGTGTTACATTTTCAAAATCGAGCCCTTTTGCGACCATCTGGGTTCCAATTAGAATATCAATCTTTTCCTTATCAAAACGTTCGAGCAGGGTTTCGTGTGCATTTTTGCGCGAAGTGGTATCTATATCCATACGCAGTACGCTCGCGTCTGGAAATAGCTGCTTAATCTCTGCCTCTACTCGTTGAGTACCTGCACCAAAATACTTGATATATTTACTAAAGCAGGACGGACATACTTTGTAATTGGGTATCTGGTATCCGCAATAATGGCATACAAGACTTTCATTTGCTCTGTGATATGTAAGGGAAATGCTGCAATGCGGACACTTCGGCACAAAACCACAGCTTCTACAAGATACAAATCCCGAAAAACCCCGTCTGTTTAAGAATAAAATTGTCTGTTCACCATTATTTAAATTAATAGCTATTTCTTTCTTGAGAGATTCAGAAAATAGTGATGTATTACCATTTTGCATTTCTTTTGTCATATCACATATCGTTACAGGCGGCAAACAATATCCGCTATACCGATTTTGCAGCTCCAATTTTTCATAAACACCGCGATTTGCATAATAATAGCTCTCTATTGAGGGGGTGGCCGAAGATAGTACAACAGTTGCCCCATACTGTTTTGCACGGGAAAAAGCAATATCACGCGCGTGATAACGGGGAATTGTTTCCGATTTATAACTGCTTTCATGTTCTTCGTCCAATACTATTAGTCCAATATCAGAACATGGAGCAAAAACAGCACTTCGCGCCCCAATAATCACATCAGCCTTTCCTTCTTTAATGCGTCGCCACATATCAAATCTCTCTCCCAAAGAAAGACGGCTATGTAGGATTGCCACTCTTCCACCAAACCGTTCCAAAAATCGTTCGGTAAGCTGAGGTGTCAGCGAAATCTCACTAACTAAAATGAGTACACTCTGTCCCCTCTTTAGGGCAAATTCTGCAGCTGTCATAAACACTTCCGTTTTTCCACTGCCTGTGATCCCGTGCAGTAGAAACACATGTGGCTCTTTTTTTTTCATCATCTCGATCATGCGATCAGCAGCTTTTCTTTGTTCATCATTTAATGTTGGCATAGCCATTTGCTCAATTTCACGATCTAATAACGGACTACGCTCCACACAACTATCAAAATACTCAACGAGCTCCTTTTTATATAAAGAATGAATCGCACTATAGGAGCCATGAGATGTGTCTATAAGATCCGTAGCAGGCACCTGCTCTTGGTCGCATAAAATCTCGAGCATTTTCTTCTGAACATAGGAGTTTTTAGCCATAGAATCAATGGTGCTTTTCACATCAGATACATCTTCCGCTAATTTTACAAAGCGCACCATTTTAGCGTGCATACTTTTTTCATCAAGCTCATATATAGAGACAACCTTCGCCGCTTCTAATTCTGATAACGGCGCATAAATGTCACTTTCGCAAACCGATGACAGATAGCTCATCGTAAGAGGCGTATCACAAGAAAAAAGCGTCTCAACAATCTGCTTTTTTCTTTTGGAATTCTTGCATATTTTGAGTAGATCGCTTTCATCGTTATTCAAAAGGCTTACCCATTTTTCAACACGAATACTAGCGCCAGGTGGAATGGCCAAGCGAATGGCGTCCATATACGAACATATATATTTTTCTTTCATTATACAAACGAGTTCAATCATTTTTTCGTCTAATAAAGGAGGTTCATCTGAAATCTCTTTAACCCATTTCAGTTTATGACTATTTTCTTTTTCCTCCAACGAAAAAATGTAGGCCTCATACGTTTTATTCGACCGACCAAAAGGTACGAAAACGCGGCAACCAATCAACAAGTTACAATCACTTTCCCAAGATACTTTATAATCATAAAGTTTATCGATACTGGCCGCCACATTATTAATGGCTACTTTAACGACGTAGTCCAAACTTCGCACCTCCTTTTGATATAACAAAAGGCGGCTTTTCCGCCGCCCTACTGTCTTCACTAACCATTTTCATAAATACGTGGTAACCATAACCACATCTATACTATTCTTGATCTATTTCTTCCTCTTGTTCATCTAAAAAAGCATTTTCAAACTGTTTTTGCATATGAATAGCATCTGCTTTATGTCTAGACTCAGCATTGCCCTTTAAATACGTAACACGGCCTTCCATTACTTCTTTAACAGCTACTTCTACTGGTGTGGTTGCAATATCTTCCGGATCATAGTCGTCTAAAGACGATACCTGTTTGTTTTCTGTGAGCATTCTAGCACGTTTTGATACCATAACACACAAAGTATAGCGACAATCTGCTTTTTGCATTAAATCTGCTAATGGATATTCAATCATTTCATAAACACCTCATTTATTATTTCTGTTGCTCGTATCATTTTTGATCTTTCCGCCCAAATGATTGCACGTAAATTATCAACTGCTTTAGACAATCCATCGTTCACTAATAAATAGTCATATTGGGGCGTATAGCTAATTTCTTTTTTGGCCGCCTTAAGACGTTTCTCTACCACATCAGCCTTTTCTGTACCGCGACTAGTTAACCTGTCTTTCAAAATCTCCATTGATGGCGGCAAAACAAATATATAAACCC
>Ga0183101_1002866_pt1 | contig 10785 bp, 9 predicted proteins | sample Biomet3_FD_127790 | JGI IMG/M metagenome (GOLD analysis project Ga0183101, IMG submission 127790) | Microbial communities from bioreactor (seeded with sewage sludge) at LBNL, California, USA - Biofuel metagenome 3 | ecosystem: Engineered > Bioreactor > Anaerobic > Unclassified ... | reverse complement strand
CTGCACGGGAGACTGTGTGGAAGAGTAGGTCGTCGCCAGGTAAATGTTCCGTGGTAGCTCAATGGTGGAGCATTCGGCTGTTAACCGAAGGGTTGGAGGTTCAAATCCTCTCCACGGAGCCATTTTTATTTTTTGTTTAAGATAATAGACACTAGCTATAATTTAGTAGCTGGTGTTTTTTTGTATTTAAAAAACCTGTAGAAAATATTTTTAATAATTTACATAGGGGCAAGCATAAAAATAAAATAAGTGGTAATCATATAATCGAACTATTTAGAAAATTTATTTAATTCTGAAAGGAATTTTTAAATTAAAATAGAATATATAATTAAGCTTAAAAGTAAGGGGGAATTGCTTATGAAAAACTACACAACCAAAAATTTGAGAAATGTAGGTATAATTGGACACAGTGGTTCAGGCAAAACTATTTTAACAGAAGCAATACTTTATTATACAAAGGCTACAGATAGGTTTGGAAAGATAGAGGAAGGTAATACAATTAGTGATTATGATGCTGAGGAAAGAAAAAGAAAAATATCTATATCAACATCAGTATCTTCATGTGAATGGGGAAATGTTAAAATAAATTTAGTTGATATACCAGGATATTTCGATTTTGTGGGAGAAACTTTTGAAGGATTAAGAGCATCTGATGTAGCAATGATTGTTGTATCAGGCACATCAGGCATTCAAGTTGGTACTGAAAAAGCTTGGACGTATGTTAACGATTATAAGTTACCTAGAGCACTTTATGTAAATAAATTAGATAGGGAAAACTCTAATTTTGATAAAGTGTTAAGGGCACTTAAAGAAAAATTCGGTATATCAGTCGTTCCTGTCCAGTATCCAGTAGGAAGTGAAGATAATTTTAAAGGTGTTATAAATGTTATTTCAAGAAAGGCTAGAATATTTGACAAAAAAAACCACAAAATGAGTGAGACTGAAATACCTGAAGAACTTATAGATAAAATTGACGAGTGTAAAAACATGATTATCGAAGCTGTTGCTGAAACTGATGAAGCTTTACTTGATAAATATTTTAGTGAAGGAACTCTAAGTGATGAAGAAATATATAATGGATTGATACGGGGTTGTGCTAAAGGAGAAATTACACCAGTTATGTGTGGTTCGGCATTAAATGGCATAGGAACAGAAACACTACTTGAAGATATAGTTGAATGTTTTCCATCACCGGAAGACTCAGAATCGCTTAAAGCTAAAGACTTGAAAAATGACATCGACATAGATATTAATATTAGTGAGAAGTTACCATTTTCTGCTTTTGTTTTCAAGACTATAGCAGATCCTTTTGTTGGTAAACTATCTTTGTTTAAAGTAATGACTGGAAAAGTGAAATCGGATTCTGTTGTTTATAATGCTAATAAAGATAAAAATGAGAAGGTTGGAACTATGTATTTCTTAAAAGGTAAACAACAAATTCCAGTAAATGAAATTATAGCAGGTGATATTGGTGCTGTATCAAAATTACAATATACTGCTACGGGGGATACTTTATGTGATAGTTCTAAACCTATAGTTTTTGAAAGTGTAAAGTTCCCTGAGCCAGCAATATCGATGGCTATGTTACCAAAATCTAAAAATGACGAAGACAAAATATCTAATGGATTAAATAAATTATTAGAAGAAGATCCTACTTTTAAAGTTTCAAGAGATTTAGAAAATGCTGAGACTATAGTTTCAGGAATGGGGGAAACTCACCTTGAGGTAATAGCATGTAAATTAAGAAGTAAATTTGGGGTAGAGGTAATGCTTCAGACTCCAAAAGTACCTTATAGAGAAACGATAAAAAAGGTTGCAGATGTTCAAGGCAAGCATAAAAAACAATCCGGTGGACATGGTCAATATGGAGATGTAAAAATTAAATTCGAGCCTAGAAATGATGGGGAAGATGGTTTGCAATTTGTAGATCAAGTAGTTGGTGGAGTCGTGCCTAGGCAGTACATCCCAGCAGTTGAGAAAGGACTAAAAGAATGTATAGTACATGGTGTATTAGCCGGATATCCAGTAATAAGATTAAAGGCCACATTACATGATGGATCGTACCATCCTGTAGATTCTTCAGAGATGGCATTTAAGGTAGCAGCATCCATGGCTTATAAAAAAGGTCTTGTAGAAGCACAATCTGTATTATTAGAACCAATTATGTATGTTGAAATACTAGTTCCAGAATACTATATGGGTGATATTATTGGTGACATAAATAAGAAAAGAGGAAGAGTTTTGGGAATGGAGCCATACTCAGATAATCAGAAAATAATAGCAGAGGTTCCTCAGGCAGAAATGTTTAAATATGCTACAGATTTGAAATCCATGACTCAAGCAAGGGGAAGCTTTGCTATGAAATTTGATAGGTATGAAGAGGTTCCTTCTGTTGAGGTAGATAAAATAATAGAAGAGTCTAAAAGACTGAAGACTAAAGAAGAAGTATAAGCTTTAACCCTGATAGTTGAATTACTATTGGGGTTTTTGCTGTAATAATATTTTGTATATTTTAATAAGTTATAAGATAAAATAAACATGAGAATTAATTTGCATTAAGTTCAGTAAGGAGAGGTTTTATGTCAGAATATCACATGGATATAAACGGGTCAATACAATTAGGTGATTATAGTAGTATTTATGATTATATGTATATAGTTAACAAAAATGACAATCTTACAATTAGCATAGAGAATGATGAAACACAAAATGTTAATATAGTATGCAAGATGTTAGAAAATAGTGATTTTGTAGTTGATTTATATGAAAGACAAAACGATGGAAAATACTACATCAAGGCATATAAAAATAATGGATAATAAATAACTGACTTATAAATATTGTGTGATTTATATAGATTAATTTAGAAAATAGAATATAGAACAATATATATCAAATCTTTGATTATAAAGTTCAAAATTTCAAGGAATATAAATATTGAATAAATAAAAAAATAGTATTACAATCAGATAAAGGTCAAAGAAAGTAAAAGTCAGGAGAGTGTCCTTATGGCAAGACTATCAGATGTCATAGAAGATTTCATAAAAGATATGCTTAAAAATAGCAATGAAAATCAGTTGCAAATTGTAAGAAATGAATTAGCTAATTATTTTAGTTGTGCTCCTTCTCAGATAAATTATGTATTAACGACAAGATTTACAGTAGATAAGGGTTACTACATAGAAAGTAAAAGAGGCGGTGGCGGGTACATTATCATAAAACAATTTAGATTGAAACAAGATAAATCTTTACTAGATATGATAAATGAAAAAATAGCAGATAGTATAACTTACAATACAGGTGTTCATATAGTAGAGGGGTTAATGGAGTCTGATATAATTACAAAAAAAGAGTGTGATATTTTAAAAGTAGCTATAAATGACAGGACGTTAAATATATGTTTACACAATAAAAATAGGCTAAGAGCTGATATTTTAAAGTCGATTTTTATGGTGCTTCTAAATAAATGTTAATTCATTAACAGAGAAGATATATGCTATAATATAATATGTAAAAAAATAACAAATATTCTCAATTGCGGGGGTGATATTATGCTATGTGAAGTATGCAAAAAAAATGATGCTACTATTCATATAACAAAAATTATAAACGGAGCTAAATATGAATTTAATGTATGTGAAAAGTGTGCTAAAGAAAAGGCAGACTTAAATTTTAGTGGGCAGATTGATTTTTCATCATCATCTACTTTTCAAAATATATTAAGTGGGATAATGGATTATATAGCAAGTTCAAATCAACCTCAAAAAACATATGACACTTCATGTAAAAACTGTGGTACTACGTATAGTGAATTTAAACAGAAGGGGTTAGTTGGATGTAGTCAATGCTATGAAAGTTTTAAATTAACATTAGAGCCTGTAATTAAGAGAGTTCAGGGCAGCAGCAAACATATAGGAAAAATACCTAGAAAGGCAGGAAAAGATATAATAGAACAAAGAAGATTATTAGAATTAAAAGAAGACCTCCACAAGGCTATAACTGCTGAGGAATATGAAAAGGCAGCAGAAATTAGAGATATTATTAGAAAACTTCAAAAGGAAGAAAGTTAGGGGGTTAAATTATGGAAAATTGGATAAAATCTAATACAACAAATGAAGAGTTAGTATTAAGTAGCAGAATAAGATTGGCACGAAATTTAAGTAAGATACCATTTCCTCATAAGTTGGGAATAGATAAAGGAAAAGAATTAATAAAACTTGTAGAAAATGCTTTTTATACATCTTCACATACTGAAGATGAATTTAAAACTATTTATTTATGGCAAAAAGATAATATTTCAAATGAGATTTTTTTAGAAAAACATTTGATAAGTAAGAACCTTTTAGATAATGCAAATGCAGCAGCATTTATTATAGATAAAAATGAAACTGTTAGTATTATGATAAATGAAGAGGATCATATAAGAATTCAGTGTATTACAGCAGGTTTTAATTTAGAGGAAGCACTTAAGTTAAGTGAAAAGATTGATAATCTTTTAGAAGAAAAGTTAGACTATGCTTTTGATGAAAGTCTAGGATATTTAACAGCTTGTCCTACTAACATAGGAACAGGACTCAGAGCTTCGATTATGATTCATCTCCCAGCTCTTGGATTAAGTAACAAAATGAATGGAGTGTTTAATGCAGTCACACAAGTTGGTATGACGGTTAGAGGCTTATTTGGAGAGGGTTCAAAAACAGTAGGTAATATATATCAAATATCAAATCAGATAACACTAGGCCTCAGTGAAGAGGAAATTTTAAGTAATTTAAAAGTAGTTGTAAATCAGATTATATATGAAGAAAATTTATCAAGAGAAAATCTTATTAAAAATTACAGATATGAAATTGAAGATAAAATTTACAGGGCATTAGGTATATTAGAATCTGCAATACTTCTAAGTTCAGATGAATGCTTAAAACTTTTATCTGATGTAAGAATGGGGGTTGAAATGGGAATAATTAAAGATGTAGATAAGGTTATATTAAATAAGCTTATCGTAGAAACTCAAAATGCAATGATACAGCAAATTGGAGATAAAAAATTATCCCATAAGGAAACAGAATTCAATAGAGCAAAATTAGTTAGAGAAAGACTAACTCAAAGAATATCATAATAAATAAAGGAGTGTGAATAGAATATGATGTTTGGAAGGTTTACAGAAAGAGCGCAAAAAGTTCTTTTTTATGCTCAAGAAGAGGCTCAATCACTCCAACATGGATATGTAGGAACTGAGCATATTTTACTAGGTATTTTAAGGGAAGAAGGAATAGCTAAAACCCTTGTAAATGACATGGGTATCACCGTAGAAAATGTAAAAAATTTAGTGGAAGAATATGAAGGAAAGGGAGAAATGGAATTATATAAAAAAGAAATTCCTCTTACGCCAAGAACAAAAAGACTTCTAGAGTTGAGTCTATTTGAGGCAAGAAATCTAAATCACAATTATATAAGTCCCGAACATATATTATTGGCTCTTATAAGAGAAGCTGAAGGTGTAGCATTTACTATACTAAATAATTTGGGTGCTGATTTTAATAAGCTTAGAAAGGATTTAGTTGATGCTTTATCTGGGGAACAATCTACAAGCTCGAATGATTCTAAAAAGGATAATGGTGAACCGACCCCTACTTTAGATCAGTTCGGGAGAGATTTAACGGAAATGGCTAAGGAAGGTAAATTAGATCCAGTAATAGGAAGAGAAAAAGAGACCCAAAGAGTACTTGAAATATTATGTAGAAGAACCAAAAATAATCCTTGTCTAATAGGAGATCCAGGTGTTGGTAAAACAGCTATAGCGGAAGGGCTTGCACAAAAAATAGTGACTGCTAATATTCCAGAGATACTTAAAGATAAAAGAGTTGTAACTCTAGATTTATCTTCTATGATAGCTGGAGCTAAGTATAGAGGGGAATTTGAAGATAGGCTAAAGAAGGTAATGGAGGAGATAAGAAAATCAGCAAATGTTATATTGTTTATAGATGAAATCCATACTCTTATAGGAGCAGGAGCAGCAGAAGGGGCTATTGATGCATCTAATATATTAAAGCCTTCTTTAGCTAGGGGAGAGATTCAATGCATAGGAGCGACTACTATTGATGAATATAGAAAGTATATTGAGAAAGATGCTGCACTGGAGAGAAGGTTTCAGCCTATTATAGTTGGAGAGCCAACAAAGGATGAAGCGGTACTCATACTTAAGGGTCTGAGAGATAAATATGAAGCTCATCATAGAGTGAAGATTACTGATGATGCAATAGATGCAGCAGTAAACTTATCAGATAGATATATAACTGATAGGTACTTGCCCGATAAGGCTATAGATTTAATAGATGAAGCGGCTGCAAAAGTTAGAATTGAAAATTTAACTACACCACCAGATTTAAAAGAGTTGGAAAGCGAACTTGAGAAGGCTACCAAAGAGAAAGAAGATTCTATAAGAGTTCAGGATTTTGAAAAGGCTGCAAGATTAAGAGATAAAGAAAAAGAGATAAAAGACAAGTTAGAAGGGGCAAAAACTAATTGGAAAACTCAAAAAGATGTTTCAACGCTTACCGTTTCAGAGCCTCAAATAGCTACAGCAGTTTCAAAATGGACTAATATTCCTGTAGAAAAGTTAACAGAAAGGGAATCTGAAAGGTTATTAAAGCTTGAAGAGATTCTTCATAACAGAGTTATAGGACAGCAGGAAGCTGTAAAATCTATAGCAAGAGCTGTGAGAAGAGGTAGAGTAGGACTTAAAGATCCAAAGAGACCTATAGGATCCTTTATATTTCTAGGACCTACAGGTGTTGGAAAAACAGAACTTTCAAAAGCATTAGCTGAAGCTATGTTTGGTGATGAGAATAATATAATAAGAATTGATATGTCTGAATATATGGAAAAGCATACGGTATCGAGACTTATGGGATCGCCTCCAGGATACGTAGGTTTTGATGAGGGAGGTCAGTTAACTGAAAAAGTTAGAAGAAACCCTTATTCAGTTATATTATTTGATGAAATAGAAAAAGCTCACCCAGAAGTTTTTAACATTTTGCTACAAATCCTTGAAGATGGAAGACTTACTGATGGAAAAGGCAAAACTGTAAATTTTAAAAATACAATTATAATAATGACTTCAAATGTAGGAGCTTCGACTATTAAAAAACAAAAATCTATGGGGTTTGCTGCACTAAGTAATGAGAATGAAAAGAAGAATGAATACGAAAAGATGAAGGAAAACGTAATGGAGGAGCTAAGACGTTCATTTAGACCAGAATTCTTAAATAGAATTGATGATATTATAGTATTTCATCAACTTCAAGAAGAAGATTTAAAACAAATAGTAAGATTAATGTTAAATACAGTGGCTCAAAGATTAAAGGAACAGGATATAGAAATTGAATTTACAGATGAGGCTCAAGAGGTTCTTACTAAGAAAGGTTTCGATTTAACCTATGGAGCAAGACCACTTAGAAGAGCTATAACAAAGACAGTAGAAGATGAACTTTCTGAAGAAATGCTAAGAGGTAATGTAAAGAAGGGTGATAGGATAAAAGTGAGTGTAGAAAATGGTGAATTGACTTTCAATAAAATAGTTTAATTTCATAGAAGGCAATGTATATATGCTTAACATTTATACGTTGTCTTTTATTTTAAAAGTTTTGATTATTATTAACAAAATACAGGAATAATACTGTATAATTATATTTTGTATAGAAGGAGGTGGTTTTAATGGCGAAAAGCAAAACCACTTTTGTATGTCAAGAGTGTGGATATGAATCATTAAAATGGCTTGGGAAATGTCCAAATTGTAATGTTTGGAATAGTATGGTTGAGGAGACTAAGAGGAGTATTGTTTCTTCTGCAATATCTGCTACATCAAACAGTTTACCTAAAAGTATACTAAATATAAAGTCTAGCGAATATGATAGATTTGATACTGGAATATTAGAATTAAATAGAGTACTAGGTAGTGGTATCGTTAAAGGATCCCTTACATTAATATCTGGTGCACCAGGTATAGGTAAGTCAACGTTGCTTTTACAAACAGCTAATAATATTGCTAAAAGATATGGTAAGGTCTTATACATTTCTGGTGAGGAATCAGAGGAACAAATAAAAATGAGAGGGGATAGATTGGAGGCTATATCTGAAGAACTTTATATAGTCTCAGAAACCAATCTAGACAAAATAGAGGAACATATAGAAAATACTAAACCAGTATTTGTTATAATTGACTCTATACAAACATTATATAAACAATCTATTACATCAGCGCCAGGAAGCGTCTCTCAAGTTCGTGAGAGTTCTAACGATATTATGCGTATAGGTAAAACTAAAAACATATCTTTTTTTATAGTGGCACATATTACTAAACAGGGTGAACTCGCAGGACCAAGAGTTCTTGAGCATATGGTAGATACCGTATTGTCCTTTGAAGGAGAAAGGACTGAAGACTTTAGAATTCTTAGAACTATGAAAAATCGGTTTGGTACTACAAGTGAAATTGGAGTTTTCGAAATGAAGGAGAGTGGTCTGGAAGAAATATCGAATCCATCTGCAGTATTTCTTGAAGAGACAGGTTTTCAAAAAGAGGGCTCAGTGGTTATCGGCATAATGGAAGGAACTAGACCTATTTTAGTTGAAATACAGGCGTTAGTTAGCGAAACTAAAGCGATTATGCCGAGAAGGACAGTTGTTGGAGTAGATAGTTCAAGGTTGAATCTTATTCTAGCTGTGTTGGAAAAAAAATTAAAAATACCTTTTTACAATTGTGATGTTTATGTAAATGTGGTAGGTGGACTTGATGTAGATGGAACATTTGGAGACTTAGGTCTTGCACTTTCACTTATATCTAGTATTAAATCTAAAGAAATAGGCTTAGAAAATCTGTTAGTAGTTGGAGAATTAGGTCTTACTGGTGAAGTTAGACCAGTATCATTTTGTGATAGGCTTGTAAATGAAGCTGAGAAAATGGGATTTAAAAATGTAATTATACCATTCAGAAATAAGGAAAAAATAAAAAATAAGGGAATAAATATTATTGGAGTATCTTCGCTTAAAGAAGCGGTGAACAAAGTTTTTTAATATAGGGTGATTGTATTGAGATTTGAAAAAGATAAAGAACTTATGAATGTACTTAAATTACTTGCCCCTGGTACGCAATTAAGAGATGGACTTGAAAATATACTAAGAGCAAAAACCGGTGGATTACTAATATTAGGCGACAGCGAGCAGATATTAAAAATAGTTGATGGAGGATTCACTATAAATTCAGAATATAGTCCTTCTTATGTATATGAGCTTGCTAAGATGGATGGTTCCATAGTGCTTAGTAGTGATCTTAAAAAAATTATATATGCAAATGCTCAGCTTATTCCAGATGCCAGTATTCCTACTTTTGAAACTGGAACAAGACATAGAACTGCAGACAGGGTAGCGAAGCAAACTGGAGCGATAGTTGTTGCTATTTCTCAAAGGCGACACATAATAACCATATATAAAGGAAGCATCAAATATGTATTAAGAGACAGTAGTATAATACTTGGAAGGGCAAATCAAGCGCTACAAACCTTAGAAAAGTATGTGGCTGTTTTGGACAGAGTAGTAAGTAACTTAAATATACTAGAGTTTCAGGATTTAGTAACATTATTTGATGTTATAACTGCAATTCAAAGAACTGAGATGGTTATGAAAATTGTATCTGAAATTGAAAGATATATATGTGAACTAGGAAATGAAGGTAGGCTTATATCGATGCAGCTTAATGAACTTGTCAAGAGCGTTGAGCAAGATGGAATACTTTTAATACGAGATTATTGTCAAAATAACATGGACTACAACGATATATATAAGCAAATTCAAACTATGACTTCTGAAGAATTGTTAAATTTAGATTTTATTTCTAAGGCGTTAGGATATGTAGGGGTACCGTTGGTGGATACATTGATATCACCTAGGGGATATAGAATGTTAAGTAAGATACCGAGAATACCAACAAACGTAATAGAGAATTTAGTTAGAAACTTTAAAGAGCTAAAAGGCGTAATGGAAGCTTCATATGAACAATTAGATAAGGTTGAAGGTATAGGAGAAGCAAGAGCTAGAGCTATAAAAAATGGACTTAGGAGACTCAGGGAGCAAATAATGATAGATAATAATTTTAGCACAAAATAATGTTTTACATTATTTTGTGCTAAATTATTATCTAAAAGAATATTTGCCTAAAGTATTAATCTTATCATATTCTTTAAGAAACACATCGTATAGGTTTAAATCTAAAATATTGCAAAGAGAAGTTAAATAAAAGAGACTATTGCCCATTTCGCGTTCGATCACTTCTCTACAGTTATCGCAAAGTTTTCCATCAACATGAGTATTAAAATAGTCTTTTAAAGACTCTATATTTATGCTATCATCATCTTCCGGTAGGTTTTGCTTCTTTCCAGTTACTTGGATGCATCCGCAATTTGTAATTGATTTTGCAATAGCTCTATTTATTCTTCCATTAGATTCTTGGGATTTAGTCATTAAATCTAAAATACTTTTATGTCTTAATAGGGACTCATCTACTGCATTTTGAAAATCATCAAAAATTACATCTTTCATCGGGTTCAACTCCTTATATAGATTTATGTAAGCATCTACAAGTTAATTATAGTTTTTTTCAGACAATTTTGTCAATAAAATATAATAGGGATTTTAATCCTCTTCTATATAATAAATCAAGAACAATATTATGGATAGGGGGATTACTATGTTAAATAATGGACAAAAACTGAAGGTAAACAATTTATTAAATAA
>Ga0183101_1000506_pt4 | contig 10790 bp, 8 predicted proteins | sample Biomet3_FD_127790 | JGI IMG/M metagenome (GOLD analysis project Ga0183101, IMG submission 127790) | Microbial communities from bioreactor (seeded with sewage sludge) at LBNL, California, USA - Biofuel metagenome 3 | ecosystem: Engineered > Bioreactor > Anaerobic > Unclassified ... | reverse complement strand
GGGATGCCCGTCCGAGACCCGCGCGCCGGAAACGAGGGCGGGCGCAGTAAGGCCAAGGGGCCGGGAAAGCGGTACGATTTCAAAACGCTGGCCTACGGGCAGGTTCCAGCCGCGTTCAACGCCGTACACAGGCAGTGTGGTTTTGACGTAATGCTGCAAAAAGCGTCCGTGCGCGGCATCCCACCAGGGGCGACCTTCTATGATGAACTGGTAGAGGCCGGGCTTGGTCAGAGCAACATTGGCCCCCCATGCTTTCTGGTTCAGGTAACGGATTTCTTCCATGTCGCCCAGCAGGTCTCGCCGTTCGGGCTGCGCCACGCCGTCTTTGACAGGAGTGGCGCTGTCGTAACGCAGCACCGCAAACATCTGCGGCATGTCCATGACCAACCCTTCGTACTGGAAGGGGCGCATCATGGTGATAAGCACGTCTACTTCTTCATCTATCTGCGTGTCAGCGGGTGCTGGTGCGGCGGCAGCCTGTTCCGGTTTGGCCGGGGCATCTGCCGGGGCGGCCTCGCCGTTGGGCGCGGGTTTCCCCTCGGCAGAGGGCGTAGCGGGGGCCTGTTCCTGCTGCTTGCCAGCGGCATCAGCGGGTTGTTCTGCCTTGGGAGATGCTGTTTTGGCATCTTGCTGGCGTTTTTCGTCTTTTTTATCTTCGCGTTTGGCGGGGGCGTCCTGCTTTGGCCGGGGGGCGGGTGCTTCAATACTGGGCTGGCTGGGCACCAGCAGGGTCACCTGCGCCTGCGCAGATGGCGCAAAAAAAAGAAAGGACAAAACAGCCCAACACGCGGCGGCAACTGCACTTTTATGTTCAAATAACCCCAGATGACAGGAACGGTGTGCGCTGGGCATGAAATCTCCTGTGCGCCCAAGCCTGCGATATACAGAGGGATTGGCTCTGTTTCCGCATATAGAGGTGGGCGCGAGTGTATGTGACCTGTGTATAGCCCAAGAGCACGAGCTTGTCATGTGCTGCGTGCACACTCAGCCCGCATGGCTCGGTATATCCGAAATTTCGGCGGCAGTGTTGAGCGGCGTTCTGGCCGCAAAGACCGCATCCACCCGTGCGGCTCCACCTGCGAGCAGGGCGCTGGCTGCTGCGTTCATGGTGCTGCCAGTAGTCATGACATCGTCCACAATCCACACGCGCAACCCTCTGGCCTCGGGCGATGCGGCAAAGCTGTGACGCACGTTGCTGCGCCGGTCTTTTGCCCCCAGGTGTGCCTGCTCCTGACCGGGCACGGGGCGGGTAAGCAGCCTTGAAGACAAAGGCAGGCCAGACAGCCCGTGCAGCGTCCGCGCCAGTTCGTGGGCCTGATTGTATCCCCTGCGGCGCAGGTGGGCAGGATGTTGTGGTACTGCCACAATGACATCAGGCCGGGGCAGGCAACTCACGGATTCAAGCAGAAAATTTCCCAGCAGGGGGGCAAGGTACAGATGCCCGTCAAATTTGAGCCGAAGCAGGGTGTGCCGCAAGGCACCCTGATAGAGACCGTAGAAAGCAGAGCCGCTCCACGGCGGGGGATTTTGAAGGCATGCGCCGCAGATGCTGTTGCCAGCTTGTGGGTCAGAAGGCGGAATGCCGCAGCGCGGGCATCTGGGCCCGGCGTATTGGGCGAGCAGGGCGCTGCATCGGGGGCAAAGGAGGGATTCCGGCGCTGGCGCGTCTTGGGGGTGCACCGCAAAAACAGGGGAAAAGGGGCGCAGGCAGTGCAAGCAGCGGTCTTGGTTAAGCCCCAGTGCGTTTTGCATGCAGGCCAGCGCAGAACTGATCCAGCCGAAACGTGCAGGAGAGTGCGTCTGGGGTTTGTCATGCACCATGGGGTGAACAATGGGGTGCAAAATGGCGTGGGCTATGGTTTGTTCGCGTCATCAGGCAGGGGCTGGGTCAGCTCATAGCTGGCATTTTCTGTGGCGAGCCTGTGGCCCCAGTCGTGCCCCCAGGCATGCAGGGCGGCCATCACTGCGGGGCGTTCGTGCAGATCCTTGATTGATTCAAGGCCGCGCAGCAGTCGGGTTTCCCGAACGGCAGCCCCAAGGGGAGCCAGAAAGTATTTGAGGGAAAGCAGCGAGCCTGAAAAAAGCAGATTGCCGCGCCGCCGCCCTGCGGTCATGGCCACAAGCACGGGCTTTGCGCGGGAAAGAGGCAGGGAAACGCGGTCTTCGCCGCCCTGCAGCATCCAGAACCGCTGGGTTCTGTCGATGAGCGCCTTGAAGTGCGCTGGCAGAAAATAGAAATAAATGGGGGAAGAAATCATGACCATCTGAGCTTCGTTGATCATCTGGAAAACTTCTTCGGCCTGATCCATATGGGCACAGGCATCATTCTGGCCGGGGAGGGGACGGTCGGCCAGAACGCATTTGTGCGGCGGCCTCGAGCAGCCGCCGCAGCCTGTACAGGGCGAAAATGCGTAGTCGCGCAGGGCTACAGTGCGCGCTTCAATTCCGGCTTCGGCCATACCCTTTGTAAAAAGGTTCGCCACCGAATCAGAAACGCCTCCCACATGAGGACTGCACTGGAGCACAAGCACGTTGTTCATAGCTGAAATTCACCGCAAAAAGGGTTGCTCTTTTTTTCATCGCCAATGGTGGTGGAGGGACCATGCCCAGGGTATACCGCTGCGTCTTCCGGCAGTTTGAAAAGTACTTCCGTCACAGAGCGCAGCAGGCCGTTGTGGTCGCCGCCAGGAAAGTCCGTACGGCCAATGGAGCGGTAAAAGAGCGCGTCGCCCGTAAAAACAAGTTTTTCAGTAGGGAAAAACAGCGAAACGCCGCCCGGGGTGTGCCCAGGGGTGGCAAACACTTCGCATTCCATACCGCCAAATGATGTCTTGCCCAGAGCTATGGGCTGCGACTCATAAGGCGTCACAGTGGGAAAGCCCCACAGGCCGCCCTGTGCGGATTCCGTCCCCTCCAGGCAATCGTCGTCGGCGCTGATATAAACAGGCGCTCCCGTGGCCTTCTGCAAGTCCGCCACACCGTAAACGTGGTCGAAGTGTCGATGAGTAATGCAGATGGCAGCCAGCTTCAGACCGTGCGTAGCCAGATACTCCAGCATGGGTTCCGGGTCGCCGCCCACATCTACCGCAACAGCCTGCGTGCCGCTGTGGATAAGGTAGCTGTTGGTCTGCAAAGGGCCGAGGGGAAAGGTGGCAACTGGCATAAAAGTTCCTTTGGCTTGTCGATACCAGGCGCGCAATGGTTTGCTGGGCGCAAAAATACCGACTTTGGATATACTATCTTGGATGGTTTTCTCAGGCAAGAGGCCGATGCGTAAACCAAGGCGGCAGTGGCAAAATTTTATCCGTCACAGTGCCCTTATATCTTTAGATTTAGCCACTCAATGGGTCAAAAGCAAGCTGTGGGCATAACTTGGCCTCAGGCTTGCCGTACCGGGCATGGAGCCGGAATGGAAAAGCCTTGCATTGCTGGACAGGCAGACGGGGAGTATCTGTCTTGAAATTTTCTAGACAAACAGTCCTTGCCACACTACAATTTGAAGATGCAAAAAAACTGCCCGCAGCTCGAACTCGCGCGTGAAGACCTCATGGAAATGGAAGGCCTGTTGTGTGAACAATTGTCTTCATTCCTGTCCTTTTCAGGGCACGCCCTGTATTTTCCCACCAACCGCGCACCCGAAGAGCCGCAGTTGCTGTCGCGGGAGCGCAGGCTACTGCTGCCCTTGCGGCGCGACGACCATCTGCTCGGTGTTGCCATGCTGCACGGCGTCAAAGCGCGGGAGGCCCGACCCCTGTTGCCTTTTTTGCCTGCCATAGCGGCCCTGGGTCTGGAAAATCTTGCCAGAGCCAAGGCCATGCGCACGGATTCCGTTACCGGGATTGCCACAGAAGAGGACCTGTTTGCGCATATGGAAAATGCCGCAGAGCGTTTGCGGGCCTATCTGGAAGAGCCGGGCGCTGAAGAAAGCGGCCCCGCGCCCCTGCACTGGCTGTGCATGGGGATTGTGCTGTTGCGTCTTGGTAACGGGGATTCTGTGGTACGGCGCGGCGGGCATGCTTTTGCAGAAAAATATCTCAAGGCTCTGGCAGACGCCTGCCGCGAAGCCCTGCCATCGGATGTTCTGGCAGCGCGTGTGGGCCGCTGGGAGATTGCCCTGCTCTTTCCCGCCAGCGGACGCGGCGCCTGTCACAAGCTGGCCCGCGCAGCACTGACGCGTATGGAAGCGGTGCGCATGCCCTATCCGTTGTTGAAAAAGCCCGTGCACCCGCGCCTCTGCGCCGGGCATGCGCTGTACCCGCAGGATATGCGCGGTACAGAAATGCACCTGGAGATGCACGATCAGGCCCGCCTGTGCATGGATCGCGCCCGCCTTGCCGCAGATGTGGCCGGGCAGGAGGCTGACGGCGCTCAGGCTGTGGAAAGCCGCATTATGCCCTTTGCGCGCATACTGCAAGAAGGGGGCATGGTGCTGGAATCCCTGCCGCTGGGCCGCGTGCGGCTTAGCCTCGGACGTCAGGCCAAGGCCCGCGAGGGCATGCGCTTTGCCCTGTGGGGACAGGCAGAAAGCGGTTCGCCCCATTACAAGGGCGAGCTGGTGGTGCTGCACACGCGGGATACGGATTCCGTTGCCGAGGCCCTGCATCTGGTTGACGTTACCTGCCGCCCCGAGGTGGGGGACAGGCTCACTTTGCTGGGTGAAACGCCCGTTCTGAGCCCGGATCTGGACGAACAGGATTTTTCCGCCGCGCGCCCTGCCATCCCAGATGCGACGGTGGCCGTGCAGGAACAAAACCAGAGGGCAGAATCTGCCGAAGGTGGCAAACACGCCGCTGCTGCGTGCGGTGCTTCCGCATCTGCCGTGCCCCAGCCAGCAGAATGTGCTGGCGGTTTGTGCGGTCACGGTGATTTTTTGAACCGTTTTGCCGTGGAGGCGGAGCGACGCAACCGTTTTACGCTTTGTCTGCTGCGGCTGGAGCCGGGCAATTCTGATGCGGGCGATGCCGCGCACCCCGATGCCGTGCCGCTGGACGGCATGCACAATGCCGCGAACCGGCAGGGGATTATTGAAACAGCCCTCAGCGTGTGGCGCGATGCCCTTGGCAAGGCGCAGGGCCTGCAGCAGCCGATGGCCGGACGCTACGGCAGCAACAGCCTGATATTTTTCCATCCAGATGTGGAAGCGCAAGCCCTTGCGTCTCTGTACGAAGGAGTGTGCGGCGAACTGAACGGCCTAGGCATTTCGGCTTCTGTTGGCCTTGCGGGCTATCCCTTCCTTCAGTTCCGCAGGGGCGAAATGCCCGACTACGCCCTGAAAGCTCTGGAATACGCCCTGCTGTTGCCAGACCCCAAGGTGGGGGTGTGCAATTCGCTTGCGCTGAACATCAGCGCCGACAGACGGTACAGCCTCGGCGATGTTTTTGGCGCGGTGGAAGAATACAAACTTGCGCTGCTGGCTGACGAGGCCAATGCCATGGCCTGGAATTCCCTTGGCGTATGCATGGCGGCCCTTGGGCGGCAGCACGAAGCCCGGCGGCATTTTACGGAGGCCCTGCGGCACGGGCCGGATAAAGCCCTTGCCGAACAGATTTACTACAATCTGGGCACAGTCTGTCAGGGGCTTGGCGAAAAGCGCGCCGCAGCCCGGTATTACCGGCAGTGCGTCAAGGTTTCGCCCGAGCACCTGTTTGCCCACATTCGGCTTGGGCAACTGTGCGAACAAGGCGGCAGAAGGGCCGAGGCCCGGCGCTTTTACGAAATAGCCGCCGCCCTTGAGGATGCGCGCCCCGGCGCGCCCAGCCTTGCCCGCAGGCATCTTGCGCGTGTGGCTGTGCGCCAACGCAAGGGGGGCGAGGCGCGTGAGCTGCTCCATGAGGCCCTGGTGCGGAATCCGCAGGATGCGGCATCCATGCTGCTGCTGGCAAATATCTATCTGGACAGCAACGAAGATCCGGCCATGGCGGAACTGCTGGCCCGCAAGAGCGCTGGCCTGCACGACAAGCCCGAAGCATGGGAAACTCTTGCCCGTGCCCTGCGCAAGCTTGGGCGGGAAGAAGAAGCCCGTGTGGCTGAAGCCAAGGCTGTGCTTTCCTAGCTTTTCAGAAGCAGGTTACCGCAGGGTGTGTTGCGAACAGCCCGCTGTTTGCAGAGAGCATTTTGCGGAAAGGGCAACGCAACTTGCCGCTGAAACTGTCTCCCGGTTCCTGCTCCCGCATAGCTTTTTTCTGGCTCTTAAACCGCCCTTTGGGGCGGTTTTTTCATGCCCGAAGCAGAGTCCGAAACGCAAGCAAGGCCCCCTGTCGCCAGAGGGCCTTGCTGTTATGTCATTTGGGCAAAGCTTGAAGCTACACGTCAAAGAGCATTTCCAGATCTTCACGCGTGAGCGACTTCCAGGTGTCCTGACCGGGAATGATGGCTTCCGCCACGCCGCGCTTGGCTTCCTGCAATTTGAGAATCTTCTCTTCCACCGTGTTCTGGCAGATGAGTTTGTAGGAAAAGACCTGACGGGTCTGACCGATACGGTGGGTACGGTCTGTGGCCTGACTTTCCACGGCGGGGTTCCACCACGGGTCGTAGTGGATAACGTAGTCGGCCGAGGTCAGGTTGAGGCCCGTGCCGCCAGCCTTGAGCGAGATCAGGAAGATCGGGATTTCAGGCGTATTGTTGAACTTGTCTACCTGATCGAAACGGTCTTTGCTCGCGCCATCGAGGTAGCAGAAGGGAATCTGCGAAAATTCCAGCCACTGCTTGATGATCTGGAGCATCTGCACAAACTGCGAGAAGACGAGCACCTTGTGGCCGCCTTCCACAATTTCCATGACCATGTCCTTGAAGGCGTCGAACTTGCCCGAAGGCAGGTTGTTGGAGAAGCCGGGCATGTCGAGCTTGAGCAGGCGCGGGTGGCAGCATATCTGGCGCAGCTTGAGCAGGGCGTCGAGAATGGACATCTGGCTTTTTGCAAGGCCTTTTTCGTCCACATCGGCCAGCACCTGGGCGCGCAGCTTGCGGGCCAGGGCTGCGTACAGCTCTGCCTGCGCTTCTTCCAGCGCGCAGCAGGTGACGCTTTCCACCTTGGGCGGCAGATCCTTGGCCACTTCGGCCTTGGTACGGCGCAGAATGAAGGGACGTACACGGGTGCGCAGATAGTCCAGCGTTTCAGCGTCGCCGTCCTTGATGGGCTTGACGATGCCCCGCTGGAAGGCGTGCTGCGAACCCAGAAAGCCCGGCATGAGGAACTCGAACAACGACCACAGCTCGAAAAGGTTGTTTTCGATGGGAGTGCCCGAGAGGCACAGGCGCATGCGGGCATTGATGCGGCGCACGGCGCGGGCTGTGATGGTATTGGGGTTCTTGATGTTCTGGGCTTCGTCAAGAATAACGGTGTTGAACTCGTATTTTTCCATCTCCTCCAGATCGCGCCGCAACAGCGCGTAGGTGGTGATGATGAGATCCGAGCTGGAAATATGCTTGAACATACCTTCGCGGCGGGTGCCATAGATGGTCAGCCGCTTGAGGCCGGGAACGAACTTTTCCGCTTCGCGCTCCCAGTTGGGCAGCACCGAGGTGGGCACCACAATAAGGTTTGGCCCGTCATGGTGCACATCAATCATGTGCTGGATAAAGGCCAGGGTCTGCACGGTTTTGCCAAGGCCCATTTCGTCGGCAAGAATACCGCCGAACCCGTATTCCGAAAGGAAGTTGAGGTACGAAAGCCCTTGCACCTGGTAGCTGCGCAGGTTGGCGTTGAGCGCCTTGGGCGGCGTGATGGGCCGCACTTCGCGGAACGAGCGGATTTTTTCGCGCAGGTTGTTCCAGAAGGAGTCCGTGGCTGCGCCGGGCAGGTCTTCCAGCAGGCTGTCGAGCACAGGGGCTTCAAACTGCTTGAACTTCTGCTGCGGGGGTTTTGAAGGGTCGAGCCCCAGGGCCGTGAGCTTGTGCGAGAGCTTTTCAAGCCACGCTTCGGGCAGGCTGGTATAGGAGCCGTCTTTCAACTGCACATAGCGCTTGCCTCGGGTCCAGGCCTTCCAGATTTTTTCCAGGGGCAGGCTCTGGCCTTCGTATTCCACGTTGATGTCCAGCGAGAACCATTTTTCCTTTTCGTTGCTGACCACCTGCGCCGTGATGTTGGAAGAAGCCGTGCGCACCTTGTAGCGCGAGAGGGCCTTTTCGCCGTAGACGCGGTAGTTTTCGATCAGCTTGGGGTAGGAGTCGAGCAGAAAGGCAATGGCTTCTTCCGGCTCAAGGAACCACAGTTTGCTTGAGCGGGCCTGAAAGTCCATGCCGCTCAGTTCGTTCATCAACTGGGCTTCTTCGTCCTGATGGCGGCGCACCAGATAGGTTTGCCCTTCATAGGCATAGCTGCCGGTCTGGAAGTCGGGGTTGGGCCCGTTGAGTGTGAATTCGCCGTGGCGCGTTTCATAGACGTTGTCGATTTCCAGCGTCAGCAGGCTGCCCTCTTCATCAAGGAAGAGCTTGGGATTATAGGTGGCAGGCTGGAACACCGGCTCCATGAGCTTGAGGAACTGCTGCGGTTCGTAGAGTTCCGAGGCTGGCAGGCGCGTCCACACGCGGTCGAGAAATTCGGAAATTTCTTCGTGCGGCACAACCGGGCGTTCGTAAATAAGGTTGCGCACCAGCGAAGGATAGAGGCCCGTCTGCACCGGATAGAAATTGTGCTGGTAGCAGACCCACAGGGGCATTTGCCCGTGAAAGGTGATGGGCGCGTCTTCCGGCGCGGTGCTCTCTGTCGGGTTGCGGTCGCTGGGATTGCTGCGCCCCGCCCGGATGGGCAGAGGGGGGCGGCCCTCGCGCTTGAGCAGCACTTCAAAGCGAAAGCCCGAATCGTCCAAAATGGGCTTGAGCTTGAGCGCAAAAGGCGTGCTCTCGATGCGGCAGGGTTTGTCAGTGTCCTTCCACAGCAGATAATATTCCTTGCGCACAGACCAGAAAAACCATGAGGTAAGGCCCTGCGGGATTTCAACCCGGTGGCCGTAATAGTCGAGGTGCTGACCGATCTGGCGGGCCACATGCGGCAACTGGGGTGAAAATTCGCACCAGTCGGGGTTCTGGATGATCTGATCCAGCGTTACCTCGTTGTGCACGCTGGAAAGCCCGGATTTGTTCTGCCGGCCACGGAAAAAGGAAACCAGCAAACGGCCCTGTTCCGGTTCAAAGCGGAATATGAGATAGTGGCGGCCTGGCTCCGGTTCCATGTCGGTAGAAAAAAAGTTGCGAAAGCTCTGTTTCCAGTCGGTGCTGGGGGGCGGGGTTTCTTCGGGGTCGCCCTGTTCCTTGCGCAGTTCTTCCACAAGGCGCAAGGCAAGTGCTGCCACATGGCGGCAGATGCCTGAGAACGCATCAGAGCAGTTGCACTGGTGGCGGGTGCTGCGGTCCGTAATGGTGAGGCTCAGGCTCGGCGTGAAGACCTGCAGGTCTTCGCCCTGGATGACGCCTTGGACGTCCCAGGTTTCGCCCTCCTGGATATTTATTTTTTGCACCTCACCTTCGGACAGGATATAGTAGGCGGCGTCGCGGATGTATTCCGGCACACTATCGTGCAGGAAAGTCTGGCACATTTCGCGAACGACGCTCTGTTCAGATCGACTCATGGGTTCCCCAAAAATACTCCGGTGAAATTTCTGGAAAATTCCAGAAACGGAGCGATGTTATGACGTTTGCGATAAATAGCACAGGTTGGGGGGCGAAAGCAATATGAAGTGTGACTTTTATGAAAAAAATAAATTTTGAGCGCGCAATCAATATGTTGGAATCAATATCAGCCCAACGGGCCACCCGATTTTACGGGAAAAAGTGGATTCGTTGGGTCACAATTTCATGTGCTTTACTGTGCATTTGTGCATCATCAGCTTTTTGCGCCAATTCTGCGGGTGATCTGCCGGAAGAAACCGGCCTTGCCCCCTCGGGTGCGGCAGTCAGCCCGGCTGGCCCCCCGGCTTCGGGCGGCAGCATATTTTTTGGCACCATTGGCGAGGCTTCAAATCTTATACCCTACCTCACGTCAGACTCCGCCTCGCATGAGGTTGCAGACCTCATCTACACGGCGCCGCTGCGTTATAACAAGGATTTACAGCCCGAGCCGTGGGCCGCGGAATCGTGGAGCATGGAAGACGGCGGCAAACGCATGCGTTTTACCCTGCGCAAGGGCATATTGTGGGAGGACGGGCAGGAGCTGACCGCCGAAGACGTGGCTTTTACCTGCAAGCTGGCGGCAGACCCTGCCACCGGCAGCCCTTATGCCGAGGATTTTTTGCGTATCAAGGATCTGCGGGTCATTGACCGCTATACGTTTGAAGTGCGCTATGACCAGTTTTTTGCGCGGGCGGTATCCACCTGGATGAACCCCATTTTGCCCAAACATATTCTGGAAGGGCAGAACATCCGTTCCACGCCTTTTGCGCGCAAGCCCATGGGGGCCGGGCCGTATCGGCTCAAGTCGTGGGAGCCGGGGAGCCGCATAGTGCTGGAGGCATCGCCCACCTATTTTGCGGGCAAGCCGCGCATTGACGAAGTGGTGTACAGGATCATTCCCGACAACGCCACCATGTTTATGGAAACCCGTGCTGGCAGGCTGGACGTGATGGATCTTTCGCCCCTGCAATATCTGCGGCAGACCTCCGGCACGGAATGGCAGAGCCGATTCCATAAATTCCGCTACATCGCTTCGGTATATATTTTTCTGGGCTTTAATCTGGAGCATCCCTTTTTCAAGGATGTGCGGGTGCGGCGGGTCATTTCCATGGCTATCGAACGCGGGGGCATCCTTACGGGGGGTTTGCCTCGGCCGGGGGGGCCGGGCTGTGGGGCGGTCAAGG